>Ga0102934_1002485_pt1 | contig 12754 bp, 7 predicted proteins | sample SalPonR2_A_D1_MG_FD_78175 | JGI IMG/M metagenome (GOLD analysis project Ga0102934, IMG submission 78175) | Salt pond soil microbial communities from South San Francisco under conditions of wetland restoration - Salt Pond MetaG R2_A_D1_MG | ecosystem: Environmental > Aquatic > Marine > Intertidal...
ACTGAGCACCGACAGCAGCCGCCCCTCCAGCCACCAGACCTTCTCTTCCTTCCTCGCCACGCGCCTTGACCCCTTCCCCCTCCCTTCTCCCCGCAAACCCCCCCCCGCGCCCCCCCCCCCCCTCCCCCCAGGCCCCCCTCCCTCCCCCCCCCGGCTCCCCGCCACGCCCTGGCCCAGCTCCCCCCCCCCCCCATGGAAACCGCGAGCTTTATCTTGTTGGTACTCCTCGTACACCTTTTCCACCATCGGAATCCCCCCCAACAGTGACGCCACACGCACGGCCACCGAATACATCACGTGGTCCGGGCGCCGCTTTTTTTTCCCCTCCCCGGGCTCCTCGCCGCCGATGGCGTCTCCCTCCCGGTACTGCACGAACAGCGCCCACGCTTTCTCGGGCAGGCCTCCCTTTGCATATATTTTCATCATCGTGGTGACGATCTCCACGGGCTCGGCGCGATGCTTGACTTCCTCCTCATCCCGCCAGGGCTCCCTCTGCCAATCCCTGAAAGCAGCTTCCGCGCTCCGCACGTCGTAGGCTCTCCGATATGCTTGAATGATGCTCAGGTACACCACGTACGTGACGGGTATCCCTTCTTTCTCCATCTTGGCCCGGACCTGCGCAATCAATCCCAGTTGCTTCCGCACTCCCAACGCCTCGATCAACATGCCATACTCGTAACTTCCGTACGACCAGCCGTCCTCCTTCATCCACGCCATGTACTGCTGTATACGCTCCCAGTCCGCGAACAGCGTCTCGACCTTCATGAATATGTGCCACTGCGTCGCCGACGGCCTGATCCCATGGGCCCGCATGTCCTCCACGACCCGATGGGCCAATGCGTGAAGCGCGTCCCCGGGCCGTCCCCCCGAGGGCGCATGGCTGAGGATGCAGAAGGCAAAGGTTTTGTACAACCCAAAGAACGTAGCCACGTCAATGGGCGGGTTTCCTCTCCTTAACTCTTGCAGGTGCTCCCAGGCCTCGAGCGGCCCCTGGGAGACAGCTTGCGCCCGGATGACACCAGCGACGGCCAAGCCATCCGGGACGATCGAACATGGGAACGTCTGGTCCCGCAACCGGTTGAAGAGAGCCACAGCCTTCCGATTTTCCCGGGCTTGACAATAGATGTATATCATGGAGCTTAGTAGTCGGGGAGTATGGTAGAGATATTCGGAAAAAAGGGCCTTGTTGTTGGGCTCGCGACGTACGGCTTCCATGGAGGAGTGCAAGTATTCTTCAAAGAGCATTTCGCTCAACCTGATATATTTACTGCCTCCGGATGCTGCTTTGACGGGAGAATTGAAAGACGGACCTTCCGAAGGAGAGGGTGCAGCGAGTCGTTCACCCGTGTCGGAGTGTCGGAAAAGCCCTGCGCCTCGAACTAATATGGCGCACGTCCGTATCATGTGACTCCGGGCCGCATTTGACGGCAAAGCCCTTTCGGCAAATTCTTGAGGGAGACGGGTTCGCATCTTTCCCAGGTACGCAAACGCTTTGTCCAGAAGGGCGGGGTCGTTAGCCCGCGCTAACCCGCACAGCAGGGCGTTACAGAAAGTGGCGAGAGCTGAAGAACGTGAAGACGAAAAAAATTCCAGAGAGGAAGACGAAGGCAGCGAACGCAAGATGAATGGTTCAAGGGCGTCCTCTCCGGGTGTTTTCGCGTCCTTATTTACCGTCTCTTGCCCTTTGGCCGCCGCGTTATACGCATCACGCATTACCATAATTGCAACGTCTTGGTCCTCTGGCTCTATAAATGCCAGAAAGTCTTTCTTTGCCCGATCATCCTCCGCGTCTGAACCATAACTTGTGGTCAAAACTTTCGAAGCGATCGGCGCGGCCACCAAGAGATGCACAGGATTGGCGTGAAAAGGTCGTAGAAACCCCAGCGATGGATGTGGCACGGATGGTAATGATGGTCTTGCTCTCCCTTTCCATGCCGAGGGCAACAGCCGCTTTCTACATTTGGTTCTGCCGACAACGCCCAATCGCGAACACTGTCTCATGAAACCTGAGCATGTGATTTTTGTTCATATGTTATGGCCGTAAGCACGATAAATTGTTGCAAATCGCCCCATCACGTCATGCTCGAATGCTTGCATCCGGGTAGTCGAGCGTGGTCTGATCTGACAGCAACCCAGCCCGTCCCTCGTTTCTCGCTTGCTTAATCTTCCATCCAAGCCTCGCCGAAACATGACTTGGCTTATACTTTGAAGCGATACACTATATTGTCTTATCATAAATTGCATAGTTGAGTCTTGGAAGATAAAGTGGCGTCAGACTTCTGCGATAAACAAACATCTCAATTCCTAAGATCATCTTACCGCCGGCTGCACGATTGGATACTCTAGCTAATGCGTGATAGGAAAGACCATGATTGAAAAGACCAAGCCAAAACATAACTACTGAGAATCAAGTTTCAGAAACGTTGTCTTATCTTGTTTTTCAATTCTTAATCCAAGCATAGCTTGCTACGCGAGAAGCATTTCTTGGTATACGATAGTAACAGTACTTAAACATGCCATGGAAGGTCCTGCGGGTTTAACTCGCCATGGAAAGATACTGGGAATAGAAGGCATACAAAAATTGTCCCGGTATTTCCCCAAGTTTTTCTCACGAAATCATTGTCTTGCAACTCACACACGCATAGTTTCGTCAAACTCACGAATCTGTTCGATGGACGGCTTGCGATGTTGTTTGACTTCAAAAATAAAGAAATGCATGGCTCAGACCGATCTTAATGGGCTTAAACTACTACTATCGTACACAAACACGATCGTATCGCTTGGCTACATCATTGTCAACGTCCGCGTATTAAAGAAATCGTTTGAAGAGGGTGGCGCATCATCTAAGACCAAATAAAAAAGCAAACAAAAGATCATCCACCATTATTCACATTTTTTATTGCATGCTCTTGTTATTTCTGTTACCACTTACCCGATCGGCTCGCTGGCGTAAGAGCTAAAGTGGAAAGTGCACCAACAAAATGAAGTCAAGAATGTGGCACTGCCACACTTTTCCCGTCCTTTGCCTTGATCTTGTCGCAACAAATATCCCAGTAAGCTATTTCTTTCCAACACTTTGCTCCAATAAATAACATGTGTGTAAAAGGGAAAAGGGGCATGAGATAGGCCCTTCAGCCAAAACCTTACAGCTTAAGCACGCACAGAGACTAAATTGTACCTCCTCTATGCTTACCGATTTTTCCTGGTAGCTGTTACGCTCTAGACACTTCTGGATGTCGCATGCGTAGCGTCTGTGTTATATATGTACGCGTCGGTAACCCTCGGAAAATTGTTCATTTCCCTATGTTCTGCCAAAAGACGAATAACGTACTTGCATTTAGACTGACACAACCTCTGTATCTCGGGACTAGCTCCCTTGTCGCGCCGCAGAAAGTGATCTTCATTAGTTTTTGTAGAGACGTCCATGCCCGATCATTCGCGGCGGTAGTAAAATAAAAATGATTGCAGCGAAGAAGTCCACATGTCCCCTTTCTGTCTTTTCCTACTGTCAATGTCATAATAAGTTCTTGAGTGGTCGCACAAATGCAAGTATTGTTGTCATAATCATGAGAAAGGAAACCCAAAGCAGTCTGACGAAGGTGAAAAGGTTGCGTCCCTCAGAGAAGGTCCACGTGTCGTGACACACACACTCCGCTTATAAAGGTTTAAACAAACGGTACTTAAAGATTCAATAATAGAATGGAAATTGAATAGACTTGTGTAGAACTGCATTTACGTTCCTTTCCAGCGCCCAATTACTTCCATATAGGATTTTAACCTCCTGCCCCTCATCTGCTCGTCCGATGCCCCCTCGCTGTTTTGGCTTCTCCCTTGCCTAGGAAATTGGGCCCTATTACAGAACACTCACGCTGCGTCTAATTCGCGTCAAAATCCGCTTGCACAGGCCTCTGCATCAGGGTTGACGGAGGCAGAGGCTTCTTGCTGGGTGGAGGTGGCGGGTTCGTCCACAACCACAGGTAGAAGCCATGATCCCCCGCAAACCGATGACAAGCTTCTACGAGGCCATTCGATGCTTCCTCGAGCACCCCCATGACGATACGGGAAGCGCTGACTTTGGTTTTCAATTCAGCCTGTACGTCGAACCTCCTTTCGAAACAAGGATTGGTGATAAAATCGGGGATGACGGGTGGCGGCCGCACCCGCTATGCTTGCACCCGCCATCGACCGACAGTTCCAGAGCGTTGGTCATTCGTATCATCAAGGGGGAATCAGAGATGGGCGGTGCTAAGGTGAAAATAGATCCTGCACGCCAACAACAAGCCATAGATATGGTGGAAACCTTGAGCAGAGACTTGGACCTGGACCATGTGTATTGTTTGAATTTAATCAGGGCTGCAAGTGCTGAAGATGTCCGCAAGTGGGTGGAGCAAAAGATGGGAAGAAGAGGACGGCAAAGAAAAGGGACAGAAGGGGCAAAGGAAGGAAATATGCGAAGCGACATGTACCGATCGTCACTCGTAGGCTTGCATGGTGTCCAGAGCAGCATGATAACGGAATCCTCGCACCACGATCTGGAGGCCACCGCCCGCTCCCTCTTTTTCATCGAGAAACGCGCCGCCCTGAACGCCTTGCTGGAACTAGTCCAGGCCCGCATCGGCATGGGACTTATGGAAGCGAAACAGCACGCGGTGATGGTGGCGACGGACAGTCTTATTGCCCAGGGACTGCCCTCGGTCCTGATGGAGCGGATATCGAAGATTACAAGGGACATACGCTGCCGGGGGCGGTCGGCAGCGGAGACGGAATTTGAAATAGAGCGCCAGAAAGCAGCCGACTGCCTGTTTTTCCTCTTTTACCAGACGCAGATACTACCCTCGGAGCTTCTCTCTCTCCCGGCCTTCCCCCAGGAGGGCGTCGCAGCCACAGGCCTCCCGACCCTTCCGTCCTCACTGCCTCCTGCGTCCCACCCCTCCCCGGTCACACTCATCGGACTCGTTAAGCTGCTGACGGAGGATATGAAAGGCAGGTTCAGCGTGGTGGCGGTGGGTGAAGAACAGGAGAAGAGCAGGGAGGAACGGGCGGTGTTGAAGACCCTGTCGACCCTGCTGATGACCCTTGTCACATGTCTGATGACGCTCGACGGGCTGGCCGCGCACCCGGACGCCCGAGCAGGCCAACAAGAACTGACAGAGAGGGGGAGGATGGAGGGCGAACGCAATGCCTTGTTGTTGTACTTGGAGGAGGAGGGGGGCTTGCGTGCGGCGACGGAGGCGAAACAGGCGTACGAGAAAGCGTACAGGACGGCCCATGCCACGCATCCCACGCTTCCTGCGGCGGTACGAGAAACATTAAAAGAGAAGGAAAAAGCTTTCAAAGACACCCAGGCTCGAATTTCCGAGACCCTGAGCGGGCTCCGAGGGGAGATAGAGGGGGGGTGGGCGCATGCCGGCATCCACGCGGTCGTCCTCCTGGCCTGGGGGGCCTTCTTCCGGGACCAGGCGCTGTCGGAGCGCCTTGGCTATGTCCAGGATCCTCGCACGCTTCCAGAACTTCGGAAAGAATTGCTCACGCAAGCGGTGGGCCAAGCTGTCTTCCCTTTCCTGGAACGAGGGATGGTGGCCTGCTGGCGCCGCCCGGGGCAGGAAGACATTCAGATGTTTTTCCTCGACTGCGTGGGAGAGTTGGTAGGCGGCTATTTGAGAGAGGGTCAAGGGATCCTGGTGCGAAGGCTGGTGGATTTTGCTCGGGGGGAGGCGGCCGGAGACGCCATGGGATACAGGAGAGCGGCCGTGGAAGGGTTGGTCTCCCTCGTGGTGCGACTGGGCGAGAGCCACCCGGCGGTGGGGGAGCGTCTACTGTGGACTCGAGCGGGGGGGCGGGACGGCGGTGAATTGGAGCCCGTGCAATTCGTGAAGGACCTGTCGGAGTTGATCAAGAACGAGACGCAGGCACCGTTGCGGAGCGCGTGGATTCGTTTGGTGGGGGCCATGACCGTTTCCTCCAACGAGGAGTGCAAGGCCGCCACCATGGATTTCCTCGTCGACTATTCTCCCTTCCTTTCCCTCCAGACGCGCCAGAACCGGGACGTGCTTACATACGTGCTGGAAGATAGTCTCCAGCGGGCGCAGCAGAACCAACCCGTACACCGTGCTTCCCTCCTGGGTGTCCTCCTTCTGGTCGAACGCCTCACTTCGCCCACCCTCGCCCTCGACCCCGACCTGGCCTACGTCAGCCACCTCCTTCCCCTTCTCACCTCCCTGCTAAGTTTCCCTCTTGCTCCCGAGCTCAAAGGCGCGCTTCTACGGGCGCTAGCCCCCTTTGCGGCCCTCCCCGACGGCATGGCGCGGCAGCTCTGGGAGCACATAGAGATGCTGGGCATGGTGCCTCGGCAAGGGAAAAAAGAGGGGTTGCGGTTCGAGTTGGAAGACGTGGAAAGCAAAATGGGGCTCTTCCCCATCACCGAGGGATTCTTGCTCTTGCTGGTCGCCTTGTTGCGGGCAGACATGCCCTTTGATCTGGGGGCGGCACGAGGCCGACAAGACGGAGTCTGGCCGTACGTGGAGTACCTGATCGAAGACATCCTCCTTCCCCTCCCTGCTCGGCAGTTCCTGTACCCCGCGCAAAAATGGAAGATTTTGAGTCTGGGACTGAGGGTGTTGATCTTGGTCTTGGAGCGTTACCCCTTGGAGCCCGACGAGGAGCGGCTGCGGCTTTTGCACGTCGACAGCCGGCAACGTCGGGAGATGCATTGGCAGGCGCAACGGGACATGGACCCGCAGGTCGGTCACAGCCCTTCGATAGGTTTCCATGTCTTGATGCGCCTGCTGGGAAGCAGTACAGGGGCGGGGGGAGGGGTTCCCTCTGGGAATGGAGGCCTGTTAGGCTTGGTCCTGGATGTTGTCGCGGCAGCGGATCTGAGTGCAGCCCCAATGCCTGGAAGCTACAGCGGCAGCACGCCGTTGGGAGAACAGCAGCGGGTCGATATGAACGGCCTCCCTCTGATTCAGTACCCGACCAATACCACGGAAAGAAGCTCGGGAGACGCGTGCCCGCCGGGGCCGTGGCGGTTGGAGAAGCAGAACAGGTTGCGAGAGGCACAGGCGTGGGACGAAGCCGTGCTGGAGTTTGATGACGAAGAGGGACTTTTGGGGAGGGGCGGGCGTGGGGACAGGAGAAGGGAGAGCAGGGATGGGGGGGAAGGCACGAGTTGGAGGGCCGCAGGTTTGGGGGGAAAGGACGACGAAGTGTCCCGGGAGGAGGACGCGGTGTGCGTGGCGTTCGAGCTCTTGAACAACGTGCTCTGCAAGGATGTGGAATTCAAGCGACTCCACACCACCCTGGTCGAACACCCGTTTTTTGAGGGGGCCCAGGTGGCCACTTTGAACGAAATCGTCGCGCGTGGATATGCCGACGGGGCGCTGGGGGTGGGGATGGGCCGGGGCGCCGAGGGACGACGGGGGCGAAAAATCGCCACCATCTCCTCCTCCGCTTCCCCGTCCGCCTCCATCCTTGCCCAAGGCCTCTTCCTTCCCCTCCTCGCCCAGTACTCCGCCTACGACGTTCATCCCCCCCTCCGTCTTCAGGCCAGCCTCTGTCTCCGCACTCTGATGGCCCGCGTCCCGCAGCCCCAGGACCTCCTCGACATGTTCCGACCCCTGCCAGCCCTGGGTGCGCCGGGCACTGGGACCGGGAGGGAGGGAGGGGAGGAGGACGGGCACCGTCAGTGGGCGGTGGACGCGGTCTTGAAGTCCCTGTGCTACACGGGGGAGATCCTGCCTATGGAGGGCTCGGCGCTGGTGGAGCTCACCAACCTGCCGCGCGCCATGACCCTGCTATCCAAGCTGGGTGGTGCCCAAGCCTTGACTGGGGGCCAGGTGGACCGGTGGGTGCATTTTGTCGTCCTGGACCTTCTGCTAAAGGTAGGTGGTGCCCTAGCTTTGTCCTTCCTGGTGCCCCCTGTTTGTTCCTTCTCGTGCTGACCGGCGTCCGGGTCCTCGCCTCAAAGCTCATGTCGTTTCCGCCCACTCCTTTTTCCTTCCTCTCCCTCTCTTACCCGCCCTAGAATCTCCTTCCCTATCGTGCCACCGTCTCCCACCTCTTCCTCGGTTACCTGATCGACGAGGGCACCGGCCCCCTCAGCCTCCCCGCCTCCTCCTCCTCCTTTCCCTCCGCGTCCGCCTCGCTGGACTTCGGACTCCAACGCATCCTCCGCAACCTGTCTGCGCCCTTTTTCCACACGCTTGCCCCCTTGCTGGCGGAAGGAGCCTTCGAGCTCGTCTACCGCCTCTGCCAATCGCCCAAAACCCGGCAAGCTACCCTCACCTACCTGCTGCAGGACGGCGTGGACTTTTTCCACCACCAGTTCCACCTCCTCACCCGCCGCCCCTTCCCGTCCCCGCCCGCGTCCCCTTCCCCTTCCTCCTTCCTCTCCCCCCTTCCTGGAGCTCGACGGCGGTCCTCCCTCCGCTCTCACCAGCTCGGAGAAGGAGCCCCAGAATCCCTCGGTCGCTACCTGCAAGCGCATCTCTCCTATTCCTCTTCCCTCCAGATGTGGGCATGGTTCCTCAAGTCCATGGCCCTCCTCCTCTTTCACGCCCAGCACCTTGGCACCCATTCGCGTTCCCGTCGCCTGCTCTCCCTCCTCCTCTCCTCCCCTCCCCCCACCTGCTTGCCCGGAGGCCAGTCTGGAGATGGGGACCAAGACTCCGAAGCCCAGACTTGCACGCTCACGTGGCTTTTGCAGCAGCTCCAGCTGGCTCACCAGGGCGAGGTGCCCCAGCCACCCACGGAAGAGATGCGCGCTGTGGCCGAAAGGTGTTCCATCCCCCTCCCAGGTCTGTCGGGGCAGGGGAGGGTGTTTCGCGGGATTCAGGAAGACTTTTTTTTGCACGAGGTGCGGCTGGCCTTGGGCACTTCGCAGGTGGCAATGGGACCAGGGACTGGGGAGGGGATGGGAGAGATGGGGATGGAAATGGGAGGAGCAGGCATCGGTGCCAGCGCCGAGAAGGGCAGGATCGGCGGGATGAGGTCTCCGGCCGGCACGAATATCATGGTGGGTGGGCCGCCGGAAGCTACCCTCCACAGTCTTCGGGTCGCCTCGGATTACTGCTTGCGGTACAACCATTTCTTGCTCCGACAGGCTGCGGAGTATCACGTTTGTGTTGCCTGGAAACGGCTCGCGGAAGCCGTCGTGAGGGAAAGCCGCGAGAGCCCCTTGCTCCCCCACATCCAGGGGTCACTCGCATCGACACCTTCCTCTCCGCCGCAGGCATTTAGCCTCCTCCTGACCCTTTTATCGCAGGCCGTGAATAAACTTGCCCAGCATCCTCAGGGTGACGTGAAGGCGCTCGAGCAGATCTCGACTGTCATCCTGGTTAGCGTCGATGCCATATGGAGATACGCGATGAACCGAACGGGCGGACTTGCCCTGACTGTCCTCTCCCTCGACGAGGGCCAGCGGATCCTCCAACTGCTGCTCCAAGCCTCGCTTTGCGCCCTCGGGGGCCAGGAGGGTGAACCGGGACGATTGACGCAACAGAAACTGCGCGCGCAAGGGTATTGCTCCATTATCTTATACCTACGGGCCACTACAGTGTGGCCCCTGCCAGCTGCTGAGGCTTCCATGGGGGGCGAAACTAGGTCGTCCGTGCCCATGCTGACAGCGGGAGAGAACGATCGAGATGCCTCCCGGTCCACGTCCTGGGACCCTACAGACAAGGGTCTTCGGGTGGCCCGACAGGACAAAAACGCGGAGGCGCTCACTGCCCCACGGTTTTTCCGCCCTTTGCTCCAAGTCTTGGCCGAGGATGCTGCGTTTACGCCCTCCCTGGGCAAAGCCCGGAGTCGTTACCAAGCCTGCGCCGCGTCCTGTCTTGGTTTGGTCTTGGAGACGTTGGTGAACTCCTCCGCCGCATCCGCGTCCGCTAGCCAGGGGGTATACCTGCCCTTGGGCGTAGCGCCCCAGATAGGAAAATATGACTCGGCCATTCGGGAGGCTGTGGAATACCTCCCACGGCTTTTGGAAGGTCTCAACGCGCAATATTGCATGGAAAGAGAAACAAGGCGAGGCAGCAGAGACCTTATCTTCGAACCGGTGCTTCAGGGTGCCTATGTGGGCGGGAAGGAGCTGTATCCTCCTCCTGCACTGCCTTCGCCCGGTTGGGCCGTGCTGACCTCACGAAAGATCCCGATTGAAGGCAACGGCGGATCAACTGGAAAGCCCGTGGGTGCAAGGAACACGGCGGACGGCTCAGGTGATCTCTATGAGGAGCGCCCCTGGGACGCTACCTTTCGCTTCTACCTAACCATGCTGACACAAGCGGTTTCGGATGCCCGGGGCGCACAAATATTACTGGAGCGTGGGGTGCTCGACTCATTGAGTGGCATGCGTTTCCTGGCCATGCTCGAAGACGTGGATGGCCCCAGTGTGGAGGGCATGGGCCGGAGGAAAGAGGAATTGCTCGACAATCTAGGGGGTGTCCTCAGGCTGCTGCAGACTATGATGAGCAAGTTGCCCTTGCATGCCGACCTGTGTCCCCAAGTGGAGAAATTTCTTCGCCGGCACTCCCGCGTGCTCATGCAGTTCATGGAAGCGAGGCAGCAGGATTTGGGCGGCTTGGAGGAACTGGGAGTAATGGTCGGGCTCTTGGCGCAGACGGTGGGTGTCAAGGGCAGTGGAGTCTTGGGATACGGAGCCCCACCGTCCCTGTCCTCGTCCCAGGACGAATACCGACGTCTGATCAACGATCTATTCGAACGCTTTGGTGTCGAGCTCCTCCCACCTTTGGCGGTGCGGTTCCACGTGCGCGCGCCTGCCCAAGGATGGTGGGCTGTCGTGGAAGATGCAGACGACCACGCCATACCCTGCGAGCCACCGCATGGAGCAAGCCCTCAATATTCCTGGCGCGTCTCCGACGCCTTCAAACTCCTTGTCAGTCAGGTCCTCCTAGTGCATCTGACCACTTACATGCGTCGCCGTCTACGGAAATCCCGGTACCCCAACGTGCGGGTGGAAATCGTCTTGGTCGCGCTGCGCATGTCTCTCTCTCTCTTGGTTGCGCAAGGGAACGGGCCTTCTCCTCCTATACCCTCCATCAAGGACGTCTTTCGAGGGGGATTTACCGCCGTGGCCGCCTCAGTGGCGCCCGTCGGGCAGCGAGTCCCCTGGGACTACGCGTACCTGCGGACCAGCCTGCGATATATATTCGAAAATCTCGTGGACATTCTCTACCATCTTGTCTGCTACCGCGTGGAATTGGACCCAGACTTCCCTCGGGAACAGGTGCACACCGAGTTACTCAAGGCCTTGCAGGGTCAGGAGGAGTGGCTAGAGAGGCAGACGGACGCTGCGGGTGGTATGGGGTATGGGAGCAAGTGGTCCCACTTGAAAATGACTCTGGATGCCATTCAGGACAAGCTGAGGGTGTAGGAATAAAGAAAGGAAGAGGACCGGGGAAATCTGGGGGAAGGAAAGTTCTTTTTTACAGCGACCGTTATTCAAGTCAAACGGGGCGCTACTGTCGAAAAGCACCTTTCGAATCGGCAAGGCGAGGCAAAAGAAATAACAATGCTTGGTGCGATCATGCCTACGGGAACAACTGCAGGCTTGCAGTATCGAAAGCATTAATGTTCACTTACTCATTCGAGGCCGATGTAAACGCCGCTCCCGCATGCCCATCCTCGTTTCCCTCCTTCTCAATACACCGGGCTCCATGGACCGGGCCCGAAGAACCTCTGCTGGATGTTTAGAGGGCTGCACATGGTCAGCCCTCCTTGCCTTTCTGGCCTCGTCCTTCCTTCCTTCTCGCTGTCGAGACCGTCACTCAATGTGCGTGACTCCACCTGGTGTCTCAACAATCTCACGCGAAAGTCTTCACAGGCCCGGAGTAGATGTTCCGCCGCCGCGATCTGATCCTCCGTCAACTCTCTCCCCAGCCGGAAAAGCGCTGCTGCTTGCAGCATGCTGCTCTCCTTATCATCCCTCCCATGTATCGCTGACCTTCCTGGGGAGGCGATGGTCCGTGCAACCTGGGGATGGCGGGGCCCATGGGAGGAAGCAGTCGGTCTCGTAGTCTCTTCCTTGTCCTCCTTCTGCCCTGTCGAGGCCTGCGTTGCGAGCAATGTGTCTCTCACCCTCGTCAAGGCATCCAGGGCCACCTCCACGTCCATCATGAGCTGCTCTCGCCCCCGCGCTTGCACGCACCCTCCGTTGCCGCCCTCCCTCGCCCCCGCCCCTCCCCTCCTCGCCTGTCCAAGCAGACGCTGCAACGGCCCTCGTCGCTTCTCCAGCCGTCGGGTGGCAGCCAGAACGGTCGACTCCAGCGCCTTATACACTTCGGTTGCGTCCACCTCTTTCTCCTCCTTCCCCCTGCTCCCTCGTTGCCACCGTCGGTACTCCCTCCTTCCGCGCAACAGCTGTGCCCGCATGCGGCCCATGTAGGTCCTCAACCCCCTCTCCAAGCGGGCCAGGGTGGGCTGAGAGATCTCTTTTCCCCGGCTCACGAACAAGCGCAGCGCGTTCAAATCCCGACGCAGGCCGTCCTCTCCTTGCCCTCCCTCCAGCCCTGCCATGTACAGGAGCCCTTCGGCCAGGCGGCGAATTTTTTCCACCTCCTCAGGGGTCAGTGGTCGGGGGGGGGGGAGTCTGGACTGGTTCCTGCTTGACACGGAATGTTTCATTGAATCCGGCTGCCCCTCCCCTGGCGCCTCTGGATAAGTCCCGTTTCCCCTTCCTTGTCGGCAGCCGCCCTGGTCCCCCGCCTCCTTCCTCACGAATCCCAGGGCGGTGGGAGTC
>Ga0102934_1002488_pt1 | contig 12749 bp, 6 predicted proteins | sample SalPonR2_A_D1_MG_FD_78175 | JGI IMG/M metagenome (GOLD analysis project Ga0102934, IMG submission 78175) | Salt pond soil microbial communities from South San Francisco under conditions of wetland restoration - Salt Pond MetaG R2_A_D1_MG | ecosystem: Environmental > Aquatic > Marine > Intertidal...
CAATTTATATACGCCTAGGTTTTGATTATTGATATTTCCTATTGGTTGGGTTCCGAGTATATCCTCTATATAAGAAAGCGAGGGTATCTCGGGAACATCATCCTCAGTAGGATAAAAAATCAAAGGATCTTCGGAATCGAAAAATCTTTGAGTATATTGATATTTCCATTTAGTGCCGTCTTTGTTAGGCCAGATATTTTCCAGAGAAGGGTTTAAAACCAGTTTTGTTACATATAAAAAGATATAATCATAATTGCTGTTACCTTCGCTGTCAGTGGCGGTCAGAATAATAGTGTGTCTTCCTTCCGGCAGGGTGTTTGTTTTAACTGTATCACCAAATCCGAGAGTATCTTGAGGGAATGTATTTACCCGCCAGACGAGGCTGGAATCATTCAACATGCCGTCCTCCGGGTCGCTCGCGCTGCCTGTGAAAACAATTGTGCTGTCGACTAAAAAGGTATCTCCGCTGGCCGGGCTGGTTATATTAACATTAATACTTGTATCTCTGTCTGGTGAGGTAGGGCTACTTTCGTCCTCAAAGCAGCTTACAAACATAAAAAGCAAGACGGCAGTGACTATGAAAATAGAAAAACTCCTTTTCACGGGATCCCTCCTCTATTCGAAGTATTTACCTACTATTATTTGAATTTGATTTCTCTATTCTGCACTGCCAAATAGAAATAGTCAAGATATTTCATGAAAGCACAAGGATTGCCCCTTTATCTTAAAATAAACACTTTCATTCAAATGCAAGTAAGGTTACAGTAATATTTATTAAACTTGCCAGGCAGACGAATTATATGACAATTCTTGGCTGTTCTTTTTTTCTTCCTGTTTCCGGATCAAATTCAAGTAATTACATGTTGATATATAATAAGTTAACAATTTTTACACTATGCTTGACTTTACAGGATTCAATAATTATTTTGCCACTGTAAAATGCCCTTAACCGGAAAGGATGTAGGCAATGGCTGATAAGTCTTTTAATCCATTCGAGATGGCTCAGGCTCAGTTCAACAGTGTTGCGGATATGCTGGAACTGGAAGAGGGAACCAGAGATCTGCTTCGCCTGAACCAGAGGGAATACCATGTTAGTATCCCGGTACGCATGGATGATGGAAATGTTAAAGTATTCAGGGGTTTCAGGGTTCAGCACAATGATGCCAGGGGCCCCGCCAAGGGCGGTATCCGTTTCCATCCCATGGAAACAATCGATACTGTTCGAGCCCTTGCCATGTGGATGACCTGGAAATGCGCGGTAGTGGATATTCCGCTGGGAGGAGCCAAAGGCGGCGTCATCTGTGATCCACATAATCTGAGTCAGAGAGAACAGGAGGGTATTTGCCGGGGCTGGGTAAGACAGCTGGCGAAGAATCTCGGACCGCTCAATGATGTTCCCGCTCCGGATGTTATGACGAGTCCACAGCACATGCTGTGGATGCTCGACGAATTCGAAACCGTAAGGGGTGAAAAGCTGCCCGGTTTCATAACGGGAAAACCGGTTGGGATGGGAGGATCTCTCGGGAGAACAGAGGCTACAGGATATGGAGTAATATTCAGCGTCAGGGAGGCGCTCAAGGAGCTTGAGATACCGCCTGCCGACACAACCGCAAGTTTTCAGGGGTTCGGCAATGTGGCTCAATACGCAATTGAACTCTACACAAAGATATGGGGCAAAGTTATATGCGTTTCCTGCTGGGATCAGCAGGACCAGACATCTTACAGTTACAAAAAGAGCGGCGGTATAGATCTTGAGGAGCTTCAGGGGATCACCGACCGTTTCGGCGGCATCGATAAGGAGAAGGCGCAGGAACTCGGTTATGAAGTGCTTCCCGGGGATGCATGGATCGAACAGGATGTGGATATTCTGGTGCCTGCTGCGCTGGAGAACCAGATTACAGCTGACAACGTAGGGAAAATAAGTAAAAAGGTAAAGATAATCGCGGAGGGGGCCAATGGTCCTACCGCACCCGATGCGGATAAGGAGATAGCCGAACGGGGTATCTTTATGATCCCGGATCTTCTGGCCAACGCAGGGGGGGTTACCTGCAGTTATTTCGAACAGGTACAGTGCAATATGAACTACTTCTGGGAGAAGGATGAGGTCATAGGCAAACTGGACACCCAGATAACCAGCGCGTTCGAAGCTGTTAATGAAATGAGAAAATCCAGAGATCTCTACTCCCGGGATGCCGCTTATGTTATAGCTGTAGGAAGAGTTGCCGAAGCCTGTACGGAGCGCGGCTGGGTCTGAGCCGTTATCCTGGGTGAGTAGGTAAAATTAATCTCTTTTTCAGCTTAGAGGATCTCACTGATGGGGATGAAAAATTACAGCCCGCATCGCGGCCTGCTGGTGCCTTTTGACCGGTATTTCTTTTCCAGTGATCATAGATTCACATATATAGGGAGAGGCGAACTGGGCGGCAAGGCCCATGGCCTGGCAGAGATGAAGGGCATTATCGATTCCGAGTTAGGCGGAAAATTCGCCCCTGAACTGAATGCTTATATCCCCACACTGACTGTAATAACAACAGAATATTTCGATCTCTTCATGAAGGAGAACGATCTATATTCCATAGCGTATTCCGATAAGAGGGACGATCTGATTGCTCATGCCTTCCAGAGAGCCCATCTTCCGGTAAGGTTGGTGGGGGATCTGAGGGCGCTGGTACATGAGGTCCATACGCCGTTGGCCGTGAGGTCATCCAGTATGCTCGAGGATGCCATGTTCGAGCCTTTCGCCAGTGTCTACGGCACCAAGATGATACCGAATAATCAGCCCGGAGTCGACAAGAGGTTCAGCAAACTCGTCGAAGCGGTTAAATATGTATATGCATCCACCTTCTTCGGATCGGCCAGAAACTACATGAAAGCTACCCATCACACCACCAGGGACGAGAAGATGGCTGTGATTATTCAGGAGGTTGTCGGATCGAGGTTCGGAGAGAGGTTCTATCCGAATATCTCGGGAGTTGTAAGGTCTTATAATTTCTATCCCACGGGAAATGCTTCCCCTGAAGACGGGGTGGTGGATCTGGCCCTGGGGTTGGGAAGAACAATAGTAGACGAAGGGATGGCCTGGTCCTACTCTCCGGCTTATCCGAAAGCGGGCCCGCCTTTTAACTCCATAAACGACATGCTGAAGAATACCCAGACAGAGTTCTGGGCGGTTAATATGAAAGGCCCTGCCGCTTACGATCCGCTGAATGAGACCGAGTACATGAATAAGTACGATTTGACAGACGGGGAATATGACGGAACCCTTAAAAATATCGCCTCCACACTGGATTCTCAGGACGGCAGAATCGTTATGGGGACAGGTGTAAAGGGCCCCCGGGTTATAGATTTCGCCCCGATTCTTAAAGCTGGAATCATCCCTCTCAATGACCTTCTCAAGACACTCCTCAAGGCCTGCGAGGACAGCCTTGGAGTAATGGTGGAGATAGAATTCGCCGTCCGGATGGACATGAAAAGAGGAAAACCCGCCGAGTTCGGATTTCTCCAGATCAGGCCGATGGTGGTCTCGGAGGCCACAGTGGAGCTGGATGAGGATGAAATGAGGGGGGAAAAGGTTCTTCTGTCGTCAGAGACGGTGCTGGGAAATGGAACTATTGATTCCATAAGGGATATAGTCTATGTCGACCCGGAAAAATTCGATATCAGAAAAACAGAGAAGATAGCCGAAGAGATGGATGCTCTTAACCGCTCGCTGGTCCAGGCGGGGAGAGAATACATTCTTGTTGGATTCGGAAGGTGGGGCACTTCAGATTCTTCAGGCGGAATTCCGGTTAAATTTGACCAGATATCAGGCGCAAAGGTGATTGTTGAGGCTTCTCTTCCCGGACTCAGTTTTCCCCTGAGCCAGGGTTCTCATTTCTTCCATAATGTTACCAGTTTCAAGATCTTCTATTTCTCCCTGGAGCACAGGAAAGAATCAGGCATTGACTGGGAATGGCTGCGGAACAATAATATTATAGAAGAGACCGAACATTTGAAGCATGTCGAAACCTCCTCGCCTCTGCGGGTGAAAGTCGACGGCAGAAAGAGCATGGGAGTCGTGTTGCATGAATGACAAGAAAAATATTTCCGACAACCTGATCCAGTCCTTCCGTGAAAGGGAAAAGGAGCTGAAATGCCTCTACAGGATCGAGGAGATCCTTAAAGAATCCGGAAAGGAAAAGGACCAGGGTTACCGCAGGATTATAGAAGCCATACCGTGGGGCTGGCAGTATCCACAGTACTGTATGGCAAGGATTACCATCGGCACCGATCTTTACCAGCCCCCGGGTTTTGAGGAAACTCCGTGGGTACTGGAAGCAGATATCATGGTTCAGCAGAAGAAGGCCGGAGAGGTCGCGGTATACTATACCAGGGAGGTGTCCGGAGATGAACAGGGCCATTTTCTCAAACATGAAAAGAGACTCCTCGAAGCGATAGCGGATAGACTGGGCAGTCATATTCTTTACATGCAGCTTGAGGAAGCTCCTGACGGTGAAGCCAGCCGCGAACAGAAGGATGAATCCAGACAATGGCAGGTTATCCTTAATCTTCTCAGGCACACTGACAGAAATCTGCACGCAACCCTCTGCGAGAAGATGCTGAATCATCTGAACTGGAGCGGTATTACTGAAGTGGAAGATATAGAATCGGGTTGTATCGGAAAGAACCGGACAATGGACAATGAATTGAGCGGTGAAGTAAATCAGCCCGGAGAGAGACAGAAGATAGATTTTTGCGATGATACATGTGAACAGGTTTTCCGTATCGCCGCCAAGCATTTTACAGACAGCAGGATACTTAATTACCTTCAGAAGTGGATAGCTGATGATAAGCTCAAATTCCTTGCCCACGTTGCCAACAGGAACCTGACACTGCCGGAAGTGATATCAGCTGTCAGGCGCTACCGCGATATTGCCGGCGAGGGAGTGGAACTGTCCAATGTGGCGAAAAAAGGGGTGGTAGTCTCTCTGATAAGGAAGTTTTTCTCCAGCCAGCTGAATTATATAAGAATTGCCAAGAATTACCTTTCAATAGAGGATTTTTTCAAGATTATCGACAGCATAATTTACACCAAAGACAGCCGGGGAAGACTCGGCGGCAAGAGCGCCGGGCTTTTTCTGGCTGAGAATATTATAAAGAAGTCAAAAGATTCAAAGGATCTCTTCAAGGAGATAAAGACGCCTAAAAGCTGGTATATTACTTCTGATGTTCTGCTGGGATTTCTGAAGTACAATAACCTGGATGAAATCATGGAACAGAAGTACAAGGATATAAAACAGGTGCGCATGGAGTACCGTTACGTGGTAAGAACATTCAAGAACGGAAGTTTCCCTCCGGAGATAGTTCAGATGCTCTCGATGGCCCTGGATGAATTCGACGAAAAGCCGTTGATAGTAAGATCTTCCAGCCTCCTGGAAGACAGCCTGGGGGCGGCTTTCTCGGGTAAGTACAAAAGTCTGTTCCTGGCCAACCAGGGCAGTAAGAGGGAGCGGCTGGAGGACCTGATGGATGCTGTCGCGGAGGTGTATTCTTCCACCTTCGGGCCTGATCCGATACAGTACAGGGTGGAGAGGAACCTTCTCGACTTCAACGAAGAGATGGGGATAATCATACAGGAGGTAGTGGGGAAAAGGATCGGGGATTATTTCCTTCCCGCTTTTGCCGGCGTAGCTTTCAGCAGGAACGATTTCAGGTGGTCGCCCAGAATTAAGAGGGAAGATGGATTGATGCGGATGGTTCCCGGGCTGGGAACCAGGGCAGTGGACAGGATAAGTGAGGATTATCCGGTACTGGTGGCGCCCGGACAGCCCTCGCTGAAGGTAAACGCTACCCCGGATGAAGTGGTTTACTACTCTCCCAGAAAACTCGATCTGATTAACCTCCGGACTAAGTCTTTCGAGACGGTGGATATTAAGGATCTGCTGAGAGAGCACGGTCGGGAGCTTCCCCTGTTAAGCAAGATGGTATCCAGGTATGAGGAAGGCCATCTGAAGACCCCTCTGGCGATGAATATAGATTTTGAGAAGGATGACCTGTTGGTTACTTTCGACGGCATGATAAAGAAGACCAGTTTGATCGAGCAGATGGACGGTATACTTCGAATGCTGTCAGAAAAGCTCGAGACATCCGTGGATGTGGAGTTTGCCCACGACGGAGAGGATCTCTACCTTCTGCAGTGCAGGCCGCAGAGTTTTTCTGAGGACAGTGCTCCGGCGGCGATTCCGAAGGATATCTCCGAACAGAGAATGCTCTTTTCCGCTCACCGTTATATTTCCAACGGGAGGGTTCCGGACCTGACACATATTGTCTACGTGGATCCCGATAAATATTCACAGCTTTCCAGCAGGGAAGAGATGGTAGAGGTGGGAAGGGCTGTCGGCGAGTTGAACAAGGTGCTTCCCAAGCACGGGTTCATACTGATGGGGCCGGGAAGGTGGGGAAGCCGCGGTGATATAAAGATGGGTGTCAGCGTGACTTATTCCGACATAAACAACACCGCCGTTCTTACCGAGATAGCAAGGAAAAAGGGCAACTATATGCCCGATCTGTCATTCGGGACTCACTTTTTCCAGGACCTGGTGGAAGGGCAGATCCGGTATCTACCCCTTTACCCTGACGAAGAAGGAAATGTCTTTAATGAACGCTTTCTTCTTGGCTCAAGGAATATTCTGTCTGAAATCGTTCCTCAATATTCCCATCTGGAAGATGTAATAAAACTGATCGATCTGCCCGAAGTAACTGACGGGCTCATCCTGAGGGTTCTAATGAACGCCGAACTCAACGAGGCGGTCGGTATACTCGCGGAACCGGATAAGAAGCAGATAAGGGAAGGGGTTCAGGTGGAGGACAATGATCTGCCCGCGGAGAAGCACTGGCTGTGGAGGTTGAGAATGGTGAAGCATATAGCTTCCGAGGTAGACCCGGAGCGTTTCGGTGTGGAGGGATTCTATGTTTTCGGCAGTACAAAGAACGCCACGGCAGGCCTGAACAGCGATATAGATATCCTTATACATTTCAGGGGCACAGAGAATCAGCGCGAGAAGCTTAAGCTGTGGCTGGAAGGTTGGAGTCTGTGTCTGGATGAGATAAACTATCTGAGGACAGGTTACCGTACCGGCGGCTTGCTGGATGTTCATATAGTCACCGACGAGGATATAGAGAATAAGAACAGCTACGCGGTCAAGATAGGCGCTGTTACAGACCCGGCCAGGGAAATTCCTCTGAAAAAAAAGAAGAACGAATAGTTCAGATCAGCTCACGCTGAACATTATCAATGGCGGTCAGGTCAAACCTGACCAGGGCAAGTTCGGGCCCGTCGTGAGCTGCCGTTACCGCCAGGGTTTTTTCGATCCGTTCCCGCCAGCAGCCTGTGATTCGAGCTGATTCATGAACATGCCCGTGCATGGTCATCAGGGGCTGTCTTTTCTCTATGAATCTTCGAATCGCGATGCTTCCGACATGTAGATCCAGTGGGGTGTGATCTATCCTTACCCCGTCGAGGTCGGCCCTGTCGATCTTTGTCTGATAGGGAGGCGAATGGAACAGGAAGATCGCGTTATCCATATTATCTCCTTCGGTAAGTTTCTCAAGGTCCTCTTTAATAGTACCGTACTTGAGATCGTTCTTGTCCGTGGAGAAGCTGTGGCTCCCTTTTTCGGGAGATATACATCCTATATCAACGAATCGGGAGACATCATACCGTTCCCAGTCTTTAAGCCTGAAAGGGGTGGGAGGAACAAAGGAATATCCGAATACCTGCCAGCGGCCGGCTTTCGCCCTGCGGCCGTGAATGTAATCAATAAGTCCTTCTTCTGATGCTTCAATCAATGAACTTTCTTCGTGCCTGCCGTCGTCGTTCCCGAGAATAACAAAAACACGCGGGTATGAATCGCCAAGCCCTTCGCGGAGTTTGGCCAGTTCACCGAGAAAGTACCCGCGGAGAAATCTTTCTCCCGAGAACCGAGGCGGATCTACCGAAGGAAGAATATCCCCGCCGACAAACAAAAAACCCGGTTTTTCATCCGCGACAGCCTTAAAAAGCTTTGTGAACCTGGATTGCTTGCCGTGAAGGTCGGAGACGAAGAATGATCTGGTATTCTGTTCAATACTCATGAAGAACCTTCCTGCCGGTATATACCGGACACGTTAGAATATAACGAATACCCTCGCTGTGGCAATATATAACCTGATTCCTCTGATATCTGTATTTCCTTTAATCTTCCTGCAGGGGGCGACAGGTCTGGCTGAAGGCACTTAATCGGCAGCTTCAGTACGCCCGCTGTTATAGTCTCAACATGAATAAAATCGTTGAAAACAACTATTGTCAGCCGCATAATGCGAAAGACCGTTCAATGAAAGTTGTTATATGAATAAGAGAATTCTTCTTATAATATTAGTGTTTCTAGCGGTGACGTTTTATTCATCAGAAGTCACTACACTGAATCTTACCTTTGAAGAAGAAGCCTGGCTCAGGCAGCATCCGGTTATACGTATTGCTCCGGACCCGAAATTTCCGCCTATCGAATGGATCGACGAGAATAACGAATACAGAGGAGTCTCGTCTGACTTCATTGATCTTATCGCTGAAAAACTGGATGTTGAATTTGAGGTAGTTAGCTGCAAAAACTGGAATGAAGTTCTGCGTTTGGCGCGCGAAAGGAAAGTCGATCTCTTGCCCGCGGCGGCACAGACGCCTGACAGGGGACGATATATGCTGTTCTCTGATCCCCATCTGATATTCCCGGGAGTAATTATTACTACGGGCGAGAAGAAGGGCCTGAACGCCACGCCGAAGCTTTACGGCAAAAAGGTCGGGATTGTTTCCGGATATGTATGGGAGGAATTTATCGGAAAAGAACACCCCGGCATAAATATAGTTAAGGTTGAAAATGTAATTGACGGCCTGAGGCGCGTGGCGACGGATGAGATAGACGCTTTTATTGCCACTTTACCTATAGCGCTCTACTATATCGAACGGGAAGGGATACATAATCTGGTAGTCGCCGGACAGACTGAATATGAAACGAAACTCTCTATTCTAACCAGGAAAGACTGGCCACTCCTTAACACGATAGTGCAGAAAGCGCTGAATTCTATTCCTGAAAGCAGCAGGAGCGCAATCATAAGAAAGTGGATAACGATAGAACAGAGGTCTTTATTTTATCAGAAAAAATTCTGGGTTACCGTTTTATCCTTGCTGATAGCGGGAATCCTGGCAGTGTTAGTGGTTCTCACCTGGAATGCTTCGCTTAAAAGGCAGGTAAGGGAAAAAACAAGAGGACTGCAGGAATATATAGCCCAACTTGAAAAGGCGGAAAAAGTACTGGCCGCTGAAAGGGAGAATCTGGCTAATGTCATCGAAGGTACCAGGGCCGGAACATGGCGGTGGAATGTTCAGACAGGCGAAAAGGCCTACAATGAAAGATGGGCGGAAATTATCGGCTACACTTTGGATGAATTGACTCCCGCGAGTGTTGAAACCTGGGAAAAACTCGTTCACCCTGAAGATCTGACAAAGTCCAACGCTCTTCTCAAAAAACATTTTTCAGGTGAATTGCCCTACTATGTGTGTTCCTGCCGGATGAAGCACAAAGACGGACGCTGGGTCTGGATTCATGACCGGGGACGGGTTATAACCTGGACGAAAGACGGCGATCCCCTGATGATGTTCGGTATAGATCTGGATATTAATGATCGCAAACAGGCGGAAGAAGAACAGAAGAAGCTCCGCGCTCAGTTGATCCAATCTCAGAAAATGGAATCTGTCGGCCGTCTGGCGGGAGGAATAGCCCACGATTTTAACAACATGCTCAACATTATACTCGGCTATTCTCAAATGATATTTGATCAATTACCAGCAGACAGCCCTTTGATCTCCGACATCGAGGAAGTAAAAAAAGCCGCCCGGAGGTCCGCGGAACTGACCCAGAGGCTTCTGGCTTTCGCGCGAAAGCAGACAATAGAGCCAAGAGTCCTCGATTTGAACGAGACGGTCAGCGGAATGCTCAAGATGCTGAGACGTCTGATCAGAGAGGAAATCGAGATTTTATGGAAGCCGGAGGAGAACTTATGGCCGATCGAAGCCGATCCTTCCCAGATCGATCAGATCCTTACTAATCTCTGTGTAAACGCGAGTGACGCCATTAACGGCCCCGGCAAAGTCATAATGGAAACCTGTAACGTTTACGTTGACGAAGAATACAGCAAAGATGACGCGGAGATTATAAAAGGCGATTTTGTGATGTTGAGAGTCACAGACGATGGTACAGGTATGGATGAGGATGTGAAAAAAAACATTTTCGATCCCTTTTTCACAACTAAAGAGAAGGACAAAGGTACGGGGCTCGGTCTATCCACGGTCTACGGTATAGTCAAACAGAACAACGGTTTCATCGACGTCTGCAGCGAGAAGAGAAAGGGTACATCTATAAGAATCTATCTTCCGCGACTCGAGGAGGCTGAAGATGAAACGCCCCGCATCAAAAATAAGCAGGAAGAGATCCCGGTCGGAGATGAGACGATTCTGCTTGTAGAGGATGAGCCGGCCATCCTGAAAGTAACCCAGAGGATGCTCCAAGACGAGGGATACAGAGTTTTTCCGGCAGATTCTCCGGATAAAGCTCAAAGCCTGGCCCTCAAGCATAAGAATGATATAGATCTGCTTATTACAGATGTAGTAATGCCCGGAATGAACGGGCGTGAATTGGCGGAAAACCTGCTTTCTATCCAGCCGCGTATTAAGTGCCTGTTCATGTCAGGTTATACCTCCGATGTGGTAAAGGGCCGCTGGATGCTTGATGAACGAGCGCGCTTCATCCATAAACCGTTCACAGCAAGCGAGTTATTGGCAAAGATAGTGGAGATTCTCAGTGTGCCGGATTAACAGTCCCCGGAGATTAAATATCAAAAAAAATAATGGCATCTTGATATTTTAAGCGATTGCCTCTAGTATATATCTGTAGTGAGTATCCGCGGCCAATTTGCCGAAAACTCTAAGCAAACTAAAGGGGGTATAGATATCGGTTTTCGTTTTATAAAGCGTAAACGTATAGCACCCGGTCTGACTCTTAATCTAAGCAAAAGGGGCGGCTCGGTCTCTGCCGGGCCCAGGGGGGCGAGGGTGTCCGCGGGAACTTCGGGTACCCGTAAAACGGTAGGTGTTCCCGGAACGGGATTATACTACACGGAGCGTAAAAAACGCGGAAGTTCAAAGAAGAGTAAGCGCTCATCCGGTTCACCCCCATCCTCTTCAGGGGGTTATTCAACCCGACCTGTTCCGGTTGAAAAGAAAGTTACACTTGGGTTTTTTAAGAGGCTGTTTACCCCTCAGGAGGAGGAGGATTTTGTTGACGGTCTCAAGGCTTTTGTTGAAAAGGATGAAAACAGAGCTCTTGAATTATTCCACAGGTCGACACATATAGCAGACGCGGCTTTTATGGCTGGATTTATTGCCCTCAGGCAGAAGCGCTTCCGGGAGGCGGTTAGAGCTTTTCTGGCCGCTGATAAACTGCATAATAATTTAGGACGTTACTTTGAAAAATACGGAATTTCTCTCTTTCTCGCCATGTCTATTACAGATGAAATTACCGCCCATATTGCTCCGAATCGAAAGGGGCTTCTCCTCGGGCTCGTCGAGGCATACCAGGAGCTTGAAGAATATGATAAAGCTGTAGAAACCCTTTTGAAACTCCGTGATCTGGCCTCAGGCGATGTGCTTGTAAAGGTCTCTCTGGCCGAGCTTTCTCTTGAGGCCGCCCCGGGTGATCAAAAGACTTGCCGGGAGATAGTAAATATGGCATCCGATGTAGAGAATGAATCTGACATTCACGCGGCCCTTTTGTTCTACAAAGGCAAAGCACTTAAGAATATAGGGCTTTTAACAGCTGCCAGAGATGCTCTGACGAAAGCTTCACGGCGCAAAAAAGACAGAAGCAAAACTCTGCTTAAAGCCATTCGTTATCAGCGGGCGCTTGTCTACGGGGAGCTTGGAAGAAAGTCAAGGGCCAGGGCTGAATTTGAGAAATTATACGCGGAAGATCCCTCTTATGAGGATGTTGCCGCCAGGTTAAAGATATAAAAAATAGAAATCATTTTTCATAATGAAAAAAGGAGAAAATTATGGCTGAAGATCCTATTATGCATCTTGAAAAGATAAGAGATTATGGAGGAAAGAGGGTCACCGGGGGATTGGACGATGACACAATCAGGAAGTTCTGCGAAATGGACGAAAAGCTGCCGCTGGCAATTAAACAGGCGGTATGCGAGCATAAGAGACTCCGGGGTGAGTTTAAGGACGAGCTTTCGATGCCGGAAGAAGAGCTTTGCGGATTAGTTCAATCAGATTTCGTTAATTTTTATAAATCGGAGACCAGAAATCCATTTGTAGCTGTAAGTGCCGCGGGGCCGTGGATAGTGACCAGCCACGGCGCGGTTATACACGATTCAGCAGGTTACGGCATGCTGGGTATGGGCCACTCGTCGCCAAAGCTGCTCGAGTCTATGGCAAAGCCCTGGGTGATGGCGAATGTTATGACCCCCCAGTTCAGCCAGAAAAGGTTTGCCAATCGCCTGAAAAAGGAGATTGGCCATACACGCGGGGAATGTCCGTACAGCCGTTTCATATGCATGAACAGCGGATCTGAATCGGTGAGTGTCGCTTCCCGCATTTCTGATATTAACGCCCTTCTTGAGACCTCTGAGGGCGGATCTCATGAGGGTAAGATTATAAAACAGCTGGCTGTAGAGGAAGG
>Ga0102934_1002489_pt1 | contig 12749 bp, 10 predicted proteins | sample SalPonR2_A_D1_MG_FD_78175 | JGI IMG/M metagenome (GOLD analysis project Ga0102934, IMG submission 78175) | Salt pond soil microbial communities from South San Francisco under conditions of wetland restoration - Salt Pond MetaG R2_A_D1_MG | ecosystem: Environmental > Aquatic > Marine > Intertidal...
GGAAAAGAAAAGATATTTATGGACAAACATCCAAATGCAAAATATAGTGATTGTACAATTGCAACACATCAATTTTATAAAAATAAGGTAAAAAAGGGATTATCAATTACTGCACTCAAATTTTATGAGCGTAAGAATGAAAAGTCACCAGATAAATATCTCATTTCAACTGCATTTTTAGAATTCTGTTCTCTCGATCAAATAATCAAGAATGTTATCAATTGTGTTCGTCATAAACATACAAGAGAAAGAAAGATTATTGTTCCAGTAAATGTACCAGGATTACCACACATACACAAAACTATGATCATCAAACCCAACAAAAATATAACATTAGAAACCGTCAATCCTGATTACATTGCTCCAGACAGTAGAAAAACAGTTTTCAATGGTATAGATTTTCACGGTAAAAATGTTACTGATCCTATGGTTAAATTTGATGATGATCTTGATATTATAATGCCAAAAAAACATTTGAGAGACGTTGGTATCGACACAGAAAATTCAGATGAATGGAAACGTTATGTACCTAGAGGAATTGATAAACTGATTAAAAAACACCATAAATCTATCCCAGCATTCAAAAATTTGCAGAAAATTAATTACCCTATCGATTCTGTATCAGATATTTATAAAAAAGCTGCTATCAACGAACAAGATATCGAAGCTTTCGAATCGCAAAACAACTTGTTCTCAGAAATCAACAAAATACTCGATTCAAGTTATATGAGAGATGAAATAGTAGATCCTAAAGATTATGTCTACACAAATAATAACACAAAGAAACAATTAGATCCAAAAATGTCTTCCACTGAACAACAAGTATTAGATGAAACAATAGAATTACTTGATTCATCTGAGAATAAAAGAAAAAGAGCTGAAGAACCGGTTCAAAAGAATAAATTGAGTAGATTTAATGATAGTATCCTGCTCGATGAAGAATTTAAATAAAAAATTAAGAAAAGAAAAAATTGGAAAAAGAAAATAAAATTTATTTTCTATTTACATAAAAAGAGATATAATTTTTATAATATTATGAAACGCAGTAGAGCTTTTCAATACAGTAGAAATACAAAAAAGCAAAAAAACAATTCACAATATATATGGATTACTGCAAAAGGTAGCGAAATAGAAATACAGGATAACAGAATAACTTCCGATAAAATATTTTATTACTCAATAAATGAAGATAGTAATAAAATTAAGTACAATATTAGCAATTCAAAAAAAAAAATTATAGAAAAGATGAGGGCAGCTCCCGTTGAAGATGACAAACACGTTTTGTATATAAACGAAATTGAGATATCAGTATTGAAAGCCGATGATTGTGAAATTTCTGTCAAATTTGAAAAGTTGAAAAAAAGATCATCAATAACAGCAAAGCAATCTAGTAAAATCGATATAATTGGATCAATTGAATCCAATAATATAATAACAGTAAAATCATATGATACATCAGAGATAGATTTTCATCAGAATATAATCGGTACACTAGTTTTGACAGCACAAGGAAGATCAAAGATAAAAGCACATCTCATACGCAACAATATTAATATAAAGAGCACTTCCAGAGATGCAAAGATTGACATAAAAAAGGAACCAAAGACTACAGTTATAAAAGATTTTAAGTGCAAAAGTATTTTTATGATAGAAAATGGTAATATTGTGTCAAGTACAAACAACTTGCAAGCTTTATTTGGAAATGGAATGATACGCACAAATAACGACTCATATAACAATATAAACATTGAACTACCGGATACATTGGAAGAGATATCCACATTTCATGAGATACCAGAGACAAATATATACAATTCAGATAACATTGTAGACTCATATTATCAAGAATATGTAGATAATGCACCTAATATCTCTGCTAGAGGCGAAAATCGAACGCAAATTCAAGAGAATATAGAAATTAACAAAGAGAGTAAAAAATATGAAAAATACGAACGTATTAAAAACAAAAACGACGAGGATCGAACGGAAAACGAACGTAAATTCTGTCAAAAGATTGAGAAGGTTAAAAAAAAGTGTACAGCATGTCAAACAAGAAAAGCAAAGGTAATATCAACTACATGCGCTCATCTTGTGCTTTGCAAATCATGTGCTCAAATGGAGATAAATATTTTGAAAAAAGAACAACCATCAAGATTGTTTGAAGAAAATCCTATGAAATGTCCAGTCTGTAGAGCTGCTTGTATTTTTAAAGTTTTGAGATAATAAAACAATGAAATTATACTATAATACAATATAATTTTCTGTTTCTAACGGAGAGACACGTATGATTGTATTATTCGACTAATTTTTATAAATATATAGACCACAAGAGGTTACAATGCCGACATAATTATTGTCGACGAAGCTGCATATATATCTTTTGATTTACTCACAAATGGAATTATTCCCGTACTTTCTCAAACAAACACATCGTTAATTGCAATCACTACACCAAGAGAGTCTACACATTTTTTCTCGAAACTGTTAAAACTAAAAGATCGACACACCAAAAAGGCCATGTTCAATGTATTAAAGGTAGGTCAGCCTTGCGATGATTGTCAAAAAAATTCAGACACCCCATGGATGTGCGACCACAAACAAGACGAAATACCCCACTGGAAAAATAGTAGGAAGCAAGAAAAATTCAATGCTATATACGAGGGAGGTCATGAAGATAAGAACATGCGTGAACAGCATGGTATGATTACAGAAGACAAGAACGTTGCATTCAAGGAAAAGGAAATAGAAAGATTAGAAAATAGAGTACTCTACAAGATGAACAGAAAACCAGATGTTGTATGGATGTCTTGTGATCCTGCCGGAGGTGGAAGAAGTGAGATGGGTCTAGCAGGTGCTGTATTTATAGATGGTAATTTTGTGGTATACATTTTTTTTATTTATTTATTTACAAGGGCATGGGCGCAAACTTTTTCAACTCTTTTTCATTCTTTGTCACCCATGAAATCATAAAGAACTCAGAAAATTGTTTCATAAAATTCATACTGTTATTTTTATTGTATGCACATGATAATAAGTGTCTACAAGCTGGTTCTGTACTGTTTATGAATGCACTTAACAACTTCATATCTTTGTATTCTATCTTTTTGTAATAATCAATGATACAGTTTTTAATTGTAGATTCTATTGCAATTAAAAAGATGAATATGGCTTGATAAAGTACATAACTTTCAGTTTCTAATGCTACGTAGTACACTTGTATTACTCGTTCTGGTAGAAACTCTTTGTACAATTCTCTGATATGATCAAGTAATTTTATTAACAGCGGTTTTAATGTAGCTGGATCTTGTTGTAACCTTGTTAGAATGTCGGGATGCTCATGGTCTGTTTCTATTGTTGAAAAAGAGTTGTGTTCATTGCCCTGGATTACAAAATCTTGTTTATTTTTTTTAACGTTATCCATCACTATTTTATTATTGTTATACTATCTCTATATTTATTCTAATTATCATATTATTATCCGGATATATAGATTATTTATTTGGATGCTGCTGTACTCACTAAAAAGGATATGCTTGTAGAGGAAGAACAACGTATGGTACAGGCTGTTAGAAAGGTCAGAAGTGATCCAAATTTCAGTGATGTTCCTATCGTTTTTATTCCTGAAAATCAGATAGGTACATCCACTTCCCATGCACATCATTATCTGAGAAACGAAAAGCATGTTCTTACAATGCAAGAGAATCCTGAGAATAGATATGGTGTTCCAAAAACCAATGCAAGTACAATAGATATGCAAGAGATAATGGAGAGACTATTGTTGCATGGTAATGTTTATTTTTATGAAGGACTCAAATCTTTGATGAGCACAGCTGAATTAATGAAAAAGGAATTGTTGAGACAAATGCGTGCATATGTATGGGAGTACATACTTTCTAAAAATAACCCAAACTCTCAATCAACCAGATTAACTGGTAAAAAATCTGGACAGGATGATCTGTTGATCTCTACAGTGATGATACCGTATTGGAGAATAAAGTTTTTAGAGCGTGAATTCTACCCATACATTGAATTCAAAAACACTTACGGAATAAATCAACAATAAAATGTATTTTTATTGAATATTGTACATTTCTGCTAATTTTTTCTTTATCACATTAAATCTTTCATACTCTTCTGATATTAGAGTTTGATGTTTATCTACAAATTCAGACCATTCGCATTGATCTTGATCATAGTATGTCTTAAATTGATTATGCAATCGTTCTCCTATATGATAAAACTCATATATACAGCAGACCTTCTCAATCTGATCCGCATTAATTGCAAATATTAATCCTGGTTTACCATTGTTGATAAAACTTACATACTTTTTGTCCACAAGTTTAGATCCCGATATAGCACATCGCTGACTATTTTTGAGCTTTTTCTTACCTACACCATTCTCTATTTTAATAGAGACGCATGAAGTGTAAAGGTATTTAAAAAATTGATTTTGTATCTTATCCATTGAACGATAGATTCTTGTTTTGAACAGATTGAGTATTTTATAGACTGGATTAACTGCTGATTTGTATTTCTTCTTCTCCTCATCAGATTTGCTTGGTATCTTATTAATTGTGTATTCTCCTTTCATTTGGTAGTCAATATAAACAATACTGCAAAAGACTCTGAAAAGCATAAACGTAAGCTTATTTTCCTTTTGTTTCTCTTGCTTCTTTGGCTTTGCATTTTGTACTTTAATAGCTTCTTTTAAATCTTGTTGATCTGTTAGTTTTTTGAATTTTCTACCATTTTCCTCTTGTATCTTATCCATTACAAGTTTTGCAATTTTGCGTTTCCCTTGCTTCAATTCTTCAGAGTATTTATTTTTGTCCTCTAATTTGTTATTTTTGTGTTCTTCCCATTTCTTCTCATATGTTGCATCCTCAAATATTTCATCTTCTTCCTCTTCTTCCTCTTCCTCCTCCACCTCTTCCTCTTCTTCATCCTCTTCGTCCGCTGAATTGTATTCAGCATCACTGTTGTTTGGATCAAATATAGGATCTACTACCTCTTCAATTTCTACATTTTTATATGGCTTCACTTCATCCTCGTAGTCTTCTGTGTTGTCGTTTTGATCTATTGTGTTGGTACTACTTTCAATCTTGTTTTCTTCTATGATTTTCTTGGATGTTGTTTTGCACAATTGTTCAATCTCTTTGAATTTGTTGCATGTTTCATTCAACTCGTTGATCACGCCTGCATCTTCGTTGAAATCTTTTAGTAATGGGTCTTCAAGAACCTTCTTTTCGCCAAAGTCTTCTTTTTTTTTAGCCTCATTACTCTTTATTTCGTTAAACAGCTCTTTGTTCTTACTTGCAACACTCATTAAGAATGATATAGATCCTCTTCTCTTATGAAATCAAAATTTTTTTATAAAAAATTTCAACTATCTGCTTCCGGTTGATAATTTCATATTCGGATCAATTATAGGGATTTTGGTTAAAAGAAAACACTCTATTGCAGCTGTATATGAAAAGAGACAAAAGGGATTTTGAGAAAAAACGTTCGGTTAAGAAAAAGAAGTTGAATATATTTGATCACCCACCAGCAAAGAAAGTGACACAACCGGTCGTTAAACAGCAGAAACAGAAAGTGAAGACAAAGCCAAAGAAAAAGTACCGTTCAAAAAGAAAACAAGTTATCGAGGGAATTGTAGATGACACAAAACGTCTGGATCAAAAAAGTATCAGACAAGAGAAGAAGCAGCAACTGGACAATATAATCATTCCCAAAAATAATCAAATTGAAGCAATGAACTTATTCAAGGCTGGAGATGAAGTAAAGGATAAGGTAAGACAGATATATGATGTAATTAACAGTGGAGAAGAACTACTGGACAGTCAAGTGTTAAAGTTTTTAGATTGTGGAAAAGAATATGTCGAGTCAAAGATAGGCGCGGCAATAAAGATTCGAAAGCCAACACATGAGAATTTAGTAAAGCAGTGGATGGTTTGTACTAGTATTAAACCAAAATGTGATAATGTATATGAGGCGACCAAGATTTGTAAATATATCATTAACGAGGCGCTTAAAAAATTGGAAAGGGTGGAAGAGAAAGTGGCTGTATTATGTAGAAAACATTGGGAGGAGCAAAGAAAACTGAGAACAGAACTGATCAATTCAAAGTACCATCCGGAGTACAAGATAAAAGATTCGTTGATTGGCGACTTTAAGTAAATAAAATTAGAATATTTTATTATAAAAGAAGATGAGAGTTTGATAGATTGAGATAAAATCATATAAACCTTGCTTTTGAATCTTTACTTATTTCACAACTCAGAGTTTACAATTTTTTTTGTGATTGTAAATTTTAATTAAAAATATTATATTAGAAAGTATATTATTTCGTTTATCAAAGCATATAGCAATTTGGAAAAAAAGTTTAAAATGCATAATCGAAAACCTATCTCAACAAACACTGTTTCAAGAAACTTAGCTGGTCAAGGAGGTACAACCACTAAAGTTCTTGAAAAATTTTATGGTCGTGGTAGACAAGATAACACGAATTTACCAGCAGATCCATATGATGAAAAAATCAGAACAACCCTTGTCTTACCTGATATATTGGAAGGTAATAACAAAGTTATCACCAATCAGCTTGCTTCTGCTGTATTAACCAAAAACTCCTTTTTAACTAAATTTATTCTCCCAATTGAAAGAAGAGATAATGCAAATGCAGTTGAATGGTCTACCTTTGAATTTTTACCAACTTTACCTGGTATAACACCAAGTTTAGGTGTATCAAGATTAATCAAATCCAACAAAAGTGGTGGTCGTGCTACTTTTGAACGTAGAGGTCTAGGTTATCGTGTTGGTCATGGATTTGCTTTAACTGCTGAAGGTCAAAGATATCACATTGCTAGTTTAGCACATATTGATAACATGGTTGCTGAATCCAATAATTTTAATGCTTTATATGCTCTTCTTACTGCTGATCAACACATCACTAAATGGGAAAGTGAAAGTGGACACGTTAGAAATGAATCATTTAAAGAACTTTTACAAAATGACATTGATTTCTGGGATGTTGGTAAGAAAAAGAATGGTCTTGAAGTATTAGACACTTACATTACTGATCGTATGGAAAAATACAGAGGCAGAGCTAATACATACATTCTTCACCCAAAAATACCTCAATATCTCACTATTGCACGTTCTGAAAAAACTGATTACTATATTGCTGGTGAAAATGGTCCTACTAACGTCAGAGATGGTGTTGAAAACTACAGAACCTTAAGAGGTAATAGAGTCTACACCACTCGTAGTTATGATTTAGATCAAAATGGAAATCTTGATCCAATGAAGAATCCTATCCAAATTGGTGAATACCATCCTATTTTTGATCGTCGTAGAGGTGGTAATGATTACACTGGGTTCACATCTAAAGAACTTCATGCTCAAATCTATGACCAAGATATTGATAATTTTACTGAACTCAGTACAGCTTATTTTATTACAAACTCACAACGTTTTAATGCTGAAGGTGAATTACTTCACATTAATGAAGTTGATAATTATAATGTTGAAGCAAGTGAAGAAGATAAGAATGCTGATCCTCTCCATTACAGAGACTCCTCTGGTAAATTAAAAACTACCAAATACATGGGTCAAATCGTCTTACCTACTGCTGATATCATTGATATTGCTAATTCTGCTGCTAATGCTATGCAATCTTTAGTTAGATCTAACTCTGCTATTCCTGTTGAACAAAGATGGAATGATGGTCTTGCTGCTGTTGCTCTTATTGAAGAAGCCCAATATGATGAAAGTGTTACTAAATTTATCATTGAACTTAAAAAACAAGTTAAAGCTACACAACAACATCCAAAAGGTCCTGGTAGTCAACCATCTGTTGCACTCCCAGAAGCTAAACCAAATAGTTATGGATTCATTGATTTACCTATAGGTGAATTTGACTTTTCTTTACCACCTTTCTATGCTAGTTATCCTGGTCTTAAAACAATTGCAGTTGCTGCTGGTAGAGGTGAAGATTACTTAAAAAAACGTAGTGTCTCTCCTGAATGGGCTGCTAAAGTTCGTGATTTTGTTGAGCTCATTGATGTTATTGTTTCTTATCTTTCCAAATTCTTCCCTAACTCTGCTCTTATCAATAAGGATTATGCATCTTCATGGTTTCACAAACCAAATGCACAAACAGTATTTTTTGAAAACACTGTAACTAAAGGTCCAAGATCTCCTATATTTGTTAATGATATTGCTCTTACTCAAGGCACTCTTATTGCTGGTGAATTTGAAGATGAAAATAATCCTAATGAAAATATTAAAAATGAATACAAACTATTATACAACAAATATACTGATTTCTTAACTGCTAATTCTGATAATTTTGATGAAAACATTATTAATGTTAATGCTAAGGAATTCCTTTTAAAAGTTGCTAATGCTACTTTATTAGAAGAAGGAAACATTTCTGAATATTCTACCAATGCTAGAAACTTTGGTTTGATTGCTGCTACATTATCAACACTAAAACTTAGTCCAAACAAAGAAACTAATGCAAAGATTTTTAATATTTTATATAATGAATTAAAAAAACTTGTCAGTACACAAGCAGGACCAAAATTAACTGTTACTGTTAATGACTACATTAAACGTGTTAGTACTTTTATTGATAAAAATGAAAGTTTATTTAAATTCACTAGTCCTAGAGCTGTAAGATTATTAGAAACTCTTACAAAAGCATTCAATACTCATACAGCTAGCTCTAAAGCTGGTAAATTCAGAGTTGTTGATAGAAGATATGATGATGATCAAGCTGGTTATAGTAATGTTTCTTTTGATCCTGAAAAATACAAAGTTAGACTTCCATTAACCTATAGTCCTGCTTTATTTACCTCTGCTTATGAATATTTATCTAATAATGATGATAAAGAACTTGGTTTTGCATTTGCTTCTCCAGATAATCCTGATAGAATTATCACTGCTACTGAATTTGCTGAATATTATGAAGCTATCTCTGGTGATAGATTAGAAAATGTTCACCCAAGTTTAATTGCAAAAGAAATGGATATTGGTTTTGATATGACTCATCTTGCTGCTGTGCGTAATGCTACTCATCAATTAAATCTTACTGAAAAAGCTGATGATGTAAGACAACACGTTGGATATGCTCAACCAAACATTGGTGAATCATACACTGAATTCCAAGATATTCGTCGTAAACGTCAATCGTATGGTATTGGTACCAAAGAAAGAGACTCAAGATATGGTAATGCTAACTCTAGACTTGGTTTTGATGGTGGTTTCTATGCTGGTAAAAAAGATAGAAATGCAAGAGGTTCTAGTTCTCTTATTAGAGGTGTTGGTCAAACTAGTGCTACCAGCATTCCAAGATCATCACGTTTCTCTGCTGGTGTTACTGCTGGAGCTTCCTCTATTGATGATTTAAGAGATAACTTTGATATTCCTGAATTACAAAGTTCATATGCTGATGTTGAAAAAAATGCTCCTACTGCATTTATTGCTGCTATTGCTAAAGTCTACTTAACCAACCCAACCAATCAAAAAAATTTTATTGCTCTTGATAATAATAATATTACTCTTCCAATTTCTTTTATTGCTGCTAGACCTCATGCTAGATATGAAAGTGCTACTGCAATTAAAGTCCAAGCTGGTACTGAAACTGGTGCTACATATATGGCCAATCCTGTATTTACATTAGGTGATGATCCTCAAAGACAAGAACACATTGGTCACTTTACTTTCAAAGGTGCTTCTGTTGTTCACAACCCAAAAAATGTATGGGTTCAAAATAATGTGTTTATCTGTGGTTACAAAGGTGGTTTAGGTGCAAAAGCATTCGAAAACAACCCAGAATACTATTATCCAACAAATGATATCTATAGTGATGGTAGTGTTTTCGTACTTGCTGTTGCAAGAAATGAACCAGAACTTCCAAACCCTATTAGTATTACTGGTAGATATACATTTGGTGATAACAACTTGAACAATATCCCTGAAAATCAAAAACCACATTATAGTAGTTGGGTGTACTACAATGCATTATGGGGATGGGCTGATAAAGAATCCAAAAAAGAATACGACCTTGCTCGTGAAGATGATGACTACTTCTTTCAATACTCTAGAGCTAATACTCTCTGTTGGTTGGCTCACACTAAATATTACAACCCTGTAAGCAGAAAATTTGACTTGTACATATCTGGTACTGGACACTGGAAAGATGATGAAACATATGCTGGTGTTGCACCTGTACGTAGAGGTCAATTTTCAGAGTATAATCCTCCAAGTCGTACTGATCACGGTGTAATTTCTTATAATCAATATTAAAATAATAATAATAATAATAATTCAAATAAAATATATATTTCCTTCTTTTATTTATCAATGGAATTTTTGAGTTTTAATTGTTCATTGTAGAGATCATTGGAGAATTTAATATATTGTGCTTCATCAAGTATGTTCTCAACTCCCAATAATTTGGATTCAGCTGTGAGACCACTTAAGATAGCAGATTGTCGTTTGCCAGCTTTATTCCTTTTTACATCCTCACAAAACTCTCTCACCTTTTGTTTCTTCTTTTCCAATTCTCTAATTTGAGCCACTACTTTGTTAACAGTTAGCTTCTTTCTACAATCAGTACAATTCAACAATTGTTTGTTTACGGTAGGGTTGAGCTTGTCAGAGTAGATAGTATTCTCTTTTGCTAGTAAAAGATCATACATATCCTCTATTGTCCATTTACTTGGATCTTTTTTTTGTTCCAATAGTGAACCAAGCTTGTAGTGTAATGCAGTAGTTGTTGCCTTGTTGTCAATCTTTGTTTGCAAACATGCATATTTTGCAATGTCAATCAATTTGCTCTCAGTGAAAAATTGTATTAAATTATATGCATCATCTTCTATCTTGAAACGTTGTTTGTTGTCTGCAATTAATCGAAGGTTGTACGCAGTGTTTGCCAAGTTTCTCGATATTCTTTTGAACGGTGTTTTTTTGATTGCAAAATCACTTGTTTTATTTTTTTTTGTTGCATCTTTAGCTTTGTTTATACCCATTGTATTGTAATATTCTCAAAATTTTCCCATATCTAATATACATTTATTATTTATTTCTACAAATACCTCACCGTTACTAGCGCTGTCGCATCCCTCACATTTGAAACACTAGTAAACATTACAACTATTGGAACACCTCTCCTCGTCAACTGTGTATATTCATTCTTTTTAGGAAATTTTATTTTTTGTTTTCTTAGCTTCAGTGGCACTCGAACCGTAAAGTCATTTCCTTTGAATCCTCCAATATACTCTCTGCCCAGTGTGTCTATAAACTTTCCAATATCTTGTGGATCAACTAGTTGCTGAAACTCAACAGGAAGCTTCTTCCACATTGAATTTATCTTTTTTATCTCCACGCCATACTCTCCAAACTTATTAGCGTATGGCATCGGTTTTTTAATATCGTAGATAAAATCATATGGAGGCTTTCCAAAATAGTATATTAACTCTTCATTACTATATTTTCGTAGCTCATATAACTCTTTTAGCTTAGCAGAAGATAGTTGGTATTTTCTTAACATTAATATTACTCATATCTAGCAATGAACAACAAATCTATCATAGATAGAAAAGTTACATTTGAAGAAATACAACGAGCACGTAATGTTGCACACAGACGCACAAAACTCAAGCGAGACAAGAATGGAAAGAAACTGTTCCGCAAGAAACAGAACGAGGAAATCAAAAAGAAGAAAAAAATAGAGGATATATTCGACACTACTATGAATGCAAATAGTGATGAAATGGATTCAAGGAAACTTGCTTCCATCTCTATCGACCAATTGTATGAAGATATATCAGATGATGAACGTATTGTCGATGAGGAAATAAAAGAGTGGTCAAAGGAGAAGATGAAGAGTAAATTAGATGAACTAGACGATAAGCTCGCCGACTTGGCAGAGAAAAGGAGAAAAAGAGGAAAAAAAGGTAAATATACAGTAATTGATGCATCTAATGACGATGATGACATGTTTGGTAACCTACCAGACATATCCTTTGAAAAACTACAAGAGGCAAAAGACCCTTTCCAATTCATTGCTACTACCACATCCGTTCAACAATGTAAACAAAAGATGCTCTACCCAAAAGTATCAACAGATGAAACATCAGCATTAACAACTGTATATAATCAACTGTATCCAATGAAGTTAAAAACTAACCCAATCACCACTACCATACAGGATTTGTGCACACAATTGGAGGATAAGGGCTCTGAAAAGTTTTTCGTTGAGGTATTTGAAACAAACAAACTGCTATTGATTCATAGAGTGTATCGTTCCATGTTAGTAGCAAATGTACTAGAATCTGTATCTAATAACCCGATAATGTTTAATGACTCTCTTGAACTCTATAAATTGAGCAGAAAATTCACATGGCTAAATTTTGCATTTATAAGAATTGTTAAAGCTAAATAAACATTTTATTTACAAGATGATTCCTTTTGTGCGAGTATCTTCTCACACTTTTTCAATTCAATGGAAAAATGGTAATAAATATATAGTACAATGACTGATACAACTATGATCAACACAGTGAATGCTTTTGTTCTAAACAACTGAACTTCTCCTGGATCTTCTGTACATATTTTACCATTTGTACACACACAACCAAGACCAGGTTCGTAATACATGTTTGCTTTACAGAATTTAGATTTGGACATCATTTGAACCCACAGATCTGCTACATTTGTATCATTACACAAATTTAGTTCCA
>Ga0102934_1002491_pt1 | contig 12738 bp, 10 predicted proteins | sample SalPonR2_A_D1_MG_FD_78175 | JGI IMG/M metagenome (GOLD analysis project Ga0102934, IMG submission 78175) | Salt pond soil microbial communities from South San Francisco under conditions of wetland restoration - Salt Pond MetaG R2_A_D1_MG | ecosystem: Environmental > Aquatic > Marine > Intertidal...
CTGTATTAATCGAATCATAATATTTTATATTAGAAATGGTTATTATAAAATCATATTTTTCAAATGCATTTTTACGGATTATTTTCAATCGATACTTAGTACAATTATCAATATTAAAAAATTTAAATGGATATTGGTATAATTCAAGATGTTCAGTTATTTTTTCATCAGAAATAGATTTTTTATATTTTTTTAAAATTTTCTTATAATTTGTGTTTAAATTACCTCTAAAAAAACCATTATAATTTAAAAAAAGTGGTATAATAAATCCTACAATAAGTATTAAAACTAAACCTCCTACTTTATTCAGCAAAATATTTTTTAAATAGATTTTAGTTTTCTTATGTATAAAAGAGAAGATATTTAAAATAGGAATTTTCCCCGACTTACTATCCTCCTTTTTTTTATCACTCAAAAAATCATCTATTTCACTTGTTTTACTTAGAAAACCATCAGAAATATTCTTTGTTTCAACTATTTTAAAATCATTGAATTCACAAATATCACACTTATTTGGTTTTTTTTTAAAAATATTTCCACATTTTTTACATTTATATTTTTTATTCAAATTTATCCTTTTACCATGTCTTTTTTAAAGTAATATCTGTTCCTTATTTATTAAAATATTTTATGAATGGAGAATTTTTCAAAGCTTTTTTTATATCATTATTGGCAATCTTCCACATAAAAAAAGATAAAAGTATTAATAAAAGTAAAACTAAAATGATATTCCTTCCCTGGGAGAAAAAATTAAAACATGCATGACACAATATTGCTAAAGTTAGAGAAATAATTAAAAAGAATTTACTTTTTTTCCTAAACTTGTACATTCCCAAAGCATATCCCCATATCACAGCATAAAGTGCATGACCAGGTACTGATAAAAATCCTCTCATTAATAAAGTTGAAAAAACTTTACCCTGCTCTAAGGCCACATACATATAAAGAATATTCTCTAATACTGCAAATCCTAATGCTAAAGCAACTCCATATATAATGCCATCCATGGGTTCATTAAATTCTTTATGATTAAATCTAAGTTTTAAAACTGCAAAAAATTTAAAACATTCTTCAACAATAGGGGCCAAAATTACAATTGAATAATACTCATTTATTTGAAATATTTTTGAAAAATTATTACTTATTAAACCAGTAATAAATGCAACCAACATCCCCCAAAAAAAAGTTTTTAAAACTAAATACTTTGGCTCAGGTTCGTAAATATCTCTTTTATAAAAATAAAATAATAATATAATCCCAGGTATTACTGCTAAAAAAATATAATCCATAATCCACACCTAAAATATTACTATTCTAATTTTTCAAAATAATCAATTACATTACTATCCAATAAATACGAATAAACATTTTGATAATATTCGAAAACATCCTCCTTTTTTATGTTTCTTTTTGATTTATTAATATTTTTTGTTCTGAAAACATTATAAGGAACTCCTTTTTTAGCATTTTTCGAAAATAAAAAAATTGGATATGGTTGATTATAAATTATTCCTTTAAGTTTAGTAAATCCAACAAATTTTATATATTTTTGAAATTCTTTTTTTTCATTTAATAATTTAGCTATGTAATAATTTACTATAAATTTGTTATATTCGGATAACTTTGTTAACCTAAAACCTTCATCAATTCCAGGCCCTATATAATCTGGAGAGTTAGAAAATGTTTCAAGATTTATCTGGATGTTGTTTTCATTATCGATTAATGTTATCCAGGAAGTAGTTTTTATCTTGAATAATTTTTTTTCTTTCTTATTAAAACTCTTCATGAAATCATAAGATATATTAAGAAATTCATATAATTCATTTTTTCTATTTATATTAAAAACGAATATAAATTCATCACCATTAAACTTCCATAATCTAAAATTATTACAATTATATTTGGTTTTAATTTTTGTTTTTATAAAATTGAGATATTTTTTTTCAAGATCTTTTAGGTTTTTTTTAATTTTCAACATTTTAAAATCATAGACTTTTTTTATTCTTGTAGAACCAACAATATCAATAGATATAAATAGTTTTAATGATTTTTCATTTTTAATTTCTTTTTTCAAAACTATCATCTCTTTTCATTGATTAAATACAAACACCAATAATTTATCTTTTATTTACATATATTATAAAGAAATATTTATATTTATCAATAATTTTTTATCTTCAATAAAATATTTTTATTTTAGTTTAATAATATTATTTGAATAAAATAACTTTATAATTTATAATAAAGATACTAAAGAGGAGGTTGTTATGGATTTCGAAAAAATAAGAATTAATTTAGAAAAAAATCTATATGATGATTTATGGTATAAACTACAGGGTAAAACTATTTTAAATTTAATTTCAAAATTAGAAAATGGGGCCAATAAAACTTTGAAGCAATACAGACAATCAATCAATTCTCAATCATTCAAAGTAACAAAAAAAACATTTCCTGAACTGCATAAATTATTTTTTAATATTTTAGATAAATTGGAAGTAAAAGAAAAAATTAATTTATTTATTGATAGCAGACCAAATATTAATGCTGGTATCTTAACATCAATGGACAAAAACTCACCACATCTAATGCTAATAAGTTCAGGCTTATTAGAACGTTTTACATATTTAGAACTAAAATTTGTTATAGGTCATGAAATTGGACATATAATTTACAAAACAATTTATATGGATAAAATTCTAACAAAATTAAGGGATAAAGATAATAATCATAAGTATAATTCTTTAGATTTAAAATTAAATCTATGGTATAAACTAGTTGAACTAAATGCAGACAGAATTGGGTTATTAGCTGCTGATGACCTTGATTCATGTATTTCATCATTTTTAAAACTTACATCGGGCTTAGATCCACGTAAAATTAATATTAATAAAAAAGAATATGTAAAAGAAGTAGAAAATATATTCGAAAAATTTAAAAACAATGAATACAATTATTCCATAAGTTCACATCCTCTTCACCCTATTAGGTTAAAACTTTTAAAAACATTTGCTAACTCAAAAGCATACAAGAATTTTAATAAAAACAAGAAAATTATTTCAGATGAAAAGCTGAAAAAAGATACTGAAGAAAACATTAATTTTCTTTTGAGATATTACAATGACAATCTGGAGATTTTAAGAAATATTATGATAATTACAGGTGGATTGTTAATGGCTACACAAGATGACGAAATAGACCATTTCGAAATTAACTATATTCTGGAAATTTTATCTAATAGAGAAATTTTTCCAAATTTAAAAGTACAAAGTTTTTTAAAAGATTTTGAAAAAAATAGAGAAAAAATATTAGACCTATTTATTAATTCTATTTCTGAAATATTAAGTATCAATCCTTCTGAAAAATATAACATAATTATTCATCTAATAAAAACTGCAATAGTTGATAAGAAATTTTTAGATTCTGAAATTGATTTTATTTTAGATATAGGACAAAATATTTTAGGTTTTCATGAAAAAGAAATATACAAAATAATATTAGATGTTCTAAAAAAAGAATTTTCTCCGAGCATTTCTAATTTTTAAAAAAATATTTTCGGGATAGTTTAAATTATTACTATCCCGATTTATATTTATTCTAATATAACTTAATTACTTTATACTGACCTCTTTTTAATTGTCGTTTAATTGAATTATCAATATTTCCAGGAAGCCATACTCCAGTTGATGTTTCACAGAGTATAAAATTTTTATTTCCAAGCTGCAGATATGTCTGTCCACTTCTGGGATTGCCCTCTATTCCTACTATCATGTGTCTTTTCAAATCTATTAATATCATTTTCGTTTCTGTAATAGAACAGAGAAGAGTGGCAAGTAAAATAGATTTTGAATCACAATCACCTCTTTTTTTAACTAATATTTCAATTGGAGTATATAAACCCTGCGTGTAATATTTCCCTCTATAAAGAGGAACTTTAACATATTTTATTTCCTGAACAAAAGATAAAAGTAATTTTTCAAATTCATAGAAATTCAGTCCCTGTTCTTTAGCTATTTTTACGAATCCTCCACAGTACTTATTTACTCTATGAAGGTTATTCTGAAATATCCCTTTATGATCTAACATAAGTTTATTATTTCTAATTATAAATCCATTCTTCTTTAACATTTTCAACCATTTTTTTCTTGCTTTCCTCTCTTTTCTATCGAACATCTTCTGAATTTCTCGCTGTTTTCTCTTTTTTTCTGCCTGAGAAGAATATGTGTATTCAACAGGTTCAAATTCTATTTCAAATTTTTTCTGATCTTTTGTTAGACCTAATTCATTATATGAATTTATTAAATCTTTTTTTGAAATATTACAAGAAATCCAGTATCCCGATCTATCAAAATTTTCCCATTCAAATTTTCTGTAATAAGATTGGGAGTATATACAAGATATATAAAAAATAAATAAAAACCAAAATATTATTTTTTTCTTCATGTCTGATCCTTAAAAATTATCAATAATTCCCAGTGAAGGATTAGGAATAATACCAGCCAAAAGACTTGATATCCCATTACCTATAAAATATGCAACGATTAATACAATTGCCGCAACAAAAATAGCCACAGCAATATTGTTATTTTTTATCTCTTTCATTTCATCTATATCTTTTGTCATATTACAAAATACTTTTATACTGAACCACACAGATAAAATTCCTGTTGAAAGAGATAAAAATAAATATAAAAGCATATAACCAATCCATTTTGCAATATTAAGCAATATAACATCTGATTTTATTATATAGGTATTGAAAGTTCCCATTATTGGATAAATTGTTTTAAAAAGAATCAATCCAATCCCGATCATTACACTTGCTAAAAATAATCCAACCGCTATATTTCCTTTTTTGATTTCTTTTATTTCATCAAGATCTCTGGTTAATTTCAAAAATATTTTGTAAGAAAAATATAAAGAAATTATTACCACGATTATCGATACCAAATACTCACATATACCAAGTAAAATATCACTACTCATAATGCCCCCTTATTAAAAATAATTAAAAACCAACTTTATTTGCCTTAACTTCATTCTCTATCACTTTAGTAGAATTTATTAATTTATATGAATATAAACCACTTCTATGATAATGATACATGATAATATCATTTTCATTCCAGTATAATATTTTTGAAATATGAGTTAACTCGATTTCCCATAATGTACCATCATTTAACTTAAGTTTATTTCCATTAATACTTTTAATTGAAGACTGATTCATAAAATTCCTTTCTTATAAAAATATTATACTAAATTCCAAACATTTTTAATATCTTCATCAACTAATTTGGAAGTACCTATCATTTTTTTTAATTTTTCTATAATTTTCTCCAGTTTATCATTAATATTCTCTTCTTTTTTATATAAGATGATGAATTCTATTATATCTTCATAATATTTTCTTTTGTAAAATTGGGGATGGTTTTCAATTATTTCATATATTTTTATATAATTATTTAGTATGTTTTCAAATTTTCTATAAACAGAATAATGTTTATATAGATTAACTGTTTTGAGGAGATATTTCAAACTCAGTTTTAGTCTGTTTATTTCTTCATACATTTGAGCTTTATCCCGAATAAAATTTATATAATCAAGAAAGTCTAAATTATCGTGCAATTCGCCAAAATTTTTAATATAGTTTCTATAATATTTTTGAGCCTTATTAAAATAATAAAAAGCTTTTTTGTTATCCTTTTTAAAATAAAATCTTGAAATATCTTTAAAAGTTTCAATTAATTTTTCCATATAAAAATCGTTACTGTTTTTCAAATCTTCAAGAAAATCCACTTTTTCATAAAAGTATTTCATTAAACTTATATTATCTTTATCTTTATAATAATTTATGATTATATCATAGATTTTAAGCAGATTCGAATTTATTGAAGATTCATTCTCAACTTCACTGTTTTTTAAAAAATCTAAAATTTTTTTATTGTAGTAAATATATTTTTCAAGATTTTTTTTATCATAATAAATATCAGCTATCTTATCATATAATTTAATTCTATTTTTTAGATCAATCTCATCTTTATTATCAAAATTTTTCTTATTTATTTCTAAACATTTGTTATAAATCTTCAGAGCTTTCTCTTTTTTCTTTAAATCAAAATTTAATAAATCTGCCTTCATGCTCAAGTAATATGAATATTCAATAATTATTTTTTCTTCATCTAATAATTTATTTTTTCTAATATTTTCTATTATTTTCAGTATATGAGTTAAAAATTTCAAACATTTTTTATAATCTTCTATCTCATAATTAAAATACATGTGAAGTTCTTCATAAATTTCTAATAAAAATTCAATATTCTTTTTATCAATCTGGTTTTTGCTCAATATATTTTCCTCGATATCCTTCACTCTTTTTTTATCTTTTAATAAACTGTAAAACACTTAATTCCCTCCACATAATTTTTTCTAAAAATTTTATTATTCAGCTGTTCTTAGTAATAAATTAAATTCCAATTATAAACTTACTTTTTTTTACTTATTAATTTAATAATTTATTCATTAAATATATGTTTTATTGCTTTTTCATAATCTTTTTCTTCTTTCTCATCATCCCGATACTTATCTGGATTTTCATAAAATTTACCGGCTTCAAAAAGTGATACATCATATATAGTTGATAAAAAACCTGTACTAATCTTAGCTATTCTTATTATTGTTTTTTTATCTTCTTTTTTAACGATATTCCAAACTTTTTTACCCAATTCTATTGTTTTTTCTTTAGATGTTCCTGCTAACCATACCCTAACTTCAATATCTTTTTTATTATATGAACCACTTGTTAAATATTTTTTAGTTCCAGGAATTTTTCTCTTATATATAAAACAACCACTTTTTTTGAATTTATATAAATATTTATAACCTTCAACATTCTTCACATCCGGAAAATCATCCTCAATAATAGTTGAACCAGTACCATACAATCCATTTATAGAAGATTCACTGTGTGCACATGCAGTTATAAAAATAGAAACTCCAATTAAAATAAAAAATTAATTTTTTCAAAATCTCCCCTTCTTTATTTTTTATAAATAATTTTACAATTCTAATCTGTCAATTTCGCTCCAGCATCTGATAATAATTTTACAATCTCTTCATACCCTTTTTCAGCTGCTACTTTAATAGCTGTTTTACCTTCATTGTTTTTTATATTTATATCAGCGCCTAAATCTATTAAAATATCAACTTTATCATAATTATTATCTTTTATAAAATAAATTAATGGAGTATCCCCTTTTTTATTTTTTACATTCACCTTAGCTCCTTTATTAACCAAAAATTCAATTGTTTTTAAACATCCAGCATAAATTAAAATGCTATTTCCTTCATTATCTAAGATATTAATATCAGCACCGAGTTTTAACATCTTTTCAATTGTTTTCTTAGCTAATCCAAAGTTCCCCCATACATTATACATTAAAATAGTTCTCCTATCCTTATCCTGAGAATTTATATCAACACCCATATCAATAAAGAATTCTAATACTTTTATTCTATAATCAAGAGATAGTTTGAAATTATCAAAAATATGATTCAAAACAGTCCATCCATTTTTATCTTTTATAGAGGGATCCGCACCTTCTTCAATTAACCTTTTAATCAAACCAAGATTTTCCTTGTCAACATTCATCATCAGGGCTGTTTTCCCTTCCTTATTTTTAATGTTAACATCAGCACCATTATTCAATAATATTTCTACATACTTTTTTTTGTTACTTTCCACTGCAATCATTAAAGCAGTATATCCCTTGATATCTTGATGATTTACATCTGCTCCCATGTCAATGAATAATTGAAGAGAATCTATAGAAATGTGATTTTCAATCCCGATTAATAGTGGAGATTTTAAATCATTAGCTCTACTTTTATTAACATCAGCACCTGCTTCTATTAATCTCGATAAAATTTCTTTTCTAATATTCATATCACATGCAATCATCAAAGGTGTGGTCCCCTCATAATCATTTTTATTCGGATCTGCACCATATTCTAATAAAATATTTAGTACTTTAATATCTTCAGGATTTTCAATTTCCAAATCTTTTATAGTTGATTTTAAGTATGAATTTTCAACAGCATACATTAAGGGAGTCCAGCCTATACCTCCTTGATCCTGAATAGTTACATCTGACCCATTTTTTAACAAGTATTCAATTATTTCTATATACCATGTCTGGGCAGAATATATTAGAGCAGTCCTCCCATCTCTATCAGTTTCAGTAATATCAGCACCATTCTCAATTAAAAGTTTACAAACTTTCAATCCATTATATTTTGATGCCAACATCAAGGGAGTCTGTCCCTTTTCATTTTTTGTATTTACATCTGCCCCTTTATTTATTAGACAATTCACCATTTTATAACAGGTATTTTCACAAGCAATTAATAAAGCATTATAGCTCTCTTCATCTTTAATTGATATATCTGCTCCTGCATCTAAAAGAATTTTAAATATTTCAAAATTATGTTCTTTTATTGAAAGCATTAAAGGGGTTTCCCCATTTTCATAAATAAAATTTAAATCAACACCTTTTTCAATCAGATTTAATACTTTTAGTGCATTATTTTCCTCAATAGCCTTTATTAATCTTAATTCATTTTCATACATTTTACCTAATCCTCTTTTCAATCTATAACAACAATGTATATAAGCTAATCATACCTTTTTTCAAAAACAACCACATATTATCAAAACCTCCAAGTATAAATGAAAACAAAAGCCCGTATGAAAGGATATTCCCTAATACAATAACAGCAATAGAAAATATGTATCCAGATTTTTTAATATCGGTTTGTTTTGGATGTAATTCCTTAACTTTGGAAGAGGTATGGTATCCTGTTAGAATTCCCAGTATTATATAAAACCATAAATAATATTCTCTATTAATAATCAAAATTAATAGCAAAAATATAAAACTAAAAGTTAATGAAAAATAGGGAGCTAAAGTTATTAAAAAATTAGATCCTGTCTGTAGCACTTCTCCCCCTCTTTCATTTACCATTAATCCTTTTGGCTTTTTAAAAAATAAAAGCCCCCATAAAATATGAGTAAATTCATGTTCCAGTATCGCTATGAAACTATTTGCCCTCAAAAATAAATATAAAATTATTGTTGATGCTCCAAAAGATACAAAAAAATACCTCTGGTATTGACTATTAAAATTTATTTTTGAAAATAAATTTATAAATCCCCGTCCATAGAAATATATAAAAATAAGTGATAATAAAAAAATAATGATTTTAAAAAATTTTTTAATCATTCTACCTATCACATTCTAATTTACTTTTTATATACTCATTATTTAAAAATTTCTTCAACTAAATCTCTCCTTTTAATTACCTATTACATTTTTAATTTCTTCTTTATCTATTTTAAAATCACCAAGATCTAATATCTCAAGATAATCAATTAGTTCATTATATTTATCATACTTCTTCTCATAAAGATAATATAATATAATTCTCTTAACAATATTTAATAGAGATTTACATGTTAGTTTATAATTTTTAATAATATAAATATATTCTTTCGGAGTTAGTTTATCTGGAACAATGTCATAAAAAAGAGTTCTCAATTGTTTTTCTTTTAAATTAATGGGGAATTTAATTTGTTTCAATTTTTTTATAAATCTCATTATATCTTTTCTTTTTTTAATATATGATGCTACATTATTCAATAAATAGCTTTTAGACTCCATATCTATATTGAGTTTAGTAATTACATCAAAATTAAAATCAATAATTATCTCATGATAATAAGAAAACTCACGAAAAAGTTTATTTATATTAGTATGAACATATAAAGGAAATTCATTAAAACCTGAAATAAGATAATATTTATTATAATTATTTAAAAATTTCCTCAACAACTCTTTTTTACAATTTTTTCTAACAAATATTTCTACAATTTCTTCAATTCTATCGTAGAAAATATCATCAAATAAATTCTCTGAATATTTAACAAAGTTACTCAATTCTACTATTCTAACAATTTCATTATTGCTTATCATTTTATCCAATAATTTTGTATATACATTACTGTATAACTTATTCATTAGATTTATAAAAATTTTTTTATTATATAAGTCTAAATTGTAATAAAATCCCCATATCTGAAGATAAGCTTTGACCATCTCCGATAGGATATCCTCTAAACCATTTGAATTTTGAAATCCGTTTTTTTCATATTTATTTCTATTGTAAGATCTAAAAGTTTCCTTAATTATTTTTATTGCCAGTTCATCCATATTATCTTCTATAACATTCGCTAAAAGGTAAATAAGACCATCTGTGTAATCATACTCCTGATAGTTATCAATAATAAATTGGAATGCAAAATAGTACATTTTATATTCACATAATAAATTAACAACTGAATCTAAAACAAGAAAATCAATATAGCCATTTTCTATAATAGATTTAGCCAGATTTTTTCTTCCATTTTTCAAATAATATTTCACTATTAAAAACTTAAATTCGAACTCATTTCTAAAATTTTTCTTACTATTATATTCTTTCTGGTAAATAAAAATCTTTCTAAAAATAGAATCATATTTTTTGAAATTATTACTTTCTAATATCTCTTCAAAAATTATAACTAAAATATTTGATTTATAATAAATATCTTTTAAATTTTCAACTTTTGTAAAAATTATATTAATAAGACATTTTGAAACATCGATTTTATCGATTAATAATATTTTATTTACTAAGAACCTAAACATTTGAACAAATTCACTATTTAATTTATTTTTCATTTCAGTTATTTTATAAATAAAGAAATCTAATATTTTCTTAAATATATAAATATTATTATTTTTAATAAATGAATTCAATGCTATATAAATTAACCCGCTAATTAACTTACTTTTATCTAAATCAAATATTTGATTGAATTTATTTATCTCCCATATTTTATCAATTATTTCATTTATTATTTCTTTATCATTTATTTTTTCTAGTATTCTTATTAAATCACCAATATCTTCTGGATTCATTTTTTTAGTGATGAAATCTTTTAAACCTTTTTCAATTTTTTTCCCTTTTACATTATTATTTTTATATTTCATGTAATTTTTTTCTAATTTTTCAATTTTATAAACACCCAATAATTTTTTATAAAACCTATTTTTTATTTCTGAAAAATTTTCATTAATATCAAAATTATCAGAATAATAACTTTCCTCTGATTTGTTAATATTATCAAAATATTCAGCAAACTTATTTCTCTTATAAATATTAAAAAATGATACTAATTTTAGCTTCTTTATTTTATCTAAATGTGTCTTTTTTGAAATGATTACAATATCTTCTAATAAATTCAACAGTTTAGATTCATCAATTTTCGAATTTTTGATGATTTTATAAACAGTATCATATTCATAAATTTTAAATAAATAAAACAATAAATCTAAAACATTATTTTTTTTATAAATTTCATTCAAACACTTTAAAGGTTCTTTTTCATTATAAAGAATAATATTTATGATTCGTTCATCTTTTAAATATTTATGTTTTTTTTTATATATTTTTTTAAAAAAGAATAATCTATAATTCTCCTCAAAATAATATTTATAAGATATTAAATTACTTTTTTCATTATTTTTGTTAATATTATCAAAATAAAGTGTGGAAATAAAATATTCAAGTATATTGTAATTCTTTTCATTTAAATAAAAGGAAATATTTTCCTTATATTTCACATTTTCAGGGAATTTTTTAATTAAACTAACCTTTTTAAATATATATATTTTTATTTTCTTATTTTTAATTTTTTCTAAAAATTTATATATATTTTCATAAGATATTTCTTTAACAGCATCTTCTATATGAAGTTCATAAATTTTGTTAAAAAATACTAAAGCCTGCTTATGATTCAACTTATTTATATTTATAAAAAGAAACTTAAACCAATAATAAATTAATTCTTTTTTATTCAATCCAAGACTTTTCAATTTACTCAATGAATTCTCATAAATATCATAATTATTATTGTAATTTTTAATATTCCAGGTTAAATATTTTTTTAAATAATATTTTCTATTATCATCATAATCAATTTTTTTTAAATCTAAATTTTTAAAAATGTATGGGTTTTTATAATTTAGTAAGATTTCACATAAATTTAAAAATTCATCTATTTCTTTATTATTTTTTATTTTCTTTTTTAATTTATTATAAATTTTATTTTTAAAATCATTTCTATCATGTAAAAAAGAAATTATAGATATCATATTTTTTTTTATATTTTTATTGTCCAATAAAACTAAATATCTGTAAAATTTTTTGCAAGCATCAGAGTTGCTTTTATAATTGTTTATATATAAAAAAATAAATAATTTATAAAGTAATTGATTGTCATTATTTAATACCTTTTTACTAATATTAATAGACTTGAAAAAATAATTTTTTTCTCTTTTATTAAAATAGTATTCACAAAGTGAACTCAATAGATTAGCTTTCTGTTCTGCTGGTAATTCTTCGAATTTTAATAAAATTTTATTTAAAGGTAGTTTTTCACTGAACTTCTTTCTATCAGTTATGAGTTTAATTATTAAAATAATATAATCATATTTTTCTTTTAAACTCAAAATATTTGATTCTTCGATTACTTCAAATAATTTGTTTATTTCATATATGTATGAATATATATATAATTTCTTTTTATAGATAAAAACATTTTTAAAGTTTATATATTTTTTATATTTTCTATAAAAACTA
>Ga0102934_1002500_pt1 | contig 12713 bp, 12 predicted proteins | sample SalPonR2_A_D1_MG_FD_78175 | JGI IMG/M metagenome (GOLD analysis project Ga0102934, IMG submission 78175) | Salt pond soil microbial communities from South San Francisco under conditions of wetland restoration - Salt Pond MetaG R2_A_D1_MG | ecosystem: Environmental > Aquatic > Marine > Intertidal...
AGTAACGGTCAATGATTGTTGAATTGTCCATCAGTACTGTAAGTTTCATTCATCTACCATATACCTTTCTCAGCAGAAAGTACAACACATTTATCGACATAACCGGTACGCACCGGTACGCACAAAATTCATCAACAGTCATGTTTCAAGTCCTCACATTTACGGCAATTTCTCTCTTTTTATGCTGCAGAGAGGACTTGGTATCCACGAGCGCAATGCCCTCTATCCCCCTCAAGCTATCTAACTTTTCCTATTAGTTCAGATAAACCTTGGATTACTGAATGCCTGCAACAAGCCGAAAACGGCCTCCCCTGGGCTCCCTTGCCATAACCGCGCGGACGGAATTTACATTCAAAAAACGTATTTCCACGCTACTGGAGTATATGGATGAGGAGGCCTAGTAGTGGCCTGGACGACAATATCATTACGGTCTACAACCTACTCCAGCCGTTCGATCCGGTAGCTCGCATGCCAGGATGTATAGTCCTTAGAACTAATGCCGTTCCGAGTGGAACCGGAATAGCTTTCCTGCCCTGGGAGCATGGTGATGAGGATCGTTCCTGTCTCTCCCACATCCAGGGCACCGGCGTGTACGGCGGCGGTTGCCAGGTCGGAGTCATATGTATAGATATCGCTTCCCCATATCTTACCGCCGCGGCTACCCTTGAGGGTGAGGGAGAAGATCTTTCCCGTCATATCCCTGAAGCTTTTCATATCTCCGGTCCTCGGCATATGGAGCCGGAAGGGACTCCCGGAGACTACTTCGAGATTGTCGTACGCAACATGGACCCCCCCATGGGTATAAAATCCATATCCACCTCTGATGAAGGTATCATCCTTCAGCACGGAGACCTTCTCTCCATTGATGAAGATGTTCATAAGAGGGCCGCAGAACTCGAGTCTGAGGCGATTCTCTCCGCTTTTATTGATAGCCTCCGAGTGAGTCCACCTCTTTACAGGTATGGCATGATCATCCACCACCTTACCAACCGTATAGTTGCCCTCACCTGTTATCCACAAGAAATTGAAGTTTCCCGCATCCTCCAGGTGAAATACGAGACCGTAGCCTCGGGAGGCATCACCCCCCAACCAGTTGGCATCGGCTTCCAGCGAGCCGTCCTCAAGACTGTCGTTCATCCAGGTATACTCGGCATGCTCTCCATTACTGAACTCGTAGCGTCCGTTGCGTATCTTTACATTCTCACTTTCATACCAGCCATTTTGATTCGATTGGAATTCATCACTTAGTACGAGCTCTTCGGCCGCAAGAAGAAAGGTTCCGGGGAGGAGAAGAGACACAACAGCTATTTTGAAGATCTTGGTAATCATAACACCTCCTAAAAGCAATACATAGTGAGCCGACCGCCCCTCTAAAGTATCCGATAAGCCTTTCGGAAAAGCAACAGTTTAATGGGGAACCAATCTATCTGCGATAAAAAACTTACGTCGACGCCAATTCTGATTAAGTTTTGTGTAGATTATCCCTGGATACGGATTGTAGAGGCCGCTTCATCGAAACTCCGGCGGATAGCAAATAAGAGAAAGGCGAACATCTCCGATCCATAAACAGGCTGCTCTGAACTAATTTTTCTTTCCCATCCCCCCCCTGTAGTCTGGAAGACGATTTTTGAGCTGATTTACCGATTTTCCCAGTTTTGTCTTGTGCCCCTAGATAATTTTTCCTACTATTTATAATGGACAAAACAGTTGCAATAGTAATTTTTGCTGTTATAATTTTTCCTATAATACATAATTTTGGAGAACTGCATGATTTTTAAGTCATTAATAAAACGATCTTTTCAGAAACACTTTCGCACCGATGGGGAACCAAAAAAAACTAATTTTCTCACACTCATAAGGGCTCCGCTATCATTCCTCATTTTTATTGTAATTGTTGTTGTCACCTCCAATATGATGCCCTTTTATAACGACGGTTCCCGTATGGGCCTTCTTGACGGATTAGAGACAGTATTTTTAGAGAAGGCTGGAGGTTTCACTGCCCCCTACAATATTCCAAAACAAGACCATAAAGCATTCACCAATATTGAGCCCATTGAAGAGGTTATTCCCAATGAGGGCTACTTTATTTTTGTTAACCAGTTCTCAGAGAAACTGCAGATAACCCGTTCAACCGGGGCCGTAATTTTCCTCATAGCTATATTAATGATCTTCAGCTTTGTCATCGGAATCTTTGAGTTTCCTTTCACCTTTTCAGAAAAAAAACTATATAAAGATGCTTTTAACACCAAAATTTCCAACACAAGATTGAGAGTTGGTTTTCTGCCTACCATTATGCCGGCTATGCTGGTAGACCTTGTCTTAGCTACAATTATATCGGTGGGATTTTTCAATATGTTTGAATTAAAAGGAGAAGAAGAGGCCTTCCGAATTATGGGTCTAAGAATTTACCCTTTTATGTTCATCGCCATTGCTTTCTTCATGTTCTACGCAGTAAAGCATGCATTTTCAGCCCGCAAGTTTCTCAAAAATCTCTTGAGCCGTCGCTGTGAAAAGTGCTTTCATATGGACACCACTATCGTGATTGACAAAGAGTATGTCCGTACCGATGTAACCACAACAACCCATTACACGACCAGTACGGCAGCAAGTGGGGTTACAAGCAGAAAAAAGACCGGAGAGTCTACCAATGAGCATGACGTATATAAATACACCTACCAGTGCCAAAACTGCGGGTATACCTTCAAACAGCAATTTTAAGCATTCCAAGATTGAAAATAGAACCACAGGACCACTACCTTTGTGTCTTTGACATAAAGCGATCGCCGCCTATCTCAGAGAGACGGCGGCGTGGGAAGAATCGCTCATAGACGACTAATTCGGCACCTATACAAGTCACCGAAGCAAAATGTAGACGGACAAGATCGTATACGAGAGCACGAAATTGAAGGCCGAGATAATCGGCCCGACACAGCTGCCTCCTATTCCTATTCTGTCGAATAGGGAACGGGAACGTCCCGCAGAATAATCTTATCATCCTCGCCCCAGAAAGTCATTTCGAAATACTTGATGCTTCCCTTTATCTCATCAGGAACAGGGCGCTCGAAGTAGATTTCTGTTTTCATGGGGACGTCCGGTGGAAACCGCATCCATTTACGCAGGGTCCCGCCTCCGCCGTATTCGCTGTAGGCATATTCCTTACCCTGGTTGGAGATCATCCTGCAGGCGTAGTTTCGCAGATCCTGATCGGTGGACCCCTCGTTTACTCCCACAAAGTGCAGAGTAAAGCGATTCCTCGTCGTCTCTATCCCGGTGAGAGTCAGCTTGACATTGTCTATAATCCCCATGAATTCACCGGCTTCGCCGCTTACCGGGGCTTGCGGTTTTGCAGTATCCGCAGTTTGCGGCGTAACGGCCGGGCTTGAACCTCCACCATGTCCAACGGTAAAGGAGACGTTTCCCTTGTAGACCTTTTTGGAGTGATAATCGCTTACCGTAATACCCAGACGGTATTTACCGTCGGGAATATTGCTCGGGAGGGTAACCTTTTGGGTGTGTTTTAATGTCCAGGTATCATCGCCGGTCCGCTTCTTCTTGCTATACTCCTTGGAGGTCCAAATCTCCTTGCCCATATCCGAATAGTAGGTATAGGTATAGTTCACGTATCCCTCGCCCCATCTCACCGAGAGGCCGCTCTCTTCGATATACACATCTATCGATTGATTGGGAGAGAGATCCGGATTATCTAGTCTCACCATCGTCGAGGCCGAACCAGTGTCCTCCTGAATTATCCACATCTTGTCCAATGATTCGGCAGCAACAAAGCCCACCGATACAACACAGAGTAGAAGCACATACAGTAACAGACGTTTCATTTTACATCCTCCATTAATTAGTAATTACACACCTCGGACGACACCGTCCGAGACGGTAAAAAGTTTTCCAGTTGAAACATAGACATCGACTCCTGATGCATGACGATGGCGTTGTTCACTTATCGCTGCAGCTGCACATCCCGGGTGATCTCCTGGGTCTCATAGTAAATATGGTAATCGTTTCCTTTACGGTACCAGAGGAGCTTGCAGCCTTCGGCAAACGGAGTGGTATCCTGATATGCAAACTCATTAAGCGCAAAGCCGTTTTCCACCCAGTAGTTCTTCATCTTCATTCCGCCCTGGATGACGAACATGCGGTCCGCAGCCTCTAAGTACACCAGCACATCATCGTCGCTATCGAAGTAATCTTCCAGCAAGTAGTAGGCACCTATATCGGTGAAGTAGAGAACAAGGTGTCTGCCATACCACATTGTTCTACATGATTCACTTAGATCTTCATTTCCTTCCCAGACGGCCTTTTTACCCTTGCCGAACAATCTCACTTAATCCTCCGATCATTTTATCTTTATAAATAATATTAACTCAATTTCACCCTTCAAATCAAATTACTCAAAAAAAAAAAGAAAAATATCGCGTATCGGTGCATTCTCTACTATATTTGTAGCTATGAAGAGCATTGATATCAGTGGAAAAAGAAATCTACTCTGGTCTGTCCTACTCACGGCGGTCGCCATTGCGGGGGGATCATTGATTTTCTCCGGTCGTCTTGCCGTTCCTCCTATATCCTACATTCCTCCCGAAGAGACGGCGGTTCAACTGCTGGCTCCCTTCTCCGGCGTCGTTGCATGGGCCGCGGCGAAGTGGGCCTTCCTTCCGAAGATCGTCATGCCCCTTTTAGCGATAGCTGCCCTCGTGGTTACAAGACGTCTGTTCAAGACGAGCGGGAACTTTCTCTTCATTGTGGCCCTCTTTTCCGTGCTACTTACCGCCTGGATTTCATGGGCGGCACTTATTGTGGTGAAGGGCGGCAGTCTGCCGTCTGGAGACTGGGAAGTCTTTTTCCCCGCAGCTGTAAAGCTCCTCTTTCTGCCGATTGCTCTGCTCTATCACTGGTCCTTCCGGCTGTTCGGATGGATGACCTATCCTCTCTCCCTCTTATTTCTTGCCGCCGCATTCTTCGTCTTCTTCGTAAAAAAGAAGTCGAAAAAGGAGTGGTATCTGGAAACCATTCTCATGCTCTACGGAGCGGGCATAATGCTCTATCTCTTGATGAACTTACTCAGCTTCGGGCCGGCAACATCACCCCTTACGATACTCCTCTCCGGTATCTTGCCGGTGGGACTCTGGGCGATAGTCTTCAGCCTCTTGCTCATTTTGACGCTCTATTTCCTCGTTTCGCGGATTACCGGATTTACTCTCAAGGACCTGAAAAAAAAGAAGAGACGCGGAAAGCGGGGCGGAAGCCCAAAACCACAGAGCCCTTCGGAGAGTGAGGCCGAAAGCGCTGGTGATTCAAAGCCGGCGGAGGAAATCCCGAAACTCGCATTAAACTTGACACCGCTCACCTTGGAAGAAACGAAAAGAGGCCGAGAGGAGGCCATGCCAACGGAAGCAGAGACAGCCTTCAACAAACGGGAAGAACCGGCGGAGGCTGCAGAGTTCAAATCCATTACCGAAGAAACCTTCACCAAGCTCTCCCTCCCTTTAGTCTTTGCTGAAACCGTTACCGGCCCGGCGAGCTTCCTCATCTCCTACGACGTTCCCGATGGTCTTTCTCTCGCAGAGGTGAAGAAACAGGAAAAGGAAATCGAGTTTCGTCTCTCCGAGGAGAGGGGGCGGCCCTTAGTACCGATACCGGGAAAGAAACGGGTCGGAGTTCTCTATCCGAGGAGTGATCGGGAAAACCTCTTCTTCGAAAGTGTGGCTCCTCTCCTCTCCGAACCGGACGGCAAGTTTAGAAAAGAGGTCCTTCCCATATACGTCGGTAAGACCCTCTGGGGTGACAATTTTATCACCGACCTCGCTGATGCACCTCACATCCTGGTGGCTGGAAGTACGGGAAGCGGTAAGAGTGTCTTCCTCCACGTCCTCATAGAGAGTTTGCTGCGCGGACCGAGGTGCCGTTACACGCGAATCGTTCTGGTGGACCCCAAGCGGGTCGAGTTCGGCGACTTCTCCTCCTCTCCCCACCTCGCCTGTCCCATAGTCGAGGAACCGGATGAGACAGACCGCCTTCTCTCTACGCTCATCGATACGATGGAAGACCGCTACCGCATTCTCTCCAGCCGGGGATACAAAAACATCGGAGAGCTCTACGAACAGGAAAATACCCCGCAGATGCCCTACCTGGTAGCAGTACTCGACGAGGTGGCCGATCTCTTTCTCTCCGAACGGGGAAAGGAGCTTAAGACTTCCATCATCAAGCTGGCGCAGAAATCACGGGCCGTGGGAATTCATCTGGTCCTCGCCACCCAACGCCCCTCCGCTGATATCATCGACGGGCTTATCAAGGCAAACTTTCCTACGAGAATCGCCTTCCGTACCTCCAGTCAGGTGGACAGCCGTGTTATACTCGATCGCAATGGGGCCGAGACCCTTTTCGGAAAGGGTGACGGTCTCTTCGTATCACCAACGGATGACCAGCCGGTGCGCTTTCAGGGAGCTTATCTAAATTTTTGAGTATACATTCAGCTTTCTATAATTTCTCTATTAAATCCTCTCTCCGAAAACACTATGGTTCCATCGGTGCCATACCCACATTGCAATAAACACACCTGCTATCACTCCGACCACTATGCCTATAATATCCCGTGTACTGAGGTCTTGAATGGACGAAGGCAACGCATTTGTGCCGGAAACTATCGAGTAAATAAAACCTCCGAAAACAATAAATTGAAGTCCGCTGATAACGATAAAGAGGAGAATTTTAAAAGGGAGAAGAAGAACGGTGGACCGAGAAAAAACTATTCTGAAAAAATATCGAACAAGCAGCGCGGCAATAATCCCGACAACACCTCCAATTCCCCATACAATCCACCAGTCCGGTGACCCCGGAAAGTATTTTGGAATGATGTTTTTAGAAAGATACCATGCCAGAGCAAGAAAAGGCGCGTAACGAAGCGCTAAACTGATAATGGGAAGGACAATTTGGGCAACCAGGCTATCCGCTCCGGACGACGATGTCTGTCTGCCCCGGGGAACCGCTCCGGTTGAGGAGCCGGTATCCTTCAGGTTGCTGTCGTAAATCTGATTGTACTCGGTGCCGATTCTTTCATTGTCGTCATTGTAGACCCCCCTCTCTCCATTGGTATCGTAATTACTTTTCCATGCACACATATTGCTCCTCCGTAAAATAATTTCTTATACTGCGCAAGTGTGAACATATTTTAAGTCTTCCGTGTATCCGGCGACAGCGGCATCGGAACCCAGGGAGGCCGAAATTTTTTCATACACCCAGTTCAGTTATCTCATACAATTATATCGCCCGTATCTATAAGACTCCGCAATTGTGAAAGCACACGGCCCGCCTCCTCTTCAAAACGTTTGCTGTCTACCGACCCCATAATCCCAATATCTTCTTCAAGCATCTGCGCTGCACGTTTTGACATATTACTGTAGATTTTTTTCTTCACCTTGTCCCCACTACCGGCAAGTACAACGGCCAGTTGTCCGCTATCAACTTCTCGCAGGAGTTTCTGCACCGACAAATCATCCAGATGCACCAGATCTTCCACGAAGAAAAACCATGAGCGAAAGGCTTCGGCAAGATACGCATCTCCGGACTGTAAACGAGAGAGGATCTCCTTCTGCGCGGCGAGAGGAAGGGAAGCCACGGCTTCGGCGGAGGAACGTACCGTGTCTGAAAGAACATTGTAATTGGTTGAAGGCTCATGAATAGCCTTCCTCAGCTCTTCCTGTGAACACAGCGAAGCAAGGGAACGGGAAAAGACCCTCTCCAGATGAGCGATATTTGCTGCCGGAGCACAATTTATAAAGGCCGATATTAATCCAGGCCGATCTGAAAGCCTGTGAAGGAGACTCGCTGCCTTCTCTTTATCAGCTGCTACACAGCATTTTAGCAGGAAGGCGGCGGTATCAGTCGGAGAAGCTTTCAAAAAAAGGAAGAGTCTCTCTTGATGAATAATTTTCAACAGACCTCCCAATGACTGACAGGACTCTGCCGTAGCAGCTTCCAATGCTTGTTTTTGCTCGGGTAGAGGTCCGTCGAGGCGGAGGAAAACTTTCGGCTCCCCCTCCGGGCCCTGCCTGGTAAAGGTTTGACGGAAAGATGACTGCCGGTATTTATACACCCTCAGGCTTCCCCTTGCCTGCACTGAACCGCCGATCTCCAGGGCAAGCGGGGCATCCACCGGTGTATTGAACTTCAGAATCGACCCTTCACCCAGGCCGAGAAGATCCCCAACGGTCAGGTCGATAAAGCCAGGGACTACCCTGGCTGCTATATAGCCTTTCGGTTCCGCTTCGACCTCCGTCGCTGACCGAAGTTCCTGCACTCTTAAACCCCAGTATCCATCCACACTAAGGGCTTCACCCCGAGCTATACAGGCCCCCGAATCGTGAAAGAGCAGTTCTATCCCTTTTGACAGGTCTGTGTCCAGTTGTATCAGACGCCCTGGTTGGAAAGAGGCGTCTTCTGGGTGTATCCACGCGGGGCCTGCGGAAAGGCACACCCGTATGGAGGCATGCAGGATAAGCTCACGAAGTCTCTCTTTTGTGATCCCAACAGATCCACCGGTGAAGGTGAAGCCGGTAGCATCTCCATTTACCTTGATTCGGCCGAGAAAGGTATCCCCTACATAAAGAGAACCAGACTTTTTCGCCAGTGCGGAAAATCTAATAGTCCCATTTTTCAGCTCCCGATCCACCGTTACTTTGGATAGAGGTACTTTTCCTGTTGAAAACCGGAGGACATAAGGAAGAGCGGGAAGTGCGTTATGACGATCCATCATTTCGTCTCCCTCCTTTTCTCATAGGACATAACGCCCATGGATCGGGGATCCACCGAAAGTTCTGCACCGGAATCAAAGCTGTCTACTATCTTTGATTCATCCAGCAACAACGGGAACTCAAGCCCCGCCTGCACAAGAAGATCTCCCGAACTTTCTTCGTTCTGAGGAGGAATTTCCGACCGACTGAACTGCAGAGAATGTATGAAAGCTGCGGGCAATGCCAGGGTGGATAGACCGGTTATGTTATATTCCGGCAGACTCATATCAAAACTGAACGTCAGGATCATCTCCATGGGGTCCCCAAGAAGCTCAGGCTCCGGCTTCGTATGCACTGTAGATAATCTACAGGGGTGCAAATTATCACGTAGGGGGTCGGTAAAGCTTTGACGTACCAGGGTGCCGAAGACCTCCCTCAGAATATCGTCCTCCACAGGGCTTATCTTAGACCGATCAGCTTCCGCTGGAAGCCCAATAAACAGACGATTCAGTACCGAGGCCGGCGAAAGAGGAAAAAAAAATCCACCCTTCTCTGGAATAGCACAATCCAGTGAAAGATAGAGTGATGGATTCGGTTGACACCTCATCAATTCATCAAGAGTCAGGGGGTCAATACTGGTTACCGTCATCTTTACCTCGGTACCGGTGAACCTACCCAGAAAAGAAGCTCCGGCTTCCATCAACGCATCAACACTGCTTCGAATCATTGACAACTCTATCTCGGTGAAGACATCGGGTCTGAAAAAGTCGTAGATCTTCACCAGCGCCTGCTCATTATTCCCAGTCTCCTCGTCTTCGCAGGCATCAATTTCATCGGTATCGACACCAATATCGCTGAGAAGATCATTTATTTCATCCTGGGACATAGTATCATCACCCATAGAGACCTCCTTTCCTTGTAAGCACCCATCCATTAGGCATTAGATGGCTCAAATGGTCTTACAAATAATTGTAACAATCTCCCCATGAAAATCAAATTAAACCATGAATATTCCCTTCGGGTACCTGTTCAAATGATTCTTTCGAAATATATTTTTATGCCTAAACTTGACTTCCCAAACTCACTTACTATACTAATACTTGTAAAATCTGAGCCTCGGAGTTTCTTATGAAAATAGTATTAAGCAAAGGTGTATTCCTGGCCGTGTTAATATCCTTTTTTCTTTTTTCCTGCACCACCTTTTACCCTAACAATAGGACTTTTTCCTTTGACAAAGGACTTTCCAGGCTTACCAGAGAGATCATCGGCAGCCTTGAAAACCGAGAACTCTACCGTGTTGCGATAAATGAATTTATCCGGATCGACGGGGAACGAACCGTCCTGGGCAAGGCGTTGTCGGAAGAACTTACTACAGGATTTTTTAATGCAAATACCAGCTTTAGTCTGGTTGAACGAAGCCAGCTGGAGGCAGCCCTCTCAGAGTTACAACTGGGTCTGTCGGCAGTTTTCGACGAAAAGCAGGCTGCAGAACTGGGAAGGCTTTTGGGAGCCGATGCTTTGGTAATAGGTTCAATCACTCCTTTTGAAGAATATATAAAAATCAATGCCCGAATTTTTTCTGTAGAGGATGGTCGGGTTATTTCAGCGGCGGCGGTCAAAATTGAAACTTCCTCCGAAGTGAAAGATATGTTAAACAATAGTCTCTCCTCAATCAGCGGAGATGTTTCCAAAACATCCTCGCCTTCGAAAAAAACGAAGAACGAACAAACGAAGCTCGTACAAACAATAGACGACTTTCGGGTGGAACTCACCGGTTTACGAAGGGAAGGAACAAAGCTGTGGGCTGATTTTATCGTTACCTACAGAGGAAGAGAACCTGAAGAGTGGATCGGTTTCCATGATGGCCGTATCGTAGATGCCAGAGGTCTTGAATACGATCCAACCAGCGGCGGCACGCTTGAGGTCAGTAGCGGCTGGGGCGGTCTTGACTGTGTTCAGGACGTTCCAATGGTAGGAAAAGTCCCTTTCAATGTGGGAACGGAGCAAATTAAAGAGATTCCTCTTTTAGAAATCACCTTCCGAGATCGAGGAAAGCTCTACTTCAAAAACCTGACAGTTGAATAGATTTGTTGTCGTGTTTTACACGCGGATGCATCGGCTTGTGCACTTAAAGTAAGGACAAAGAGAATGGGAGATTTCAGATTTATGAGCGAAATTCAGCATTCCAGCGGCCGGCCAGGCAGAACGGACTGAATCCCTATGGATATCTCAATTTTGTTTTTTCAAGAGCCCCAGAGATTCATAAATCGACAGCCTGGAGGAACTGCTCCCGTGGAACGTCAAATAAGATTTATTGGAATTGAAAACCTCGAATCAAGCTTAAATTGAAGCTTACCTTTAGGTGTATAAAAAAATAACTTCAAAAAAATAGAAAATTGAGCAATTCTCATGGCATAATAACACAAGCATCTCGTCTTTTTATGTGAGAGTTTCCGCCGGATGAAATAACTGTCCGGAAAAAAATCATTTGACATGGAAAAATATGTTTTCTAAGATTATAAAAGAACCTTCTTCGGGAATTCATCAATTTGAAGCGGACATAAGGAGAAAGATCGCCGGGTTGTTTTCTTTAGATTTTTCCTCTTATTCCCCACTTCAATTTTTTTCGTTTGTATCTCCGAAAGGGGGAACGTCATAATTGCAGTCAGCGTTTAAAGATAAGCTATCAAACCATATCAGGAGACAAATGTGAAAAATTTATTACTGCTTCTGTTTATTTTGCTTATTCCCATTCTGGGGTACTCTCTGTTTTTGACGGTGGTTCAGATTGATTTCACCGCCCAACATATTCAATTTTTCTTTGGAGCCGTTATTATATCCATCATTATTCACTACTACAGGACCCGGAAGAAACCCTCCTTTTTTGCCACCTTTGAGCATGAACTGACTCATAATATCTGGGCTCTTTTTACCTTTAATAAGCCTGCTGGTTTTCATATAAACAATGACGGTACGGGAATGTTCGAGTATTACGGAAAGAGCAATTTTTTGCAGATGTTGGGGCCCTATGTGACTCTGACCATCTCCTACATCCTCATTCCCTTTTACTACATTCTTATTGAACCGGCCCGACCATACTACTTCCTGGTTTTGGGGTTAGCTACCGGCTACCATACCGCCAGCACCATAAAGGAAACCGGTTTTTTTCAGACTGATATCAAACGGCAGGGTTACTTATTTTCTATGGTTTTTATTATAATCGGGAATATCTTCTCTTACGGATTATTACTGGCCTTTGTTATCAATCGGCATACGGGAATGTGGGAATTTTTGAACACCGGATTCATTCAGGCTTGGGAGCTTCTCCAGGTGCTGCGTCCCTGAATAAATATTTTACAGCGGTTGCATTGACGGTTATTCCCAAAAGGCCCCCTGAACTCTTATCGGAGCCCCAGAGAGTATGAAGAGGCCGTCTCCTATGCCCAGGAGGTCTTCAGCACCGTTTTCGTCTAGAATAATTCGGGAGTCCACCGCCGAAGCGGTATGGAAGGCCATTCTTGCGGGGAAGTTTGTCTTGATTAGCCCATCGATCACATCCGCCGAAGGACGTTGTGTTGCCAGAACTAAATGGATGCCCACAACCCGGGCCTTTTGAGCCATGAGGATGATGTTTTTATTGATTGAACCTTCATCCAGCTTTTTTGAGCAGTTCATACCGTTTTTCCTTCTCCTCAACTAGGTTGTACAGTGCGGATAGATTCTTATCATTAGATTCTATGATGGGACACGCAAGGTGTGGGTTTGAGGCGTATCTGTTGAATTCAACCCGTTTGGGGGCAATCAAAACCAGCCAATTCCTCTTTACCTACGACTATGCCCATCTGCGGCGCAAAGGTCGGATGACCGACCAGCAGAAAGAAGAGCGTAGGAGGCGAGAGCGACATTATATCCGAGAGCGCAGGACTATTTCCCAGTCCTTTCAGCACATAGCGGATATGGTCGAACAGTTTG
>Ga0102934_1002504_pt1 | contig 12695 bp, 12 predicted proteins | sample SalPonR2_A_D1_MG_FD_78175 | JGI IMG/M metagenome (GOLD analysis project Ga0102934, IMG submission 78175) | Salt pond soil microbial communities from South San Francisco under conditions of wetland restoration - Salt Pond MetaG R2_A_D1_MG | ecosystem: Environmental > Aquatic > Marine > Intertidal...
TGCTGCGGCTGCTTGACGCGAGTCTCGAGCCAGGATGTCAAGCCAATTGGCGAGATTGTTGTCTGCGGCCAGTGCTACGACACACTGCGCCAGACTGGCGGCACGGTGACGCAGCGCACGGCGCGCGGCGAGTCGACCAAATCGGTGTCGACCAGCCGAGTCGGCACCACGCTGGCCACGGACGAAACGGACACAGAAGAGAACGAAAGCGTGGTGGCGCGACTGGCCCGCGTGCGACGCATGCAGGAGCAGCTGTCGCCTTCGTGGGGCGCACTGTCGTCCGACATGGTGCCAATTGGCACGCCGTGCATTATGGACCGCTGCAAAACGTTCAAGACGAGCGAGAACCGCATGTTTGGTCTGGAGGTGTTGCAGGACGTCGACGTCGGCAACGAGACGTTTGGCTACATCTACATGTGCGCCAACCACGCGCGCATGTACAGCAGTGCGTTCAAGGTGCCGTACCGGCTGTCGCTGTCGACGGTGCGCAACTACATGGTCACCGGCCGCAAAGACTTTGACCAGGTGGCTCCGCACGGCGCCTTTCTCGACGACATCATGCGCCGCGGCGCCGAACTCAATGCCGTCGGCGCTCAGGTGCGCGCCAAAAACAGCGAAGCGGCGCAGCGCCGCCGACACGCAACGCAGGCGCGCAAGCGCCACAAACAAGCGCTCGACGAGGAGCTGCGTCAGCGACAGGCGGCCAACAGCGGCCTTGTCGAAGAGTGAATAAAGATTGGTGTGGTTTTTCATTGAAACAATTGTCTACTCGCCCTCAAACGCTTTGCCGTTGTGCTGGATGTCGTAGTTGAGTTTGAGGTGCACGCCCGAGAACGAATGCTTGGCGCGGTCCAGGTCGCTCGGCGTCACACCCAGCTCGTTCTTGATGTTGCCAATGTGCTCGCCGTTGGCGCCAACGCGAAACAGCTTGATCTGGTGATCGTTGGCGTTGGTTGGCTGTGCCTTGCTGACCACTTCGCGTCCGTAGTGCTCCACCGCTTCGCGCAGGTGCTCGGCGGGGATGATGGCGCGGAAGCGGCCGCGCTTCTTGCCGACAAGGTCTTCCTTGAGGTCGATGTCAGGAAAGACACCGTCTCCTGTCATGTCGCTCTGGCTCGGCTCTGGCAGGCCAAACAGTGCCTGACGAGCGCCGGGTTCCTGCATAAAGGCCGCGTGGGCGTTGGCGTACACAATTTGACCGAGCTGAGAGAGGCGGGCCATTTTCTGTTCCTGCGTCTGCGTCGAGTTGGGATCGGCAAAGCCGCTCAGGTCAACGTTGACAATGTAGTGCGTCGGCTCGCCGGTCTCAAAGTTGATAAAGTCCTCGTGCGTGTCGGCCTGCTTCAACAGGTCGGCTGGCGCCAGCGACTGCACGTTGATGTTGCCAAAGTAGTCGAGCTCGTTGGCGGCCAGCTGCAGGCCTTTGCCGTCGTTCATGTGCTGAAAGTCTTTGACCGAGTTTGGCGGCAGCACGAACGTCGACCACTTGCCGTCGGCGTGACGGTCCTTGACCAAGTTTTCGCCGTTGACGTTGGTCAGCTGCACGCCGATAGGCGCCGCCGACTTGTTGGTAGCAGTTTCTAGGTAGACACCGCGCGTGTTGAAGTTTTCTTTCGTCGACAGACCTTCGTGCTCCAGCGCTTGCAACAGCGGTACTGCCGAGGTACGCTCGCTGCTCGACGGAGTCGACTTCCACTTGAACGTCTCGTGCACGCCAAACGAGCGCAGCGGTGCGCTGGCGTTGGCCGCTTGATCGTCTGCGGCAGCTTGGCTAGATTCTTGGCGTTGCTGCTGCGCCGGCTCTGGCTGTGGAGCTGGAGCTGGCGTCGCTGCCGGCGCTTGAGACAAGCGCCCCTGCTGATTGAACTTGGACGCGGAGAATTGCGCTTTTTTGCCTTTCTGGTCGAGTGGGATTCCTACTGCCGACATGGTAGTTTGGTGGTTGCGATCTGTCTTGTTTTTTGGTCTGTCTTCTACACAGGTTGACAACGACAACCAAAACTTTGATAGCCACGTAACAAATCGCCTGCAAATAGAGTGGCCTGTAGACCAAACTTTATTGCATCAGCGACGCCGGCAGTAGCTGTCAAACGGATTGCTGAAGTTGACCAGCAGCGGGTTGGCTTCGGCGTTTGGCGTGAATGTGCTCAGCGTCGGTGTCTGGTACGATGCTCGCGTCCAGACGGGCCGTTGGTTGAGCGCCGCTTGCGCACCGGTGTCGGTAAACTGTTTCCGCTTGGCATCCCAGTCGATGCGGTTGACAAAAAACTGCACAATGGCTTCGGCCGAGTCGGCAAAGTTGCGCGCGTCCGACGCCAGCTTGCTGCTGCCGCTGCGACCGTGCGTTGCCAGCCGATACTCTTGGGCAATCAGCTTGGCAAACTGATCGCGCACCAGAAACTGCACCGTGCCGCTGCGCGCCTGCCGCGCAAAGAAGCGCATCTCGACGCCGGCCAACTGGTCGGCTCGACCCACAATCAAGCTGTAGGCGCCGTCGCGCGCTGACACATAGTTTGGATTGAGAAAGAAGACGCCTGTGGCCAACGGCCGACTGATCCAGCTGCGTCCGCGCGCGCCCTCGGCTCGCACCGTCTGACTGATGATTCGCGACTGTTCGCTGTTGTCGCGTTCGTAGTAGGCGGGCTTCTCGCGTCGTGCTTCGCGCAGCGCACGGTAACGGGCCTGACTGGGCAGCGTCGTGCGCGCGCCCGACTGCGGCAAGTTGCCTTGTGTGTCCAGCGCTATCTGCGTCTGCAGCAGCAGCGTTTCGTCCAGCGAACCGTCGGTTGCCGCCGTCTGTTGTGGTGTGTCCAGCTGAGCCAACAAATCGTCTAGGGTGGCAGTGTCCGATGGCCGTTGCACTGTCGGCGGTCTGCTTGGTGTCAGCGGTGGCAGTAGTGTTGAGCCGCCAACAGGCGGTGCCTGCTGCTGCTGCTGCTGCTGACCCTGACGGAAAAGCTCAAACTGACGACTCAGATCCGTGGTCTGAGTCGGTGCATCGGCACCACCAAACGCATCCTGGCGCAGCGGTGTAATGCCGACCAGTGACGCCAAATCGCGACTGATGTTGCTGGCACCCAACGAGCTTTGCGTGCCAGCAATTGGCAGGTTGGCGCTGCGCTGAGCGCGCGTGGGCTGCACAGCCGACGCCGACGCAGACTGCGGTCCCAGCACAATCAGTGCGTCGGTGCTGACCTGCAGCTTGCCGGCGACCGTAGTGGCCAGCCGATACCAGTCGTGTTTGCGAGCGTCCAACTCGCTGAGCACCTCTTGCAGTTCCCAAGTGCGCACCTTGTCGATCATTTCGCGCGGCACACGCTGCGCCCACGGCGGTTTGTTGGCGTCCTGATACTCAAAGGCCGAGTCCTCGCGCAGCGAGCGGAACTGTGCCGGCTCAATGACGACGTCACGCTCCACGTCGGCCACATCGGCGGCGTAGCCGGGGATCCTGTTGCGCCGAAGAGCAGCCAAAGCTTCGCGTGCCGACGAACGTCGTGTCTGTTGTGTGTCGACAATGTCTGGTACACTGCCAGTTTGCATTGGTCGAGCAGTGCTGTTTGTCTGTGCGCTGACTGCAGCCGTTTGTGACTGACCAGTGCTGGTGCTGCTGCCGCTGTTGCCCATCTGGGACAGGTCAACGGCCGACTCGATTGGTTCCTCAAACGTCACAGCGCGTCTGGTGCGTGCCGGTGTCGTGGTGGTGCGCCGTTGCTTTGTTTGTCTGGTGACAGGCGGTGAGGCTGCGCGCTTGCGCAACGGCCGTCTTGTAGCTGCTGTCTCAAACTGCAATTCGCTGCTGCTAGCACTGTCTTCATCTGACGAGTTGGTGGGCTCAGGCGCTTGCTGCGCAGCAGCGGCGTTTGTCTCAAATGTCACGGCGTCCGACTGCTCAACAATGTCAACCGACTGGCGCGGCTGCGCAAACAGGTCAAAGTCGCTGACTGACGAGTCGTCGGCGGTATGCTTCTGGCTGCGCAATCGAGTCAACATGTCTCTTGACACAGACCGCTGCAATGCAGCCTCTATATGGCCAGTCGTACAAAGCTGTATGGCTGCCGAATTGCGGCCTCTGCAAGCAAACCCTGCCATGAGCAACGCACACTCCATACTGGCCACGGCGCGTGGCGAGCGCACCGGCCACACACAGGCACCCGAGCTGATTGACGACATCCGCCTCGAGTCGCACGAGCACGTCGACCACATTGGCGACGTACGCCACGACATGACTCTCTACACACGCAACGCGCTGATGGCGGGCGCTGGCCTATTATTTTTTCTGGTGCTGATCACACTCTACAAGGCGTACAGGCGTAGCCGCGGACCACCGCTGCCGGCGGTGCCGCTCGACTACAGCCAACAGCGCAGCATGCTGAAGGCGGCGCGAGTCAATCAGGCAGAGCTATCAGCCGCCAATACGGCCGCCAGTTGAATAAAAAAACAGCATGCGCTTCGGTGTCTGTCTTCTTGGCCTTTTGTTGCTGGCTGGCAGCTGCATTGCACAGCCAGTCTGCAGGCGCGCAAACAAAGTGGTCAACATGCTGTTGCTGGACAGCGTTGTTGAATGTACATTTCAGGTCGATGCCGTTGCCGGCGACGTGCTGACAATTGAAGCTAGCACCGACAGCGGTCAGCTGGCCGCCGAAAATTTGGCAGTCAGCTACAACGACCGCGTCACCATTCCCGACTCGTCGGGCCAACTGACACTGGCCACCTCGCCACCCAAAGGCGAGGTCATAGTCGGCGTTAGCTACGACCGTTGTCTCGGTCAACAGCCGCTGCTGGTGCGCGTCACACGCAACAAAGCAAAGTCGATTTTTGTGTCGTTGAATCAGCCGACAGACTGTACGGTGCAGCAGCGCGTCATTGCAGCCATCACAGCCAGCGCAGAGTCTACGACCGACGGCACGCTTGCATTTCTCATCATCTACACGCTGCTTGGTCTCATCGTCTGTTGCGTGGCCTGCATCTACGTCACGCCTGACAGCGCCGCTGACAATGTGAAAATAAACTAGACCTTCATTTGTTGTCAGTTGCCGCCTGTCGGTGCCTGCGCCGCTGCTCGGCTTGTCGCTCGTTCTCGGTCCATACACCACCTTCCACGGGGAAGCCGCCGCGCTGCTTCACCACCGCCGCAGCCGTGTCGCACAGCTGGTCAATCTTTTTGTCGGTATCGTCCTCGTCTACGAAACTCGCTGTAGCTTTGTCTGCAATGGCGAGCAGTTTGTCGGCTGTACTCTCGCTCATCTTACCACTGGCTGTGCAAATTGGCAGCTTCTACAGACTGGCTGCTTTGCACCCGTGCACCCGTGCACACAAACACAGACAGACACAGACACAGACAAACAAAACTTATCTTGACATTGGACGGGTAGAAAAACACCTTGCGGACGTCCTGGTCGCCGTACGGTCCACGGACCCAGATGGTCTCAATATTGTGCTGGATGACGTTCTCTTTCATGCCGGGAATGGAGCAGAGGAAGCGGTATGCCAGCTCTTTGAGCTTGACGGACGCGCGCCGGCCTGTAGAGAAAATGGCCTGCTCCAAACCCTCAATCGACAACAGCATGGCAATGACAAACATGGCCACCGAGTAGGTCTTGCCAAAGCGTCGCGGCGTAATTGCCATGAACTCTGAGTGCAGCTTCTCGCAGCCGAGCTCGAGCAGCAGGTCGTCGAGCTCGGACTCTAGGTCGTCTTTGAAGATGAGCCGGGCGCAGGCGCCAATCATGTCCTCGTGGAACTGCTTCTGCATTTCGCTGCGCTCCAGACCAAACGAGTCGAGGATTGTGCGCACGCTGTTGAGCCGTTCGCGGCCCGAGCGACGGTTGGAGTCAATGGCCGCTGGTTCGGCCAGGCGGTCGACAAAGAGCGGCGGCCGCAACGAGTCGACAAAGCGCGCCTGTTCCTTCTCGTAGGCCATGTGCGCCTTGTCTAGTGCCGGACCGTGGCTGTGCAGGTGGCGATCGCGACCGCCATCGACGGTTCCGAGAACGCTGGCTCCGCCGCGAAACACTACCGGCATTGTGTGTCTGATGGCGCAGGCAAGAGGCGTCCATATATGCAGTTTGCTTTCGCGCAGCCCTACACAACCGACGCCATGATCCGCAAACGGGCGGTACGCGGTCGCGCAACGCTGGCGCTGGTAGCCACCCTGGATGCGCAGCTGCTGCTTGTGACGCTGGCGCTGCTGCTCACCGCAATTGATTTGGGCAATAGCATTGACACGTTCCTGTTGGCGGTGCACGTTCTGCACATTGTGAGCGCCCTGCTCGCCTACGTCGTTGTGCGTCACTCGATGACCGTTGTCGACTCGCTGCGCATTCTGATGCTAGTGTACAGTCTGTTGACGGTGGTGGACGCCAGTGTCGTCATTGCACGCGTCATCATGCTGGCACACGACCACGACGCGCTGCGCCACATGCACCTGACGCTACTGACTCGGCTGGCGCTGGCGCTGGGGCTGACAGCAACGGACGCCGTCGGCGTTTTCTTTGCCAACTTGGCGCAGTCGAGCGTTTTCAGCATCGAGTACAGCAACGAGCAGTTGCTGTCGCTGGCCAGTCGCGCCACTCAGCCAGCCGTCAATGGACCGGGTCTCTGTTAACTTGGCAGCTTTGAGTGATCTGCCAGCACAGACCGATGCTGCTACTTCTGTTGGTGCCACTGATGGCGCTGGCCAGCCAGCTGCGTCTGGTGTACAGACAGTCGTGCAGTCGACACAACACATCGACCGGCGACGAAATCGGCTGCGCCGAAGAGACAATGCGTCCGATGGAGCACGTGCTGACGCCACGCATGCTGTGGTGCAATAGCACCGTCTGTTCGACGCGCAGCCAACAGCAATTTGACGTCCATGCAATCGACTGCACTACCGACCGCTGCAATGTTCTGCTGCACTGCGCAGAGAGAGCAGACGATGCCAAGCTGGCTGTTGGTGCCACTGCAGCCGGTGTAGTGGTCGTGATAATGGCGCTGTTCTGTCGACCGCGCAACGCGCCACCACATGCAGAGAAAAGCCTATAGTGGTCGATTGCGCGTGCCGACCAACAAAAAAAGCGGCATGCCCCACTTATTCAAGGCATTAGGCATGAGTGCGTTGCCATTGCTGCACGCGGCACGCCAGCGGCTAATAGAGCTGCTCGACGACCAAAGCCACATCCTGCTGATAGACTGCCTACTGTTGGCAGCACTGGGCATACTCTCAATCCTGTTGTGGTGCTGCGTACTGCGACGAGTGCACGATATCACCTTGCAGCTGCTCGTCATTTTGACAGCGGTCTACGCTGCCCTGATCTGCACACACGTCGTCGTGACAATGCTGGAGCTGATGCACACCGAACATCCCTACTGGATGACTTTCGTGGCCAACGAACTCCAGACCGCATTCTCGTACTTGATTGTGCCTCAAAACATAACAGCAGCCGCCCAGTGATGAATGAATGAGCCAATTCCGTTGTAACGGTAAACTGCACACCGACGCTTATTGCCACACAATTGATAGTTTGTCAGACAAAACCCTGTTGTTGTAGAAAAACCGACAGAATGGTGCTGTCGGGCGTAGTGCCCGAAATACTGTACTTCAACTTTTTGGGCGCGTGGTTCACCCACAGCATCTGGTTTCCGCTGGGCGTGACCACTGTGCTCTGGTTCATGAACACCGTCATTGCGATACACCGCAACGATCCGTTCAAGGAGGCCGCTGACGCCGAGGTCGTCAGCGCGGCATTCCAGTCCGTGTTGGCCGGTGCCAGCGTCGATGAGGCTGTGGCAGGCGCCGCCAAGGCACTAGCTGTCGCCGATTCCGCTGCCGACCTCATCATTACACTCAACTTTCGCACGCCGGCCACAGCTTTGCTGGGCGTCCTGCTCGGTCTGACCGTGGCTTGGACGTTTCAGCTGGCACCGCTGCTCGACCCGGAACCGTGGAGCGTGCGTGCACGGACCAGCGACGAATCTGGCGATCCGGTGTGGGTGTTCAATTTTTCGTTTGTCCGCTTCGTGCTGGGTGGGCTGGCCGCTGCAGTCGGCGGCAACTTTGTGTTGGGCAACTTCCAGCCCGAAGTGTCGCAGGCCTGGTCGCTGGCGCTGGGCTCGGCACTGCTGGTCTTTGGCCTGCTGCTCATCGTCTACACACTGCTGCGCTGGTTCAAGTCGGACCAGCCCAGCGACTGGCTCAACTTTGGCTACGCCCTGGCGCTGGCCGTGCTCATGGTGCTGCCGGCCATCTACGACTACCTGCTCGGCATCAGGCCCTATCAGGGTCTGCTCTTCCAGCTGGCGTTGCTGTTGACGAGCATAGTCATTGCTCTGCTCACGCTGCGCTTCTTTCGCAACCTGTCGCCACAAGCCACCACCACACTAGCTCAGACTGACATACGTTACACACCGACCAGTGGGCGCATCTGGACGCGCTGGTTGTCGTTGTGGGCACCTCTGGCCATTGTCTACGCTGTTGGCTGGCTGCGCGACGAGACAACGTTGACAGTTGTTGACGGCAAAGACAAACGCATTGGTGACGTAGTCCAGGTGCTGTTGGCCGTCAGTCTGACGGCTGTGGTGCTCGAGCTAATCTTTCTGACATGGGGCTACCTGCGTTGGCGGCAACCGCGCTACGCCGACCGCTGGGTCAACGACGAGGATCAACTGGCCGCCTACCCGCTGCTGAACAACAACAACAACAATGATGCCGAGCGCGGCAACTCTGTGCAGACTGGCGCACATACCAATACTGTTTCTACACGCTCGTGGAGGATGGATGCGTACAAGTTCAAATAAACTGGTCTCTTTGTCTGGCAAACTGGAAACAATGAGTCATGCCGCTCTGTACACCATTGTGGCTCTGTGGTCTGTGACTGGCGTTTTCGTGCTCCTCAAGTGCCTGGCGTGCCTGCTGTGCTGCTGTCCCAAGCGCGTCCACTCCTGCCTCGCCGTACTACTCTTTCTGCTCGTCGTCGTGTCCACGCTGACGACCGCCTTCTACACGCACAAACTGCACGAGCTAGCCAACGGCGGCATGCTTGCGGCGCACGAATCGTGGCGGCTGGCGGAGCTGCTCGTCGACAAATGAAAGTGACACATTGGCGCCAAACATGGAAGTGACATTTTCATTGGACAGCAGTCGATGGTCTGCCGGTAGGTCAAGCGGGACACAATTGCACCATTGTCGACAACAGTGATCGATGGCAGCGCAGCTGGACCGATTGGAAAGTCAGCTGGCCTATTGGGCGGCTAGCAAGCCAGTCGACAAGGAGACCACAGAGCAGTGGATCGAAGCTACCAAGAAACGAAATGCCTTTGACGCCTTCAAAGACGAACGCAAAGAACAGATTCGCCAGGCAGTCGCCGAAGGCACAGTGGTTGATCCAGACGATCCGGAGCCGGGTACCAAGAAGCGCAAGCGGCCATCGAACAAGTCAAAGGGTTCTGTTGCCAAAAAAGCCAAAGACACGTTTGTCTTGCCACCAATACCGGCGCGCAACACACGGCGCAGCGGTGGCACCAAAAAAGGCGCCGGCAAGTTGTTTGTGGCCGTCTACGACAACGCTGCCGCACTTGGCAGTGTGTTTTGCCAACTGCCAAAATTTGAACAGCAGTACGCCCTACTTTTCACAGCTGAAGGTCTGCAAATTGAATTCATTGATGTGACGCGTACCACGCTGGTGCGTCTCAGCGTGCCGTGCAAGGCCTGGAAGCGGTACGATCAGCCACTGGCCGGCGCTGTCAGCATTGTAGTGTCGGCCGAGGCCATGAAACGCTTCTGCACCCTGTGCAACGCCAGCTACTCACTAACATTCATGTACGACGAGTGCGGCAGCGCCGACGAGCCGCTGCATCTCATGCTGTACCCGCGCAACGGCGATCCCAATGACGGCCAACAAATAATCATGAAGGTGCCGCCCATCGACATGGAGGAGGAGACTGTCTCGCCCGTGGGCACCTACCAATACGAGGTGACTGTGCCGTGCGCCGAGTTTTTGAGCACCATACGCCAGCTGGGCAAACACGCCACCACAATTAGCCTCCGGCTCAGCAGCACAAAGTTTGATATGGTGTCGATCGGCGAGAACGACATGTCTATCTTGCAGTACAACATGAATCGCGTCGCCGACAAAGACGAAATGGGCGCCAAAACCTGCACCATTGAACGGCTGCCCGACGCAGACCGCTCCGTCAACATGCAGGCCTTTCTAGACTGCCAGTTTTCACCAGTCCTTATCGAGTGCGTCGCCAGCTTCGGCACCCACAGCAGCTGTCCTCGTTGTGCCATTCGCTTTGGCGTCGACGAAACCGGTTCTATCCGACCCGCTCACGTCCGATTTCCTTTTCGCGACGGTGAAAGCGGCCACTTTGTCGTCGATGTGTGGCTGGCGCCAAAAAACGACTGATAGCCGCATTCTCAAATCAAATGAACTGTCGTGCACAATTTTTTTTTTATTTTTGCTTTTCGACTAGATGCCCAGTTTGCGGCACTTGGCATCCGTAGTCGTGCAACCATGAGAGCTTTGTGTAGCCGTGTGAATGAACTCGGAACATTCGCCATACGCGACTGTGTCGTATGGGGTAAAGTCTCCACTGGAGTCGTCTGCACTGTCAGCATTGACAAGGTCGTCAGAAACAACATCTACGTCTGTCACCCCATTGCACGGATCGAATGAGGCGGTAGGGGTATTTTTGACAGATCTTTTGCGCTTTTCGCCGTCTGGATTCACTTCCAAGCCTGGAGTTAAAGTACAATCTACATCTAGAATTCGTGCGATGCAGTCTAAAACCACTTCGCTTGCATAGGAATCAGGTCCAAATCCAACTTCTAATGAACTTGTTGACCCAGGAGGACTTTGTTGTGGCTCTTCACCCAAGACGAAAAGGCCACTAGCAAGCTCGTCGTCTTTTCCAAGAAACTCATCATCTCCCAGTTCCACATCAATATCGTAGAATGTGTTGCGCGTTGGATGTGGTTGAGCACCATCAAAGTTGCTTTGCTCCGGACATGCCATCACACTTTCAGTACGTCCGTTGCAATTGTTGTCAAAGTGACCACATTTGTTTGGCTCTGCCGACGCCCATGGCGATCCAGGTTTAACTTTGTCGTCCGAGTCACAACAATCAATGTTTGAGCACTCTACATCATCACAGCTTTGATCTTGTCGCAATGGCAAATCCACTTCTGACCACGGACCTGTGCTGCGTTTCTGGTACCAGCTGTGTTTGGCAGCTGCCTTTTCCAATGCGTCCAAAGACCGTTTGCGGTCTCCTGCATCCGGTTCGCAAGCCAACACTTGATCAAAAGGCCGATAACCGGCAGGACAAGCTCCACATGATCGAATACACTCGGCAGAACCCATGCTGTCCATAGCAGGGAAACCATCCGCATCAGCGTCCTTGACGCAGGCAATTTCTTGAAAAGCATTTTGAACTCCGTCGTTGCAGTCGCATAATGAACCACCATAGTTTGTTTCATCACGAATGGCGTCTGGATCGCCGCTAGCGACAGCAATTTCAAATGCCGTAACCTTTTCGGTTTTGCCAAATTTGATTTGACAAAGCAAGGCCTCGTCTTCAGCATTTGCTGCAGGATTAAAGTCTGCGTCGCAGATGCGATCCACAATCAAGTCACCAGTGCTAGGGTTGTGGGATGCGTGCTTTGCTCCTGTGTCCATTTCGACGCACTGTGGCGTGAGTACGCACACCTCTTCAATGCTGTCGCAGTTCCAGTAGCCGTCGCGGTCTTTGTCAAACACGCACTCGATAGTGATGGCGTCGCCAGTGTATTCGATGCGATCATCATACGTTTCCCAGGCCTCGTTTGGGTCCGGCGGGCAATTGTACTCAGTGTCTGGCAGAGTACCAGTATCAAAACACTCTTCGACGAGTGGATAGTCGTCGTCGGTAAGTTCACATGTTGTGCCCATGTCGGCATCTCTTCGTCTTTCACAACATTCGATGAATGGCAAATACTCAGGTGGGATGTCTTGTTCTGGGGGCAAGAGATATCCAAGTAGTTGATCGCAGCACGTGTCAATGGTCAAATCATCAGTTCCTACTGCACAGACAGCCAGCATTTGGGTGCCAATTGTTTTTGCGACTAGCGTTGGTTCTAGCCCTGCATCATCGGTGTCGTCGCAACGGTCACACGGGCCCTCGCGCTTCCCTTGTGGTACAAAGAGTGGACAGTCTGGATCGGCTTCTTCGCACTGCTGGTTGCGCACGGTGACGGGCTGGCTAGCGTGCTCGTTGCCAGAGTCTCTGGCGTTGCCACCATTGACCAAGACGCACGTCTCCTTGGCACACACTTCTGTATCTCCATCCGTGCTGACGAGCGCAAATTCGCCATTCTCGTTTTCGTCAGCACCGCAGAAAATGAGCTCGTCGGCGCCGCCTGCGTTGTCGTCGCAGCAGTCACAATCGTAGGCCAAGTAGAGTCTGTCCCACTCGAAACTGGACTGTTCGACCTGGTCCTTGCGCAGCGGAGTTGCACCGTCAGGACACTCGTCTGCACACACTTCGTCGACGTAGATGCCGCACTTGTACAAGCCGTCTTCGTCGTTGTCGGTCGCGTCTGACGGGCAAAGAAGCGCTGCTTTGACATCCTCGTCAAAGTCGTTGCAGTCGTCGAGACAACAGACATCGTCGTTGTCAACGTCATTAAGTTTGTTGCGGAGGCACTTGCACGAGCCTTCGTGACAGACGTTGTCGAA
>Ga0102934_1002505_pt1 | contig 12694 bp, 14 predicted proteins | sample SalPonR2_A_D1_MG_FD_78175 | JGI IMG/M metagenome (GOLD analysis project Ga0102934, IMG submission 78175) | Salt pond soil microbial communities from South San Francisco under conditions of wetland restoration - Salt Pond MetaG R2_A_D1_MG | ecosystem: Environmental > Aquatic > Marine > Intertidal...
AAAGTGAACTTCAATTGATGCATCAAATTTTACTTTGCTATTTTTTTTGCAAAGATCAATAGCTTCTGATACGTCGTATTTTTTTTCATTTTCCATATTTTTTTAGTGGTTAAAAGCGAGCTTTTAGCTCTCCCACTTTAATTTTTATTTATTATTTTATTTCTACTCCCATTTGTCTGGCGGTTCCTTCTACAATTTTCATAGCTTGTTCCACATCATCAGTATTTAGGTCGGGTAGTTTAATTTTCGCGATTTCTTTTAGTTGGTCCTTGGTTAGGGAGCCCGGTTTTTCCAACAGAGTTTTACCCGCCCCTTTTTTGATTCCGGCGTATTTTTTAATTAACTCCGAAGCCGGCGGGGTTTTCATAATAAAATCAAAACTCCTGTCTTCATAAACGGTTATTTCTACCGGCACAATATCTCCTTGTCTGTCTTGACTGGCCTCGTTGAATTGATTGCAGAAATCCTGGATAGCTATGCCGTGTTGGCCCAAAGCCGGACCCACCGGAGGAGCGGGGTTGGCTTGTCCGGCCGGTATTTGCAGTTTTATCATTGTTAATACTTTCTTGGCCATATGTTTAATTACGAATTCACCAATCCTATCACGAATTCACAAATTTTAAGAGAAGCCCGCATTGTTAATGCCTTAAAAATTTTCGTGATAAATTGTATGTTTTATTTAATTTTAAATTATCAATAATACTTACTAAGATATTTATTTGTGATATTTGCCCGCCTATCCGGCGAGGCTGGTGACTAAATTCGTGTATTTGTAATTATTTTATATTTTCTTAATCTGTAAGAAATCCAATTCTACCGGCGTTTCTCGTCCAAACATAGATATTAAAACTTTGACTCGCCCCTTTTCTTGGTCAATATTGGTGATTTTTCCTTCCATGTTCTTAAAAGGTCCGTCTGTGATTTTAACCGGAGAATCGACTGTAAAATCAATTTGATATTTGGGTTCTTCCACGCCCATTCTTTTTTGTAGATTTTTAATTTCATTTTCACTTACCGGAGCCGGGGTGGTGCCTGTACCTATGAACCCGGTAACATTGGGGGTATTTCTAACCACATACCAGGAATCATCGGTTACGATCATTTCCACCAAAACATATCCGGGATAAATTTTTTCTTCTATAATTTTTCGTTTCCCGTTCCTGATCTTAACTTTTTTTTCCTTGGGAACTATTACATTAAAAATTTTGTCTTCCATATCCATGGATTCGATCCTTTGTTTTAGATTCTGGGCCACATTTTCTTCGTAGCCGGAATAGGTATGAAGAACATACCATCTTCTGCCGTGTTTTATTTGTTGTTTAGGCATATTGTATTGCGATATTTAAAATTTCCTAAATTTAAATTACCACTTTAAGAGCGGTACTAAAAACTTGATCCAGGGCATATAAGAAAATGGCTACAAAAATACTAATTCCTATTACTACCAAAGTATAGTTATAAGTTTCTTTTTTGGTGGGCCAATTAACCTTTTTTATTTCCTCTACGGAGGTTTTAAAATATTTTTTTATTTTTTCTATCATATTTTTTCCTATTTAAAAACCGCCCCTGGCAAGGCGAATTTATTATTAACTTAACTATAGGCCAAATAATTTTAAATGTCAAGAAAAAAAGGATTTATGTAAAGGGTATTTGTGCTTAAATTCATTTTAGCCGTTTTTTATTAATTGCATATTAATTTTAAATATGATATAAGAAAAGAAAGTAAAATAAGTTAAGAATCAGAAACTATGTTAAAGAAAATATTTGCCTCGGCCTTCAGGATGGGGTTGTTGGTTGCCTTGGTTTTGGTTTTATCTGCTTGCGCCGGAGGCGAGGGGGACAAAAAGACCCCGGACAACCAAGTGAATCTTAATTATCAAAATAAGAGTTTGGGTTTTGAATTAAAGCTTCCCGAAGTGATTGATTTTTATACCACCCAAAGAGAGGAGGGAGAGAATTTTACAGATATTGAGTTTTTTGTTCCCACCAGCGACACTGAGTATTCTTCCCAAGTCCGCAATTATGCCCGCCCGGTAACGGTTAGGGTTTTCCAAGGTTTGGACAGGGAAAACATAGGCAAAGACAGTATTTATGAAATTGTGGGAGAGAAAGACAACAAAATTTATACTTTAAGGTTTTGGCAGAATATACCCCAGGACTGGCAAGAGAAGTGGAATGAGGATTTGGAAAAAAATATCAAAAACAGCTTTAAAATAAATTAGCTCTTAATTTTATCAACTATTTAAAATGAATTTTATATTCAGGATTATAAAATTTTGATTCTCATATTATGGTCAGTCCCTATTTGCAAAAAAAGGGCCAAACTCAGTCTCAGATCTCCGAAAACGCCAAGGATTTATTTAGGGCGGTTTATCGCAGGCAAAAAAAGCCGGAAAAAATCTCGGATAATATTCCCCGTATTCAGGTTTCCGAGGTTATTTCTAAAATGGCTTTTTATTATGAGAAGATCAGGAATTCGGTGGATTATAATGAAGAGTATTTATTGCGCAAAAACGCCATTGCCCGGATTTTAAAAAGACAGATCGTGATTGAAGGTATAATCCGAACCTCTAAAAGTGAGGAGGCCTCCAAAAATCTGTTAATAGAACTGATTCGGGCCGGTTATTTGCCCAATAATCACATCCCCGAGAACAGGATCGGCGAAGTGGCCAAGATCATAGAAAAATACATCAAACTTAGAAATGAAGTTTTGCCTCGTTTCGGCTATTCCCTTTTTAATTTAAAAAGTAATAAGAAAGAGAAAGAAAAAAAAGGATTAGAAGAAAAAAATGAGCTTAATAACTGGATTATTGCCTTGGCTGCCAGTGAAATAGAGGAGCTGTTGGGAAGGGATAAAGTCAAAGACACGGTGGTGATTAATCTTTATCAGTATTTACAGAAAAACATTAAATTGGAAGAGAACAATGAACACGAAAAAGATCTTAATATTCAGATTTATTTAGGTATTCACCGAAAATATTTAAAGTTTGATGAGGACATGCTTTCTCTGATTCTTTTTAAGTATTTTAATTCTCGATGGGAAAATCCCGGCGAGGAAGATATTAAAGAAATTGCTCAGAACATTACCCCCTTGCGCCAAGCAATTGATCAGCAACTTAATCATCCGCTTTCCAAGCAATTAAATAAAGTGATCAGCCGTTATAATGTGTTTATAACCATTTTGTTGGATGTTATTCGGGAAGACCCGGTGGGGGTTTATAATCTGGGTAAGAGCGACCCTGATAAATTCACGGAATTAATTAAAAAGGCCTTTGATAAAAAATATCAAGCCCGCAAAAAGAAATTGTGGCGTGCCGCTTTCCGCAGTATTATTTATATTTTTTTAACCAAAACCATTTTTGTGATTATTTTGGAGATTCCGGTTACCCAATTTTTGGGTCAAAATTTAGATGCTTTTTCTTTGGCGGTTAATGTGGCTTTTCCTCCTTTCCTTTTGTTTTTAGCGGTTTTTTTTACTCGTATTTCCTCGGATCAGAATATTAAAAAAGTGGTGGAAGGAGTGGAGGAGATTACTTTTCAGGAAAAACAAAAGAGCGAACCCATTATTTTGCGCAAACCGGCTAAAAAAAGAAAGGTGATGAGAGGTATTTTTAATATTTTTTATACCATTACTTTTTTCTTGACTTTCGGAGTGGTGGTTTGGTTGTTAACCCTTATTAATTTTAATTTCGTCAGTATTATTATTTTCTTGTTCTTCTTGGCCTTGGTCAGCTTTTTCGCCTTGCGTATCCGCAAAACCACCAAGGAATTTTTGGTGGTAACCCCCAAAGAAAATATTTTTACTTTTTTGTTTGATTTTTTTTCTGTTCCCATAATAGCGGTCGGAAAGTGGCTTTCTCAGAAATTCTCCCGCCTTAATGTTTTTGTTTTCTTTATGGATTTTATTATTGAAGCTCCTTTTAAGGTTTTTGTGGACATAGCGGAAGAATGGACTCGTTATGTTAAAGAAAGAAAAGAAGATATATCATAATTTTATGAGTAAATTATATATAGTGGCCACTCCGATCGGTAATTTGGAAGATATTACCTTGCGGGCTTTAAGAATTTTAACTGAAGTTGATTATGTTTTGTGCGAGGATACCAGGATAACGCAAAAATTGCTAAACCATTATCAGATTAAGGCCAAGACCATTTCTTATCATCAGCATTCCCGGGTTTTCAGGGTTGAGCAAATCCTAAGTTTATTAAAAAAAGGAAATAATTTAGCTTTGGTAAGCGATTCCGGCACCCCGGGCATATCCGACCCCGGAGGCAAGTTGGTTCGGGAAGTGGTGGATAAAATGGGAGAGCGGGTTCAGGTGGAGTCTGTGCCCGGGCCTTCGGCCGTAGCTGCCGCCTTATCTGTCTCCGGCTTGCCTACGGACAAATTTGTTTTCTTGGGTTTTCCTCCGCATAAAAAAGGCAGGCAGAAGTTCATAAAAAATATTTTTAATTTTGATTTTCCCGCAATGGTTTATGAATCCAAGCATAGGATAGCTAAATTCCTGCAAGAGTTGGCCGGAGTAGATGATTCTGTTTATGTGGTTATTGCCCGCGAGCTAAGCAAAATGCATGAGACAATTTATCGCGGAGAGCTCGAGCAAATATTGAAAAATATAAAAGAAGATAAAGAAGCTTTAAAAGAAAAAGGGGAATTTGTGATAATAATAAAAAAAGCCGGCTGATTGGTTTTGAGCCGGCCGGATTCGGACTTTTTAAAAAACATATTTACAAAATAGCCCGAAAATAACGGAAAATGTTATTATCGTAAAAATACCGGCAATAACATTTATTTTCATTTTTTGTTTTTCTCTGTTTGTCATGGTCATGGCATCCCCCTTTCTTTGATTTTATTAAAAGATCTAAATAATATTAAATCATAAAAATCAATATATGTCAAATAAATTTTATATCACTACCCCGATTTATTATGTAAATGATAACCCTCATATCGGCCATACCTACACCACCGTGGCTTCGGATGTTTTGGCCCGTTTTCACCGTATGCTTTCCCAAGAAGTTTTTTTCTCCACAGGCACAGATGAGCACGGAGCTAAAATTCAGGAAAAGGCGAACGAGGCGGGCAAAGACCCTAAAGTCTGGGCGGACGAGATTTCCGCCAATTTTCAGTTTGCCTGGGACGAGCTTGATATATCCCATGACAGATTTATCCGCACTACTGAAGAGGGGCACAAACAGGCGGTCCAAAAAGCCTTACAGCAGATGTATGATAAGGGTGATATTTATTTGGGAGAGTATGAGGGCCTTTATTGCCAGGGTTGCGAGCAATATAAAAGTGAAACCGATTTGGTAGACGGCAAATGTCCGGATCACGGAGTGGAGCCGGAGGTAATTAAGGAAGAGAGTTATATGTTCAAGATGTCCGGGTATCAAGATCGTCTTTACGAGGCTATAAAAAGGGATGAGTTGGAAATACGACCGGTAGAGAGGAAAAACGAAGTCCTGAGTTTTTATGAGCGAGAAGGCCTGAAAGATATTTCTTTTTCCCGTCAGAAAGTTAAATGGGGAATTCCGCTTCCCTGGGATGAGTCGCATACCGCCTATGTCTGGTCTGACGCTTTTCTTAATTATTTAACCGTTTTGGGCTGGGAAGGAACTGCCGGTCAAACCCCGGAGATGTGGCCGGCTGAAATACAGATAATGAGTAAAGACATCCTCCGGGTGCATGCCACTATTTGGCCGGCAATGCTTTTGTCTTTAGGGCTTGATTTGCCTAAAAAGTTATTTATTCACGGCTTTTTCTTGGTGGATGGCCAGAAAATGAGCAAATCCTTGGGCAATGTGGTTACCCCGGCAGCCCTAAAAGAAAAATACGGAGTGGACGGTGCCCGAGCTCTTTTGATTGGTTCCGCTTCTTTTGGTTATGACGGAGATGTGAGCTGGGAGAAACTCGGAGAAAGATTTAATGCTCAACTGGCTAATGGAATCGGCAATTTGGTTTCCCGCGTTTTAAGCCTGACAGAGAAAAACTTAGATAGTAAAGTCCCGGAAGTTGATATTAAAGAATGCGGGGAAATGACTTTAAGGCAGGAGAAAAAGAAAAAAGGAGGTGATGACTTTTTAAAATTAAGCGCGCAGGTTAAGGAAAGTTATTTAGCCAAAATGGAGAAGTTAGAGCTTGACGAGGCCTGGGAAGAAATAATTAGACTGACCGGACATTTGGATAAGCATATTTCCGATTTTGAGCTTTGGAAGCTGATTAAAGAAGACAAAGAAGAGGGAGCTCGTCATATTTACAGTTTATTGGAATCCATACGCCAATTGGCTTGGCTGGCTTGGCCTTTTATTCCGGAAACCGCGGAAAAGATTTGGGTTAGCTTAGGTTTGGATCCGGGCGAGGAGATGTCTCAAGATTTTAACAAGGCCCTAAACTGGGGAGGCCTGAAGTCCGGCACTCTTGTCCATAAAGGCGAGCCCCTGTTCCCCAGACTGTAATAAATAAAAAATAAGTATAAAAAGTGAAATAAGTGAAATAAGTATAAAAAGTGAAATAAGTGAAATAAGTGAAATAAGTATAAAAAGTGAAATAAGTGAAATAAGTATAAAAAGTGAAATAAGTTAATATAATATTTTATTTATTATTCTAAATTCCTTATTCTACCCTTATGACTATCTTCGATTTTATTTTACTCTTCATCTGGGCCGGCTTTCTTTTTTATGGATTTTTTTTCGGCTTTATCCGGACCCTGGGCTCTCTCCTGGGCGTGATTGTCGGCGCCTGGTTGGCAAGTCTTTTTTATTTGGATTTTTTTAATTTAATAGACCCGGTTTTTTTTGGGCTTGATAATGTTGGCAAGGTGATTTCTTTTTTAATAGTTTTTATTATCATAACCAAAATAGTAAGTATATTGGTGGTTATAGCTGACAAAACCTTTGATATTATTTCAATTATTCCTTTCTTAAAAACCATAAACCGATTACTCGGTGCCGTTCTCGGCTTTGTAGAGGGCGTGGTGGTACTCGGCTTAATTATTTACGTTTTGGCCGTCTACGGGTCTTCGGGCGGAATGGTGGCCGGATGGCTTGTAAATTCTCAAGTAGTCCCGCACCTTCTAAAGCTCATAACTGTCATGTTGCCTTTTGTGGATAAGATCATGTAATTTATTAATAATTTTATAATACGCAACCTTTTAATCGTCAAAAAGGAAAATTATTTATTGTCCAAAGCCGGCCTATTACTACCTTATAGTTTTTTAATACCCCCATTTGATCTCCCCTTTGCCAAGAGGGAGAAACAAAGGGGATTTATAAAATTTAATGAAAAGAATCAAGATAAACAATTTAGAATATACGGAAAAACAAACAATCGACCGGGCAGTCGATTATTTGTTATACGGAAAAATAATAGTCTGCCCCACTGATACGGTTTATGGCCTGAGTTGTTTGGCTGACAATCAAGGGGCTGTGGAAAAAATTTATCAGACTAAGAATCGAAGCCGAAAAAAACCTTTGCTGGTTTTGGTGGATAGTTTAGATATGGCCCGAGAATATTTTGAGATTGATAAAGCCCAAGAGGAATATTTGCGCTCTAAATGGCCGGGCCCGATTTCTTTTTTACTCAAAGATAAAGGCAAATTGGCCTCAAATTTGAATTTTGCCCGGGATGGCTTGGCGGTTCGTTTGCCTAAAAATGAATTTCTTATTAAAATAATAAGTAAGTTGGGAAAACCCCTTGCCTCCACCAGTCTAAACAAGAGCGGAGAAAAGATCCTTGTTCGTGTTTCTGATATAGAAAAATATTTTAAAGAAGAAGAAATTGATTTAGTTATAGATGGTGGTATTTTGAAAGGCGAGCCGTCCCGGATTATGGATTTAAGGGACGAGGCGGATGGAAAAAAAATTAGATAGAAAAACAGTTAATATTTTTTTTAAAATTAATTCGGGAATTCATAATTATAATAAAGTTTATGTCCAAAAATTCTAAATATATAGTACGCACCCGGGGAAAGCATATTTTGCTAAGCGTTTCTTTTTTTATTTTGGTTTTGGTTTTGCTTTTGTTTTCTTTTGGGGCCGGATTATATATGGCTGGCAAAAATGAAGTAGCCAGGGATTTGGCTCGGAAAGAAGCGATTTATGCGGGAAAGCTCATGGGAAAATACAGCGAACCGGAAGAAGGAAAGATTCAACAGGATATAAAATTCGATTTATATTGGGATCTCTGGGATACGCTTAAAGAAAAATATGTGGACAGCAAAGAGATAACAGACAAACAATTATTTTACGGCTCCTTAAAGGGTATGACCGAGGCGGTGAACGATCCTTACACGGTATTTATGAATCCTCAAAAAACTCAAAAATTTGAGGAAAGCATGACCGGCACCTTTGAGGGAATAGGGGCTGAAGTGGGTATCAAGAATGATGTTTTGACTATTATTGCTCCTTTAGATGGAATGCCGGCTAAAAAAGCCGGTCTCAAGGCCGGAGATAAAGTTTTGGAAGTGGATGGTGAATCCACTAAAAAAATGACCTTGGATGAAGCGGTTAACAAGATCCGAGGAGAAGAAGGAACTGAGGTGGTTTTAACCATTTTAAGAGAGGGGGAGAAAGAGAGTCGGGAAGTTAGTATAACTCGCGGAGTGATTCATGTAAAAAGCGTGCAAAGCACTTGGCTTAAAGACGGTGTTTTTAAAATAGAAATCTCCAATTTTAATAGTGATACCCTAACTCTGTTTAATAAAAAAGCGAAAGAAGCTTTGAATAAGCAAGCTAAAGGTATTGTTTTGGATCTAAGGAACAATCCGGGTGGATATTTGTCAACTTCTATTGAAATAGCCAGTGATTGGGTGGAAAACGGATTGATTTTAAGCGAGAGATTTGGAAACGGAGAAGTTAATGAGTATAAAGCCCGAGGAATGTCTCGTTTGGACGATATTCCCACCGTGGTTTTGGTTAATCGTGGCAGCGCTTCCGCCTCTGAAATTGTAGCCGGGGCCTTACAGGCCCACAACGAGGCGATTGTTGTGGGAGAACAAACTTTTGGTAAGGGCTCTATCCAGAGTTTAAGCACTTTTGGGGATGGCTCCTCGGTTAAAATTACCGTGGCCAAATGGTTTACCCCCGGAGGCAGATCAATTAGTGAAGAAGGGATTGCCCCGGATATTGAGGTGGAATATACTTTGGAAGATTACGAAAAGGATAGAACTCCTCAAGAAGACAAAGCAATGGAAGTTTTGGATAAAATGACAAAAGGGGAATTGAGCCCCGAAGATTTTGATATTGCCACTTCTGCGCCGGCTACTTCTACGCCGGCTACCTCCACCTTGGAGAAAAATAACTAATAATATAAAATTATGGGGGATAAAAAAGATTTAACCCAAGACAACACCAAATATATTTTTGTAGTCGGAGGTGTTATGTCCGGGGTGGGAAAAGGAGTTACTTGCGCTTCCATAGGCACTATTTTAAAAGGACGCGGTTACAAGGTAAGTGCTATTAAAATAGATCCGTATATTAATGTGGATGCCGGCACCATGAATCCGGTAGAGCACGGAGAGGTGTTTGTGACCGAGGACGGAGACGAGACTGACCAGGATATTGGAAATTATGAAAGATTTCTTAATACCAACATAACCCGGGAAAATTATATGACCACCGGCCGGGTTTACCAAAGCGTAATTCAAAAAGAAAGAAATCTGGAATATAAGGGCAAGTGCGTGGAGGTGGTCCCTCATATTCCCATGGAGATCAGAGACAGAATTCACCAGGCGGTGGAGAAAACCAGAGCCGAAATTATGGTGATTGAAATCGGGGGTACGGTGGGTGAATATCAAAATGTTTTATTTTTGGAAGCCGCCAGAATGATGAAGCTTTACAATCCGGACAATGTTTTGTTTGTAATGGTCAGTTATCTGCCCATACCCAGCAAAGTGGGAGAGATGAAGACCAAGCCCACCCAGTATGCCATCCGCACCCTTAACTCTTCCGGAATTCAGCCCAATTTTGTCATTGCCCGCAGGCGCAAAAATGTGGACGAGCCCAGAAGAAAGAAGATCGCGGTTAATTGCAATATTGCCAAAGAAGATGTTATCTCGGCCCCTGATATAGATTCTATCTATGATATCCCTCTAAATTTTGAAAAAGATGATCTGGGAAACAGAATTTTGGATAAATTTAGCCTAAGAAAAAGAAGTAAGGATTTAAAGGATTGGAGGGCCATGGTCAACCGAGACAAGAGAGCTAAAAAGGAAGTGGATATCGGGGTAGTGGGCAAATATTTCTCTACCGGAGATTTCTGTTTGTCTGACTCCTATATTTCCGTAATCGAGGCCATTAAACACGCTTGTAATAAAAATAGTTGCCAGCCAAAGCTCCATTGGGTCAATACCGAAGATATTGAGAATGATGAAAAAAGTTTAAAGAATTTTGACGGTATAATTGTCCCTCAGGGCTGGGGCTCTCGAGGCTCGGAAGGCAAGATTGCCACTATCAAATATTGCCGGAAAAACAATATTCCTTATTTCGGACTTTGTTACGGAATGCAGATGGCTGTAGTTGATTTTGCCCGCCATGTCTGCGACCTGGAAGGCGCTAATTCCGAGGAGGTTGATCCTAAAACTCCGCATCCGGTTATCCATATTATGCCTGAGCAAAAAGAGCTCTTGGCGAAAAAGCAATATGGAGGAACTATTCGCCTGGGTGGCTGGCCTTGCAAGATAACTAAAGGCACTCATATGGCCCGGGCTTATGCGGATAAATTCGGAGAGAAAAAAAGAACCGTGTCTGAGCGCCATCGCCACAGATATGAGTTTAATAATGATTATAGGAAAATTCTGGAAGACAAGGGCTTAAAAATAGCCGGCACTTCTCCGGATGGAAAGATTGTGGAAGCCATTGAGATAACCGACCATCCTTTTTTCATCGGCACCCAGTTCCATCCCGAATATATCTCCCGCCCCTTGAATCCGCATCCTTTGTTTACGGAGTTTGTCAAAGTCTGTCTTAAGCTAAGAACCAAGAAGAAATAGCAGTAAAATTTTTAAAAATAAAAAAACTCGCAAAAATTTGCGAGTTTTTGGTTTGTAAGAAAAAAGCGCCGGGCTAAATAATTAAGCTCCGGCGCATATTGTTTTTTAAAAAAAAGGGGGGGGAGCTATTCCGGCTTAACCCATACTGTCAGGATATGGGCTCCCCGGCGGTTCTTTTTACCCGTATCACGAACTTCCGTAACCCGGGCATAGATTTTGTCGCCCAACCTCAGCTTTTTCATAACCGAGGCCGGGGCCACAAAAAACCGCATGGATGTTTTTCCACCCACCCAGGAATCATTTTCCTGGATTTGCGGGGCAAACATGCGCTTGCCGTTCCGCGGATCCGGCTCTACTTCCAGCCGGACGATCTCGCCTTTTTGTCTGGGCAGGTGATCGCGGACTTCCCTCAGTTCCATTAGGGACAGGGATTTTTGGTTAGCAGTAACAACGGGCCTGGAGATAATTTTTGCTGCTTCCATTTTAAGCCTCCTTTTTTTTGGTTTAAATAAGAATGAACAAACATATTAAAATAACATAAAAATATAAAAAAGTCAAGGGGTTTTTAATAAAAAAAAGGAGATATCGATGTATCTCCCTTGTATTATTTGTCGGAGGGAACTTAATAATTCCCCTCCTGCGCTCTTTTTTCTTCTTTTATGAGATTAAATGTTATCCAGAAATCGGAAAGAGCGTTTTCCGGGGTATAGAGAAAAATATTTTCCGGCTTTTTTTTATCACGGAATTCTTTATCCCAAGCGGTTTTTAAAATAAGGTATTTTTTTTGCCGGGAATATTCCGTTTTTAGAAATTTAACCCCCTGAGATATAATTAGATTAGCTTCTCCCGGCTTGGAAGCTTCTTCCATCCCCAAAAGAGAATCTATAGTATTTTTAATTTTTTTGATTGTTTTGTCCTCTTTTTGGATTTCTTGAAAATAAATTTTTAATGTTTTCAATGTTTACCCCCCTTTATTTTTTAGATTAATAATAAGTGGATTGAGTATCCACATCTCTGGTTTTTCGGTTGTAAACATCTTCCGTGATCATTCCTTGTTCATATAGTTTTTCAATATATTTATTCATAGTGATCATGCCTTCCTCTCGACTCATTTCAATAACATTATAAATTTGCTTCATTTGGTTGGTTTTTATCAGGTTGGAAATAGCCGAGTTATTGACCATGATTTCCCGGGCAGCCACTCTGCCCCCGTCTTTACGAGGAAGTAAATCTTGGGAGATAACCGCCCTTAGGGTGCTGGCCAGTTGGCTTAGGACCCGCTCCTGATTATGAGAGGGAAAAAAGCTAACTATACGGGAGACAGTTTCCACTGCCGTGGCGGTGTGGAGAGTGGAAAGCACCAAGTGCCCGGTTTCTGCCGCCTTTAAAGCGGCCGAGACGGTTTCCTTATCCCGCATTTCCCCCAGCATTATTACATTAGGATCTTGCCTTAGAGAATATTTTAGAGCTTCAGCAAAGCTTTTAGTGTCATAATTAAGCTCTCTTTGTTCTATTAGGCTTTGTTGATCTTCAAAATGAAATTCAATCGGGTCTTCTATGGTAATAATATGCGAACGCCTTTCTTTATTAATAATATCAATCATAGTGGCCAAGGTGGTGGATTTTCCCACTCCGGAAGGGCCGGTTACCAAAACCAAACCATCATTTAAATGGGTCAGTTTATATAGGATTTCGTCAAAATCTAT
>Ga0102934_1002506_pt1 | contig 12694 bp, 15 predicted proteins | sample SalPonR2_A_D1_MG_FD_78175 | JGI IMG/M metagenome (GOLD analysis project Ga0102934, IMG submission 78175) | Salt pond soil microbial communities from South San Francisco under conditions of wetland restoration - Salt Pond MetaG R2_A_D1_MG | ecosystem: Environmental > Aquatic > Marine > Intertidal...
AGATTTCCTTGCCTGTCCAATCGAGGTGGAAAATGCCTCTCTCCCCCCCTCCTTCCCTCGATCCCTCCCTCCCGTTGCAAACTGCCCACGTGATATTCCTCTCCCTCGTTCCTGTTTCCTTGGCCGTGCCTCGGTCCCAATCGATCTCCCCCCTGTCCCAAACCTTCCCCACTGTTGTCCTCCCCTTCCTCTTCCCCTGAGCTTCCCATGCCGACAAAGCGCCCTGGGGAAGCACGCCTCCACACAACGACGGCCAGCACTCCTATCAAAGCCACCACCCCCAGTAGGCCCATGGCCAAGCCTATCGTGGTGCCTGGCGACGGCCCATCTCCCTTCCCGCCTTGGCCTCCCGGTCCCTTGCCCGGGCTGCCGTCTCGCAAGGCCGCGGAAGGGGCAGAGGTCGAGCTTCCAGGCACGTTCACCGTCAGGACAGCCGCCCGCCCCGGCCCCGCGGGAGAGACGGGGGCGATTTTGACCAAGTAATCGGTGCGAGGTTGGAGATTTCGCAGGACCAATTGGAGGGGGGGAGGGAGGGAGGGAGGGGGGGCGGAGGATGCCCCTTGTCCTTCCGTTTGGGATCCTACCGGGAGTCGACGACGGCCTCCTTGCAAGCCGCGCGCCCCCCCCCTTTCCTCAACGTCCTTGCCGCCTTCCACCTCTGTCGGTAGGGTGGGTATGGCCGCCGTGGTGTTTGCCACCTCCACTTGCACCGCTTGGCTGTTGGGAGGAGCCACCGACACGGGCACCTCGCCCTCGCTGGTCACTCCCAGGTCGGGCGGCGCGGCCACGGGAAAGGTATAGACGAAGGTGTCGCCCGAGACCCTCTCGGAGAGGGTGACTCGGTACAGGTCAATGGGCATGCGGATCTGGGAGGTGTCCGCGGTCGGGGACGGGAAGAGGATATGCGCGTCCTGACTGTCGGCGAACGAAGGCCCTGGCAAGCGGAGGGTCAGGGTCGTGCGACCAGCCTGGCTGCTGACGCTGGCCTCGTTCAAGGTGGGGGAGGATGCTTTGGGCGGGAGCGGAGGGTCCGTGGACGGAGGGAAGGGGGTGCTGACGTTGACGAAGTGCACCGAAGAGACTTGGGGTGTCGGGGGCAGGAAGGCGTACGTGACCACGTAGGCCTCCAAGTCGACCAGTCCTTCCCCTCCGGAGGCGGACAATGCCTCCCCATCGCCCCTACCCTGCCTTGGCGACTCCCTCCCCTGGAGATAAACCACCTTGATCTCCCCTTCTTCGGGCGCCGTCGGCCGCGTCACTGCGAACTGCTTCAAGGCCACGGAAGAGCCCGGGCAGAACCCTGGCTGGGAGGAGTACCAGTCCCCTAGCTGATTGGGGATGACACCCGCACGCGTCAGCGTCAGGTTCGAGCACCCGAAAGGCTGGCTTTGGAGGAGGAGGGGCACGTCCCAGGTTAGGGGGGAGGGAGGGGGGGAAGAAGAGGTGAGGCTCGGTGCCAGTTCTTGGACTTGGAAGGTGTGTGTTGCCGAGGGAAGGTCACTACCGGGAGGAATCCCCTCGGCGGTTATGCTGGCTACCAACGAATAGGAAGGGACGCCCTTGGGTAACGACACAATTTTGAAATTTGAATTCGAAGCTGCCGTTGACTGGCTGTCTCCTCGGCGTGTCTGCGTCGTTCCCGGGTCGCTCGTGTCGATCCGAAAGGTTTGAAAAGGCACCAGGTCTCCGGGACTGGCCGCAGTGAAAAGCAGGGAGAGGCTGACATTGTACCCGTCTGCCCCGAGCACAAAGACCTTGACCACGGGCCGATGCGGCGAGTATTCTTCGCTCTTTCCCCCCCGCCGGTAGTCTCCTTTCAGGGGCAAGGCCGCCAAGAAAGGCGATGCCTCCACCACCGTCAGCATTTCCCGTCCTGCCGGAGCCACCAGACGACCCAGCTCCACCACTTCCCCCGCACAGCCTTCCCAGACCCTAGCGTCCTGGCCCTTTCCATGAGAGCCTCCGAGGCCTGTCGGGGTGGCTTTCAAAGGAGAGGTGCCCTTGGGTGGGGTACGAAGGCTCGTTGGAGAGGACGGCGTTGCGGCGACGGCGGCAGGGAAAGGAGGGCGGGAAGCAGAGGGGGAGGGGGAGGTCGGGAGGGAGGACGCACGGACGTGCCCGACGTTGCCATCACCTCCGCTGGTGTCAATCGGTGGGGGCGCCACGTCCTGCGCCTTGCCCACGTCAGGAGCGAACCCCTCAGGTCTTGGCGCAAGCCTTCCCCTGGCCCCATTTTCTTCCTCTGATCCTGGAGCTCCATCCAGGACGCGGCGATGGGAAGGACCGGTACCCCCTGAAGCCTCACAGGCATACAGCTTGACAAACGACGACAGGCTCGGACAATTCTCCTCCGCCCGCGCCGGGCACATCAAGTGCACCCGCAGATGCAAACCGCTGTTGGGACGCTCTGTGACGTACGACGGAATCTCCACCTCTTTCGCCAACATCCGGGTCGCTTTCTCGCCCACAGTCTGCTCTCCCTTCATCACAGGGACCGTCACCGTCGTGGCCCCCAGGCCCAGTTCGGCCGCGGGAGGATTGCTCTTTGCCACCAGCGCTTCGTATTCAAATTTTGTCGCTTCCAAGATGGCGGCTGCCAAAGACGCGTCCCCACGAACCAGTCGCCGAAAATGACCGGTCCCGTCAGCGGCGAAGGCCCACGGGGCGCTAGTCCGTTCGAACAGGGCCACACTCATATTCCTGCCTCCCTGCGAGTCGACCAAGGTGTCGCGCAACCACTGGCCGGGCGCCTGGTCGATCAATGCCAAAGGAAAGGACTCGGGAGTGATCATCGAGGGGACCTTCGCCTCGCCCCCTTCCTCTTCGGTGGCCAGCCAGGCTGTCCGGGGGTGCTCGTCGCTGTAAATAATGGCCGCAATCGCCCCTGCCCCTTTGACGACCCGGACCTTTTCCGCGAAGGAGCACCCCCCGCGAGCGACCAAAGCCACTTTCCCCTCCACATCCTGCACAGGCAAGGGGGGAACCGCTAGCCCCGCGCCCCCCTGGACGAGACAGGCGCTCCCAAAGAAAGCCAGATGCCCACACGTCCCGCCCGCAATCTCGTCCCCGCATCCCCCCAGCACCCCTGGCCCCGGCGTTGCCAGGCCCGAAATCGGCGGGGTAGCGTCGAACAAGCTCAAAGATGTCGCAGTTTCCGCCTGCCCTGCTCGCTCAGATGGGTTCCACAGGACCCCGACCGTGGTGGCGGGCATGCTCCAGGCGTCCACGCAGTCGGCGAACCAGGAATGCTTCTCCCGAAGACTGTCCACCGTGTCGAGGGAGAAATGCATGCGAGGGAGCCAGAACTCGGCATCTCGGGGGATGGCGGCCAAGGCTGTCTCCGCCTCTCGAACCAGGGCGGCGGCGTCCGTGCTCTCTGTCATGGGCACAAAGACCATCTCCAAATCAGGCCGACTTGACCAGGGAGAGAGGCCAGTGAAGGTCTCTTCCCACCCAAAGGTGCGAAAAAATTTGAGAGAGTGTTCCACGGGCACGAAAAGCACGGACTTGGAGCTGTCCTGTGGCAAAAATTGCCATGTCGTATCCCGGGTCGTCCGCAGAGCCAACGGAGGAAGGGGCCTGAAAGGCATCCAGGCCTCCTCGATCTGTCCGCTCAAACGTCCATCCCGCCACGTGGACGTGTTTGGAGGCAGAAATTTCCGGAAGACTTGAAAACCGGGGGCCGCTGTGGTGCTTGGCGTTAGGAAGGGGGGGGATGCCACGGCCGGGCTGGCTTCTGGTGCCGTGCGAGCCCCAGACGGCAGCTTTGTCCGCGAGTCAGCATAAGATGGTTGTTGGGCCAGTACCAAGGGAAATACGATGGTGCAGAAAATGGAACAAAACGCGGGAGCCAGCAGAGGGCGGAGGACCTTGTGTTGCATCCGGAGCAGTGTCCCTGTGGTGGGAGGTAGAGCTTTTTCTCCCAACCGGAATCTCATCCCATGCAGTGCCGACTTTCAGGTGTTCGCACGAAGGGGCTGTTGTTAAGTTTTGTGGTTGTAACTATACGTGAGTGGATCTTCGGCAAGTAATTGGCACCATATGTCCAGTTGGGCGGCAGGGCGGGAGGTGCAGCAGCGAAGACGAAAATATGTCAGGCTCTTCAAGTACGCAGCTAGGAGGGGGAAAATCACGTCCGACCAGAAAGCTCTGTATTAAAGGTCGACAAGTCCTATATCCGTCCAGCAATGGGAATGATGGGCCTAATGATGCGACATTTGCGCACGTACATGACCACAAGCCACAATGTGGTCGGCGGATACTGAGAGGGTCTGAAAGTTCGGGCGAGTCTGAGGAAAACTAACAGATCACAGAGACACAATCCATGTGCTTGCAACGCCTCTTTCCATGACCAGGATGTTGAATTTTCACCTCTTTAACATTATCCAAATGTGAGAAATAAAAGACTGGCACTCGATGTGCAAATCTTACATGCTAGGAAACGACGTACGAGAGAAGCAGAACCACCTCCCTGTGAAAGACTAGTATGTGGCGTCCTTTTGAGTGACTGTAACACGCCAAGTGTTCATTTTTTGGAGTTCACACCTCCTGTGGGAGAATTAAACCTTGTGTCGGTACAATAATTTTTCTCAATGCGTGTTTTCTTGGTTTTTGGCATTTCAAGTACGGTATCTTGGAGGCGCCGGGCCCCTGGTGCTATAAGGGAATAGTCTGAACGTTCTCCTTCAACGCTCCTCTCGGACAAAACCTACGCATTCACAGCCTCGACACCATCTGTTACAATTTGATCTATTGGGGTGAGAACTCGCTCGATTCTTCGCTCTCTATCGAGTCTCGATTTATGTCGCGTGAAAAATGCCCAGGGGGAGGAGGTTGATAGTGTGATCAGGAAAGCCGCTCAGGAGACATGAGTGTCAAAGCTGTTGACATGGGAATGGCAAAGCACACGTTTTACATCAATCACACATTTCCTGTCTTCATCTCTATCATCCCCTCTTCGCACCAGCGAAGCATCTTTCCTGTTTTCGCAGGGTGTCCTGACCGTTTCGCAACTTCTCAGGATGGATGCAAAGCTTGCTGCCCTTTCGCTAGACCCGAAGTACATCGCATCGACAGCATCAGTCCATGTACAAGACTCACTTCTGGAAAGGCCCCTCTGCACTCTGTTTCAAGAAGGACAAGCTCTTGTCGAAAGGTTAACGCACGAAGGTGGTCCGTCCAATCCGTCACCAAGTCCACTCGACGCGTCGGCGCGTGCGGGAAACGACGACATACGACAGGGTCTAACCTTGTTCAACGAGATTTCTCGAAGAGTGCACTCGTTGGGTCTTCTGTCTTCCAACGAGGAGCTGGATGACGTGGCAACGGCTGATCTCAAGTATGTCCTGGTGGATTTTTACCTTGGTATCTTACACAGTCAAGTGCCCCTGGAAGGTGAAAAAGGAGACATGGGAAAAAGACAGATAGGAATTGGTAAAGCCTTGACCTCCTTCGAGACATACATGCAGCGGTGCGAGCAACTCGGGTTGCTGAAAGGGGAGGACCAACAGGCTTGGGCCGGTGCCCGGGCAGAGGAGGAAGAAGAAGGGAGCGCGGACGGCCACGACGACGACCAGAGACGACGCGCAGTACTACCCACGAAGGGAATCGGGGTCTCGAGTGGAAATATGAACGTCCAACGGACGCAGAAGATCGAACGCTTTCGGAAGTTGAAGACGGCGAGGGAGCGTCTCCGTGTCTTGAATCATCTGCTGGTCAAGGTAAAAGACAGCACCAAGGAAGCTGGGGCTGGGGAGCAAGGCAAGAATCGAGAGGAACCGAGTGGTGAAGAGGAGGAACTTGAGAGGGAACGGAGCAAGTTGTGGATCAAGATGGGCGTATGGAAAGTTCTAGATGAATGGACGATGCTGAAACAAGAGCAAGAGATCCTCGCCATGATGAGAACCCAGGGTGGGGAACGTCGCAAGGAAGAAAAGGGGACTCAAGGGAGTTCAGCTCGCGGTGGTGTGCAAGTCACACACATTGACAAGACGGGACCGGGTGGGCAGCTTCGCATCCGTCAAGAAGATTTGCGTGCCCGAGTTTTTCAGCCTGGCTATACCCTTCCAACCGTGTCTTTGGAAGAATTCGCCGCGCAAGAGCTGGCAGCCGCGCAGGAACGAAAGGCAAAGGAGGAAAGAAGGGCAGGGAATCTAAGCGAACCCCGGAGATACGCGCAGTTGGAAGAGGAAGGGAAGGAAGATGACGCGAGGCTCGTAGAAGAAGCTGCTTATCAGGATCGAACCTGGGATGATTGGAAAGATGCACATCCTCGAGGCAGTGGTAACAAATTGGGGAAAAGGTTTTGAAGCTATGGCAAAAGAGTAAGATTGAGCATGTACGTTGAGTGCTAGCTTACCAAAACATGTGTGAATCAAGCTGAAGCATTAGGGAAGGAGGAGCATGCAAGGCACTGTCGCGGCCCCGAACGATCTTGACGTTTCCCTTTGAGTAAAAAGCTAAAGTATGTAAAAACGACGAAAAGAGGGAGGAAAGAAAGAAAGGAATAGAGCAATGCACGCCCGTCGAGCGACATCATGTTAACTTTAGTATAAAATCCACGCCATGAAGAAAGATAGCACGATGGAAAATCAAGGCTAGGGGAAAACAAAAGTGGCTTGGGAGTCAACTCAAGCAGAAAGCGTACCACCAATTGTATAGTAGGAATTTCAACCCCTGCCTTCCCATATCAAGTCATACACACTCGATCTCTCTATCGTGTCTCATCCGTCTTCCCATCCTCAAGCCACATTCGTTCCCCCCTACCTCCCTGCCTTTTCTTTTCCATTTATTTTTTCTTGGCATCCGCACTTTTCCTCTTTTTCCCTCCTCCTTCCACATTTCTTGCCCCTTCTTCTCTTTCCACGTCTAGGCCTGGGATGCGAGGAGACTGCAGCGTATAAACCACCGCGTCACGGTGTGCAGCTTTCCCTTCCGCCACACGGATACCTACCCGGATTTTGTCGAACACCTTGAGCTCAACTTTCCCTGTAAAAAACCAAGCGGGAGGTGGCGACGATATAAATGCTAGGATGTGCTTGTATCCTGAAAAATACAGAAAGGGGTGGAGAGGGAAACAGACTTGGGTATACCTGGACACGTGATTCGATGCCCATCCGCTTGTCGATTTAACAAGCCTTGGTCGGCCAGCCCCTTCAGATCAATTGTACCCTGCACGTGGGGGATAGGCGGGGGGAAGTCAGAGAAAGAGAGGAAGACGAAAAAGGGAGAAAGGAGAGAGGGAAAGTGGAAGGTGACCAATGTGATTGCAGGTGTGCAGCTCGAACCACGACAGCGCTTCCGGCTTGTCGAACCCCTTATGATACGTGCAAGGGGCCTATTGTCCCTTCTCTTTCCCTCTCGACATCCTCCCCTCTCCCTCGCCCTACCTCGATCCCAAAGCGAGGCACCAGCACAATCAACCGTGTCTCCAAGATGCGCAGAATATACGCGTCTTCCGCCTCGACGGGATTCTCTTTGAAAAACAGGACCGTGTGAAACGCCGTTGAACCACGTCCTGCGTTCTAATGGAGGGTTGAGAAGCGGGGGGGGAGTCAAAAAAGGAGGAGTCAAGGCAACAATACGAAAACAACCCCTTTCCCTCTTTTCTTCCAATCCACACTCCTCTTTGACGGTTTTCAACTCTCCCTGCCTTTCGACATTTTGTGCCTAATCGACGTCCCATTGAATCCCTATCCCTCTTTCCCTCCCTCTCCCTCCCCCCCTCCCCCACCTGTGCCGCCTTGTGCCTGCGATTCATGTTCTCAGCGAGGTCATGCATTCCCCCCTTATCCAGAAGGGCCTCGGGCAACGGTGCAACTCCAATTGAGGCCGCCAAGAGACGATGGACCACAATGTCCGCATAGCTGCGAGGGCGAGGAGGAAAGGATAAGGAGGGAGGATGGAAGAGGATGGGAGGGGCAACGGGGGGGGAGGGCATAAATGAGAAATGCCTTCCGATACTCTCCGGTTACTGAGAGGATACAAGAACATCGCTTGACCGACTTGGCGTCTGCAAGGAAACAAATTTTACAAAGGATGGAGCTCTCTTCATGATTACGCAAATATATCCCCCCTTCTCGATGTTCAATTTCCTCTTCCCAAACCCCTTACCGGCGAATGGGACTTGTGAAATGTGTGTAGATCGGTGCGGCGAGACCATAGTGGTGCCATTCATCTTGTGAGCACTCGCCTGAGCAGAAGTATTGGGCAGGAAACATGCACCTGCAACGGACAGTAGGGACGGAATGAGATTAGAAGGGGAAAGCGAAGAGAGCATTTGGAGAACGGCCGTTTGGGAGCCTTACTGTCTCCAGGGGAACGGGCGACGTCATTGGAAACACAACACGTGTACGTAAAACAAGTAGGTCAGAAAGGGCACCAACGTGACAAGCCACGCCACGAACAGTGAGGACGGAGGGAAAAGCAAAGAGGCTTCCCACGCACCGGGTGGCGAGAATGCGTATGATTTTGTTGATGTTCGGGTCGTCCTTGTCCACGGATGCGTCCAGCGATTGCTGGAGTTCACTGCTGTCATCAACACAGAGCGAGAAGCCTCGAGACGCCGCGGCAGCAATGAGGGACTCGAAACGTTCTCGGGAGGGGGACGGATGCCGGCGGAGCAGGCTGCGGGAGGGAGAGAGGAAGGGAGGGGAGGACGTAGATGAGCAGAGAGGAGGACAAGGGAGGAGGAAGTTAAAAAACTGACGACACAGCATCTAAAGGTCGTGAATCAAATCAATGGGAAAACCGCTTCAGTGTGCAAGATACAGAGCTTGAAACACAGGATCGATAATGGGAGTGAGGGATGAGGGGAGATCACCTCAATGTAGGATAATGCCGAAGAATTTTCTTCCCGACCGTGATGTTAGCCAAAAGCATGAATTCTTCCACGAGTGCATGCGTCTCTTTAAGCTGGTACATCTGAGGACGCAATAATGGGAGCAGAGAGGGAGGGAAGAATGAGCAAGAAAAAAATGGAGAGGGTGAGGTTCAATGCCTTTCTCCTGCTCGACACGGTAGAAATACTCGGAACCTATCGGTATTCGGGAAAATAAAACTTCCCCAGAACAGAAATGAACAGGAAAAGGCCTCCCGAAAATTCCAAAAACTACTTTCAGTCCCTACATCCGAGGGAATGGTCCGTCGGCAAGACGTAGCCCACAAACTACAGCATACAGACTTCTCAGTAATCCCAAACCAGGTATATCTGCACCAGGAGGATCTGTCAGGAACACCATCACCCACCCCAGCCTCCAAGGAGTCGGCACGGAGCGAGTGTCCACGATAATAAACCGCAATCGCCTCTCCACAACCCCTCGCCTGCAACCAACCTTGCCCTACCTGTACATCCAACGGATCGGAGCTATCCGCATCCAAGACAAACTTCACTTCTGTGGAGGCTAACATGAGCGCCCCTGCCTCCATCCTTTTCGCTCGAAGCTTTTTAGCCAGACTATTCAACCCTCTAATACCCTGGAAGAATGTGAAGACAAAGGACATGGCTTCTGCGGTGAGCCGCAAGATTTCTCTTCCTCCTTTTCGACCACAGCGTATTCATGGATACCGGTCAGACCTCTTAAGCCCCATCGATGTAGAAAGTTACTTGAATCTGAGGAGCGGTCGCCGTAAGGTCAGCACTACACTCGCGTGCTTCCTTGGGCATCCCAGACCCCTCCATCCACCGACCGCCAAATCCAGCACATTCTGATCGACCCTCCATCTCCGCCTGCGTTCCCTTCCCTTCTTTTCTTCCTACCTGCGCAACAGCATCCTGGGCATGGGGATCGTCGTGGATGTTCTGGGCTTCTTGATACGACAACGACGCGACGGACCGAATGATGCTTTTGCAAAAATCTACAGAGACAATGTCTGCGTTTGGAGTCAACTCCCAGAGGACACTAGGTGGGCCAAGGGAAGGAATGGCAGTGAAAAAATACAGATACGAATCTGTGGATAAGCCTCAGTAAGGCTTTTTCCGTGCACAAACGTAGTGCACAGGACCATGCCAGCCACGCTCCAGGCTGGCCGCCTCCTTTCCCCCCTTACGCCCTCCCTTCCTTCTGCCTCCCACCTGAAGGCAAAGTGATCGGAGGTACTCGTCAAAGAGCACAGCGTCTCAGTCAGGAGCTTGGGCAGCATGTCCAAGCGTCTTTGAACCAGGTACGTGCTGCACAAGGGAGAAGAAAGGGGAGAGCCCGGAGGGAGGAAACATTTGGAGACTTAGAGTCACGCCACCCTCGACATCCACGTCCTCCCGCCTTCTCCTCCTTCCCTTCCTCCCTCCCTCCCTCCCTTCCTTGCCTCGTCGAGCGGTTTGCGGCCTCCTCGTCCAACGCACTCCCTGGCTGGACAAAGTAGGAAACGTCGGCGATGTGGACCCCGACCGCTGAGCGGAGGGAGACAAAGAAAAGGGGAAGCGGGGGCAGGGTGAGTGAGTGAGCTATTCGCTTGGGAGGAGCAGCCTATAAGAGAGGAGGAAAAACATGGGAGGAAAAGCAGGAAAACAGGGTACAAGGTATGGCAAGAGGGTGGGTAAGAGGGAAAGGGAAATTGAAAGACACGGACCGAAATTGCCATTGGGCAAGGGCGTGCAATGGAGAGCGTCGTCGATGTCCTTGCACCCCTGTGGACGGGTAGATGCAGTGGGCACACGCGTGAATTGGACGGTTCTCAGACTTGTCTTCGTACCCTTTGCCTTTGTGCCGCTTGCCGAGCAAGCCATTCCCCCTTCAAGACGGGGAGGACCTGCTGCCCTCCTTGCGATTGGAAGGCTTGGCTCCAGCGCCCAGCGTTTAGGGCGGCTCCCCCTTGCTTGAGATCGTCCGTCTTTCCCTAAAGCTCTTTTACAGTCTTTCTTCCCATCTCCCCCTTCCCCCTGTCCTACTCCAGTTCCTCCGCTTCCCCCAGTGGCCAACGGATTATACCGTCTGCCCCATCGTTCTGTCCCTCGCTCTACCCCTTCCTCCCTCCTTACCGGTGGATCGATGCTCATGACAGAAAGCTTCCGGAGGTCGACCCTCCCTTTGGTATTCTCAGGTGTCATGCTCCAATCGGAGGGAGGGAGGCAAGCCATCACCTGCCAAGGGGAGGGAGGGTATACTTAAATATATAGATATGCATTTTTCCTCAAGAAATACCGAGGAAGAGGGTGGAGAAAACCATCTTTATGAAGAGGCTTAAAGAGGAAGAAAGGATACAAAACAGAGAAAACAGAGGTTGACAGAGGAAGAAATGAAGGAAGAAAAAAAGGAAGGAGGGAAGGAGGAAGGGAAGGAGGGAGGGAGGGAGGAAGAAAGGGAGGGAAAAAACCCACCTTTTCTGAAAAAGGCTCCCAGGGGATGTCGTACTCGTGCAAAAGCACCTGGGCGAGGCAAGGAAGAAGATAAGCTGCCAAACCCTTGGATTTTCTCTACCTTGAAGTTCTCTGCACTCCACTGATTCACACGGTGGCATCTAAACCCTCTTTTCGCTGCCCTTCCTCGCCATGTCCCTCCCGCCGTCTCCCCCCCTTACCTCCGTCTCCACCTCCTTATCCCCGGCAGACCCTAGCGTTTTGATGTAATGACCGGCGGGATATCGCGAGTCTGCCGGCCAGGCTGGGAAAAGGGAGGGAGGAGGAGGGGGAGGAGGACACGAGGGCAAGGAGCAGGAAGGGATGAGTGTCATTCCAGAAGAGTGAGAGCATCGGAGCATGGGAAGGAAGAAGGAAAGAAGGGTGGAACGAGGGACAAGGAAAGGGAATAGAAATCGCGCTCACCGTCCACGGCGACAAGGATGCGCTTGTCCTGCAGGACATCCCGCTGGCGCGTTTGGATCCGGATCTGATGGAGAGGAAGAGAAGGAGGGAGGGAGGGAGGGAGATAGGTAGGGAAAGAGAGACAGAAAGATAAATGGGATGACTTGTACAGAACGAGTGCGCGCGCCCAAATGGAAGAAGAATGGACGAGGAAGTGGGGGGGAAGAAGGAGGAGGGGATGGACGAGGAACCGGGAAGGATTCTCACCTTTGGTAGCCGCCTGTCGACCGGGACAAAGAGGGCAGAGACGGTGCTACCTCCCCCCCCAACGCGGTCCGCGCTGGCTTGCAAGGACCCACAGTACGCCCGCCAGTTCCTACAGGGAGGTAAGGAGGCAGGGAGGAAAGGAGGGAAGGAGGGAGGGAGGACGATGACTGTCGACGATGACTGTCGACCTTCCACAGGGAAGAAGACGATTCTTTTATGGAAAGGGATGGAGGATGGGAGGGAAGGAGAGGTAGAGAAAGGGGAGGAAAGGAAGCAGGGCGAGCACCCTACCTCTTGATGACCCCCACCACCCTCCCCGTCGGCTTTCGGCGCGCCGACAAAGAGGAGGATGGGGGCGAGATAGAGGCAGGGGTGTCAAGCACCGGAGCAGGTATGAGGTTTTCGTAGTTAACAGGCATGTCGTCCTCCCCGCCCCCGCCCTCCCCCTGGACCTCCCCCTCCCTCGACGCCTGCTCTGCCTCCTCGTCTTCCAACAGCGTCGTCTGAGGGAAGGGGCAGGAGAAAAAGAAGAGCAAGAAAATGCAAGCAAGACGTTAAGGGATATGCAAGGAAGATGTAAAGGAAGGACAGGGCGAGCCCAAAGGAGCGATGCGGATAGAGGGGAGAGGAAGCAACACTCCGCACCCTCTCTCCTTCCCCCCCCTCCTTCCCTCCCTCCCTCCCTCCCTC
>Ga0102934_1002507_pt1 | contig 12693 bp, 11 predicted proteins | sample SalPonR2_A_D1_MG_FD_78175 | JGI IMG/M metagenome (GOLD analysis project Ga0102934, IMG submission 78175) | Salt pond soil microbial communities from South San Francisco under conditions of wetland restoration - Salt Pond MetaG R2_A_D1_MG | ecosystem: Environmental > Aquatic > Marine > Intertidal...
AAACCAGGCTACGAAGAGGAAGCCAGAATACTGGCCTCTTACGCAAACGAAATATTGACTTTTTACTCAGATCAGTTTGGTGAATGCAAACGAACTCAACTAACCTTTGCCCAAAGTCCTCTTTCCGGTTACTTTGGCCTGGCTGCAGACGGACTGATCGTAATAGGAAATTCCTTTTTCACAGAAAAAAGTTTACTTCTAGGAAACATCACGGACAGGCTGTCCGAATACCTGATAGCTCACGAAATCGGCCATCAATGGTTTGGGATCGGTGTGGGAGCGGATCTCAATACCTATAACTGGCTAAGCGAAGCCTTTGCAGAATTTTTGGCATTACGTTACTTTGAGACCAAGTACAGTGCAGATGACCCCAATTTATTCCAGCTCGAAAGATCTGGTCTTATCCAAGAAGCTGTGGAATCCCAACTGGGTTACGTTAACCTCAGAGAACACATGTTCGAACTGCAGTACTTGTTGCAATATAAAAAGGGGTTCGACGAAGCAGTGGTAAAACCCACCGAAGAAGTAGATTACGCACAAGCCACGCAAACCAGGCTCTACAAAAAGGGTTACCTCATACTTAGAACACTGGAAAGCATTGTCGGAAAAGACGCCATGACCAAAATAATAGCCAAAACATTCGCTCTTCATAAATCTGACATCATTGACGTAGCAAGCTTTGAATCGATAGTCAGATCTGTCTCAGAGAAACCCATACCAGAGGACTTCTTTTCCGATTGGCTGTTCACCGCCGGTCATCTAGACTACGGGATTGAAAGTATGTCAAGCGAAAAGACTGGGTCGGGAGATTACTTAACAAAGATCAGAGTCTTTAAGCACGGAGTACTTACCGCACCAACTACCTTGCAGCTTACTCTAGAGTCCGATAAAACAATCAGGCAACAAATTCAAATGAAAAAGGACGAGAAAACTATTTCAATCACGACCCCGGAAAAAGTGGTCCGGGCAACTATTGATCCTGAAGACAGGGTGATGGACATAAATAGGCTAAATAACCACTTACCGAGGAAGATCAAGATCTCGGTTGGCGACAATGCCCTTCCCCTGGACGCGTACTCCATCGTGGTTATGCTTGGAACAGTGTCTGGAAGAGACGTAGGGACCACAAGCTGGATAATAGGTCCTGGAGTTGCTCAAGCTAACATAGATTTAAACAGAAACCTCTCTTTATCCGGTCAGGTCGCTATTCAGGGAAACAACTTAAATAATCTATTCGTAGAAGGTGCCCTTGGTGGAAGCTATAAACTGTGGTCAAAACCTGAAACAGGATCGGCAAGCCAGTACTGGGTTCAAAACAAGACGATAAATGTCGAGTACCAAAGGTCTTACGATAAAGATGCCAAAAAAGGCTATAACCTGCTCGGTGTGGAGGCTGACTTTTCCCGAGAAATCGCCGAAAACCGGACGTTATCCTTAGGAATACACGGTAGCTTAAGCGGGTTCAGTAAAGTAAGTGCCAGGGCCAGGGAAACGACCAGAGTATTCCCCGGTGTAAACCTACACTTTAATTCATCAGTTGGAATTGGTATCGGCGACTTACCAGAGTTTTTCGCTTACGAACTTAATGAGCTATTTAGTTACGGATCTTATCAAGTGGATAACACTGGCATACCCACATGGGTAAAAAAGGGATTTCCTGGCAAGTACAAGCTTTTCTCGAAAGTTACACTGGATTTTCCAATCCTCAAAAGCGCAAACTACTACCTTGGCACGCTGGCACTGGTATCGGATGTACGACAAGGTATTTTTTTATCTGCCGGGGACACCTGGGACAGCCTCAACGAATTCAACCTTTCCGACTTCAAGTTGGAGGGAGGGATCGAACTAAATATTAGGGGAACTACTCTCGGCGGGCTATTTCCCTTTGATTTAACGCTCGGTTATGCTTATCATGGACGGGATATCGGGCGACCCTTTATTTCATTTACTCTTGACATGTAGGTAGGGTCTAGCTGAGCGGTTCTGACACGTTATTTACCAAAACTTGCCGATAAAGCCCTCCAGCACCCAGTAAGTGAGATAGTTAAGTTTCTCAAAAGGAAATGTTTTTGTTTTGTATTCTGTCTTAGAAGTTAGTCTTGAGCGAGAGGATTACACAACTTAAGTAGGAGGAAACATGAAGATTTCTTACCGCTGGCTTGCTGAGTACCTTGATCTGGAAATATCCCGACAAGCTGTAAAAGATCATGCCAGAAAGCTTACTATGGCTGGAGCGGAAGTAGAAGAAATAACTTATATAGAGGAACCTTCACCCATCTACGTTAGTGAGGTTGTTTCAGTGGAACAACATCCAAACACGGATAATCTTTACGTAGTTCAAACGGAGATGGATACGGAGAAACTTCCAACCATTACCGCAGCCAAAAATATACAAAAGGGAGACCTGGTCCCAATAGTGAAAGCACCGGGAAAACTTCCAACCGGCCAGGAGATTGAACGTACCAAGTTCAAGGGTGAAACATCGGCAGGAATGCTCTGCTCCAAACAAGAACTGGGGCTGGAGGAGAAATCTGCAGGTATTTGGATCCTGGACGAATTCGATCTGAGCCCAGGGGACCTTCTGACAGATGAACTGGAATACAACGATTACGTGCTCAGTTTCGAAATAACGTCAAATAGACCTGATCTGCTTTCAGTGATAGGAATAGGTAGAGAGGTTTCCGCAATTAACAACTTAAAGCTGGTGGAGCCAAAGCCTCTTATTTCAGAAACCGTAAAACCCGCGGTATCCATAAATATCGAGAATCCAAACGACACTTTAAGATACAGCGCCCGTGCGTTACTAGACGTGGATATCGGACCTTCGCCAATCAAAATACAGCATAGACTGGCCAAAGTAGGACAGAGGCCCAAGAACAACGTAGTTGACGCAACTAATTACGTAATGTTTGAGCTCGGACAACCCCTACACCCTTTCGACCTAGATCAAGTAAACGGAGAAGAAATACAAATAAGATTAGCGAATGACGGAGAACAAATAACTACTCTAGACGGTGTTTCAAGGGAACTCACCAGCGATAACCTCGTGATCGCGGATAAAGAGAAATCCATCGCGCTAGCTGGAGTCATGGGTGGCCAAAACAGCGAGGTAACGATTCAGACCAAAAACATTCTCCTGGAAGGAGCTTGCTTCAGCCAACCAAGGATTAGAAAATCCTCTCAGCTCCTGGGCCTATCGACGGAGGCATCCCGCCGTTTCGAAAAAGGAATGGACTCCGCCAAAGCACCCCGTGCCATAGACAGAACTACCCAGCTCTTAACTGATCAAGGCGCAACAAAAACCGTGACCAAGCTTGCCGATAGTTATCCTAAACGCCCAGAAGAAAAAAAGATAAAACTCCGCAAAGCCAGAGCTGAATCAGTTCTAGGAATAGAACTTGAAAACGAGAAAATCGAACGGATATTATCTGAGCTAGGTCTGGCTGTAAAAGTACTCGACGAACCCCAGAGCACATTTGAAGTCACACAGACCCCTGCAAGAGTAGACCTAACGAGAGAAATAGATCTAATTGAAGAGATCGCCCGAATACACGGCTATAACAAGATACCATCAACTTCTCCCAGCTCTGGAACCATCGACCTATCTACGTCAAAGCGGGAGAAAACAACCAAGAGCACAAAAAGGTGTCTGACGGGGTTGGGAGTAAACGAGGTAATCAGCCCTGGATTTTCACCTCGGATTGAGTTAGGAAATGACCACCAACTGGTTTACTTAAAAAACCCTATGGGATCAAAGCGCAACTCGTTACGCGCTGAGCTATCGTCCAATCTCATTCAACATGCAGAGCGTAATTTCACTGAAGGCATCGATTCGATCAATCTATTTGAAATCGGTAATGTCTTCAGCCCCACAGAGAACACACCAGAAGAAACCAGCAGCTTGGGAATACTGCTCTCGGGTCGGAGATACGAGGGAATAGATAACCAGCAAACTTACAATTTTTGGGATTTAAAAGGGATGATCGAAGAACTTTTGCACCACCTGAACCTTAACCACTACAATTTCAAACCTGGTGGTCCAGAATTCCTCCACCCTACTCGGAAGGCGACAATCGTTTTACAAAACGATTCTCTCGGCTTTGCAGGTGAGCTATCTCCTACAAGTAAGGAGAGATTTGACCTACCGTCGCGGGTATATCTGGCGGAACTGGATTTCGACCTCCTAGTAGATAGATCAGATTTCACAAAACCCTACAAACCGATCCCAAAATATCCGGCGCTGAAACGAGATCTATCCGTGGTAGTACCAGATTCAATCCAGGAAAAAGAAATCAGAAGTATTTTTCTTAGCCAACCCTATGTAGAGAAAGTATACCTCTACGATCGATACGAGGGAGAACAAATCGAGTCCGGAAAAATAAGTTTAACCTACGAGGTTACGTTTAGAAACATTGAGGGAACCCTCAAAGACGAAGAGGTAAACAAAATAATTAAGGAAATAAATAGCAAGCTTGATCAATTGGGTATAACGCTCAGGGAGTAACCCGTGCAGAAGTTTTCTTCCAGCAGCCCTCAAGAAACCAGAGACGTGGGTAAAAAACTGATTGAACTTTTCGGGAAGAAACAAATTTACTGTCTGTACGGGCCGCTAGCCGCGGGGAAAACTACACTGGTAAAAGGTATGGCCAGAGCCTTAAACGTGAATCGGACCGTGGTTTCACCCTCTTACATACTGCTCCGTGAGTACGTCGGTGATTCTCCACTGTTTCACCTTGATTTGTTCAGGTTAACCGACAGTAGCGAGATCATTGAAGCCGGTCTCGACGAATACCTTGTCGATCCCCACGGTGTAGTTGCGGTAGAGTGGGCAGATCGGGCAGAAGAAATTCTGCCTAGCAAAAGAATAGATATCAAAATTAAAATAGGTAAGAAAAACCAAAGGGAATTCCAGGTCAAGAACCCCACCCAAGGGACGGGGCTTGTATAACACCTGTTTGACTAAGTACATTGATCTTTTACAAAAGAAGATCCAGCAGTCAAATGAGATGTGCAACTTGGCTCAAGTACTTTAGGTTGGTTCCTAGATCGTCCAGCGAATAGGTACAATTAACGAATTCTGGGCCAAGGAGATACTCTTTATCAACGTAGTCAAGGGCCAAATTACAGTAGGAGAAGTGTGTTTCCCGAGGGTGGTTCCCTCTTCAAAGTAGGGGTTGACTTCGTTAAGAGAGGTGCTAGACCAACTTATTCTTGGAAACCTATACTCTCGGATAACTTAATGTTTACACTAACGTTTGAGAATCGCTGAAATTAGGCTATAATTAGTTGCTCATTTGCCGAGGTGGCGGAATCGGCAGACGCGCATGGTTCAGGTCCATGTGGATATTTCTAAATCCGTGCGGGTTCAAGTCCCGCCCTCGGCACCAGGTATAATTGACTTTTCAAGGATCTCGCACCGACGGTCCTATTATCGACTATTAGTTCACCGAGGAGGTACTCCACTTACTCAATGACGAACCCAGTAAAACTGAAAAAAACGGTCATCGTAGCAGGGCATCCGAGGAGTGGTACTTCTCTGGTTTGTCAACTGGTGGAAAGCACAGATGTCCAGTTTCCCAGTGACTTCGAGGGGGATGAATATAACCAAGGTGGATACTACGAGATGTCCCTCAGCAAAGAGGTATCAAAACTTTTGATGAAAGAAGCGATGACAGAAAAAAACACTGAAAAGATGAATGAAATTGTCGGACGCCTGAATAAGTACCAAGGATGGAGTGGCCTTAAGCTAGTGCGTGTACCTGCTATATTCTTCTACAGGCATATAGCTGAGAACCTGAAAATGGTTGGCGTGTTCCGTAACCCGGCTAATGTCAAGGCGAGCTTATTTAAACGAGGAATCGCCGAATTCCCCGTATCGTGGACCAAAAATGCCAATGCGCTGATCGCAGCCTACGAGAACATTGAGGAGAGTATTTTGATTAGTTACGAATCACTATTGAACGGCAAAAGTCATATCAAACAGGGTTTTGAGAAAATAGGGTTAACCATAGACCCGTCCATTATCGATACATCTCAACAAACCCAGACCGATAGCCGAGTCTTGGTGACAGAAGACGAAAAGAAAATATTTGATAGATTAAAGAAACTTGAACGCGAAAGCTGCCTGAAATCGGGATCTAGATGGGGAAAATTTAGGGTATAGGCCACGATATTATCGGAGACGAAATTAGTCCCCAAGTCTAGCAGCTATGGTAAGCCATCTTCTGGGTATGTATAAGTTTCCTTCTTCGTCCTTTTCACCGTACTTTTCAAGAGCCGGAGCTACAGCACTAGTCAAAGCTTGCTGCGCCTCCCCAACTGGATAACCGTGGAGAGCTCCTCTTGCATAGTTACGGAATCCGCTGATGTATTCCCAGGCCCGTCTGTAAAGTGGAGCCGAAACCTCTTCCATATCTTGAAGCCTGAGACCAGCTTTCTGTACGAGATTACTGTAGTATTGTTTAGAGCGATATTCAGCCGCCTCCGCACGACTATTATTCCTCTCCCGGCTTACCCCTTTATCACGTAAAATCTTTACCGCGCATTTAACTTGATATCTATAAAAAGACATCGTATCTTTCGGCCTCGATTCTTTGTAAAACGCGGAATTAAAGAAAAACCAACCCCCGGGCTCAAGTGCTTTGCCAATCCGGATCACTGCTTCTCGCTGATCACTACCGGACAAATTATGTATGCCGTTCCCCCATAGAACGATCGAGAACCGATCGTTCAAGACCTCCATACTCTGTACTGGAGAGTGAATTGTGTTAAATGAATTAACCATAGTTTTGAGCTTCCGGTTAGCGACTTTGAGTGCTCCTTTAGATTTATCCAAGCACAGGACGTCAGGACGGCCTAAATCATCAGGGAGCTCGTGTAAAAACAGCTGAACCATGGTTCCGATGCCGGTAGCTACATCCAAGATTCTTCCTATCCTTTTCACTCCTGCCTTAGTCATCAACGATATCCAGTTAGCTATGATTTTCTTGTTTACACGATGATACTCAGCCGTTTCCGCAAAAGATTCAAAGTTATATCCAGAGTCCAATTTCACAACACCTCAAATGAGCCGGTTAACTACGAACTAAACCTAATTACTCAATTTACCTTTGTATTTCTCCATTAAAACTTGAATAAACTAACTCTAATGAATTGTAATGCTGCGTGAGAAAAATCACAACGACCCAAGCAACCACACTTACAGGAATAAACCACAGGTTGACTTAAACAGAACAATTCGCGGAATCAACGAATGTCCACTTACGGTTTCTAAAAGGTGGAAAACTTCGGTGAATTTCTAAACACTATCTAGATCGAAATTTGCTTGAGGCTTAGATCCTGCGAACTTTGTTACGAATCCCTCAATGCATCGAGCTGTTTTGTATACTCTTCCCGTAGAGAGTTAAAATAGCTCAAGTAATTTTGGGTTTGGTAATCTGGATAAGTCCAAGGCAAGGGCTTGAATCCACGATCCTTGTATCGAAGGGTAACTTCCCCATAAATGCCCGAACCTAAGTAAATTCTATGAGAATAATTCTTGGTGGTAACAAGTACGAGCTTGGACAAACCCAGATAACCGGGATCTATATTCACGGGCCTGGCCACCTGAATATTCTTACACTGATCTGCAATATCTTTTTCCAGCTGATTAGTCTTCAGTTTCGCGTCGACAATAGATTCAGGATCGAGCAAATTTTCAAATGATACAAACTTCCTACGAAGTTTTTCGCCCATTTCTTCGGTATAGTAATCGGTAAAATCAAATTGAAAAACCGAACTAGTGGTATCTATTTGACCAAATTTCTTTTCCAGTTCGCGCTCGATTCTTTCCATATCCAGCTGAGGATTGACTATAAGACCGACAAATAACTTAGCGAGAGTAGGTCTTTCGGGAGTTCCCATGAAATACCCCCAGGTTTCAACCCTTTGCCCTCAACATCAACGGATATAACTGGCTTAAATCACGTTCCGGAACACAAAACGTCAGCTTGAAAACAAAAAGGGGCTAGCAAGACTAACCCCTCTATCAACGACTGAAAAAAATTGACCTATTCTTCCACGTGGATGGCAGCTACTGGACAAGTATCAGCTGCTTCTTTGGCGTTCTCGAGTTCTTCCCCTTCTAGTTCCTCTTTGCCTTCTATCACGCGGGCTTTGTTATCCTCATCCATCTCAAATATTTCCGGGAACATGGACGCGCAGATCTCGTCACTAATACACGCATCCTGGTCTACCCAAACTTTTGCCATTTCGACCTCCTCATTTGTCAATTAAATATATGTATGCGTAAGTCAACCTGAAAATCTCACAAATTTCAACTTAGTATACCGATGAAAGGTTGAACTTTCAAACAACCTAGTCCTTGAAGGCAACACTGGACTTGATATTTGCGCCACTATCCACGTGTATGACCTCGCCTGTAATTTTCTCCGATTCATCGGACAATAACCACGCACAAACATCCGCAACAAATTGTTGCGAATTACTACTATTCCATTCCAGTGGAGCAGCTTGCTCGTATTTATCCGCCATCTCCGAGAACCCGGAAATACCTCTAGCAGATAAGGTCCTCATTGTTCCTGCTGAAATAACATTGGCCCGAATTTCCTCTTCCCCCAGCCTAATTGCAACCATTTTAGTCAGATACTCGAGAGCAATCTTAAAAAAATTCATCCATCCATAAGGGGGCCAGATTTGAGTCGTGTCAAAGCTTAAAGATACTATACTTCCGCCTCGGTTCATCAACGGGGTGAATTCTTTAGCTAAAGTAACAAGAGAAAAACTGGATACATCAAACCCCTCAAATACCTGATGCCTATCCGCCTTGAAAAAATCAGGACTTATACACTCTTTATCTGCATGAGCAATTGAGTGTACTATTCCATCTAACGATCCCCATAATGATTCTAATTTTTCCTTAGTTGCCAAGATGGACTCTGGTTCGGTAACGTCAAGGTACCAAACCGGCGGAGAAGTTGACAGTTTGTCGACGGCTCGGATAGTTCTATCCACTTCAATAGAAGTCAGTGCCACTTCCCCTCCCTGCGCAATTATTTCTTCAACTATCCAATAGGCTACAGATCGCTTATTCCGGACACCAGTCACCAACAGTTTCTTGCCATCTAACATACTGTCCTCCAATATACTCATTTTGATGAAAAATGAACGACCACACTAACTTAAATACTAATTTATCCCCACAACAGTCTGGACACGATAAAGCCGACGATCGATACACTCGCGGATAACACGCCACCCCAGATTAAGTCAACAACCGTTACCTTCAGCGGCCAGTCTTTAAGGGTAGAAAGGTTGGTTAAATCGTAGGTAGAATAGGTTATGACCCCAAAGAAAAAACCAATGCCGATACACCAACCTACAGATTCCTTAGCAATCGCAGGGTTAACTACAAAAACCAATAACCCCACAACAAACAGCAAATAAAAAATTACTCCTGCCCACCAGTTCACAGAATCCGCCATCATATTACCAAGTTGATCGCGGTAGAAATTTTTTGCAAGCACTCCCAACCAGGTTAAATCAATAACCAAAAAAGCGCCCAGTAATATTAAATAAAGGAATAACTGTTCAAGAAAGTGCATCTTATCCATCACCACCCTTGAAGAAAATCAGCATAGTGACGCAGCGTGACAACACCCTAAGAAAAGATGAAGGAAATACCACGTGAAAACCCTCTAAATCCCCAGGTATGCACCCAGAAAAGTCGGTTAGTCTATAGATCAATATCCAAGACCAATCTACGCACTCGGGGCTTTATCTAACGCCTCCAGAACTATCCGAATAACTATTAATCCCCACCCAAGCAGAACAATGATCCAAACCACCTTTTGTGCAGCTTTGATAGCACCAAAGATAATCAGGGACGCGGTCAAAATCCCTAAATACCCAAGGGGTTGCTCCAGTTCCGATACATCAATACCAGATACCATATTAATCAACCTTACTAATCCCTTTCCAACGACTTCCGCGGCGCTATGGATAAACGTCAGAACCTTATCGATAAGGCTATCCGATATTTTATCCTGCGTTTGATTGGAATCAGCAACCCCAACAACGGAACTAGCCCCAAGGATCAATCCAACCAAGATCACAGCAAAAATAGAGAACCAAATCCGCGTAACCATACTTAGCCCCCGCTTAAACTCCTTATTTAGAGAAGATTCCCTATACAATAACAACCTTGCTCACCTTAGCACTTTTTTGGTAATAGTTTTACTGGTTGACGTTGTAATGTTTTATATGTCCCCGCTTTCTTTGTAAATTTGGGTTTCGCTTTACTTCTTTTACTAACCAGACATAATAAATTGTTTCATCTAACTCTTCCGCCAGTTCCCAATCAGGTTTTTCCATTCTACTGCGAATATACTCGACCTTTTGAGAGATACTGATAGTATCGCCTCCCCCAAAGTTAAGAGCCGAAAACCAAAACTAAAAATAGGAATTTCGTGATATATCTTTTAAAAATAAACAATATGTGTAAGACCAGAACACCATAATATTATTAAGAGTACTATCAGTAAGTATACAACATTTGCAGGAATTTTTAAAATTTTTATACACGAGGGAGACATAGAGAGACGTGAATTTGAAAAAAGATTATCCGACAAAAGATCGACTAAAAGGCCCGCACAAGAGTTAGCAACTAAAGAAAAATTCTAGGTTAATAACCACGTGGCCAACCCAAGCAAGAATACGAAACCGGCTACGTCAGTTACTGTAGTCATCCATATAGTTGCCGACAAGGCAGGATCACAGCCTACTCGCCTTAATCCAAGCGGAATAACTACCCCGGCAACACCAGCAACTATCATACTCAAGATCATCGAAAAGCCCACTATAACTGCCATTTGGATTGAACGAGTCCAAGCAAAACCAATACAGCCAACAACAAACCCAATTACAAACCCGTGCAACAATCCCAACCAGGCCTCTTTTAATAGCGCCCGCTTACTCTGCCCCCTGCCAATTTCACCAAGTGCAATACCTCGTATTAGTATTGCCACCGTTTGCGCTCCCGAGTTACCACCCTGTCCGGCGACCACGGGCATGAACACTGCAAGGATCGCGAACTTCGATATCGTCTCTTCAAAATAACTCACAACAAGCGCAGCTAAAAGTACAGTGCAGAGATTTACGACAAGCCAGGGTAACCGATGCCTTACTGAAATACTCCAGGGAGTCCAGATGGATTCCTCACTCGCACCACTAATCCCGACCATTTCCAGCATGTCTTCAGTATTTTCCTGCCGTAGAACATCAATTACGTCATCCACCGTAATCACTCCAAGCAGCCTATCATTCCTATCAATTACGGGAAGAGCAAGATAATCAAATTTATCGAAGATTCTAGCCACCTTTTCCCGATCGAATTCAGGCAAGACTGTTTTTACATCTGCGTTCATCACTTCACTAATGGGGAGATCGGGGTTTCGAAAAACAATATTTCTTAATGGCAGTACACCGGCCAACTTTCCGCCTTCTTTAGTCACGTATACGTAATTGATTTCTTCTAATTTTTCTTCCTTCTCGCGCAGTTCATCAATCGCACTTCCGACAGTCATTGTCTCCGGCAAGCTAAGAACTTCCAGAGACATAGTGCCCCCAGCAGTGTCCTTGGGGTACTGTAATAAACTTTTAAATCGCCTTCTAGTTAGTTCATCCAAACGAGTTAGTAGTCTTCTGCGTAGCCTTTCCGGGAGGTCTTGAAGAAGATCCACAGAATCATCAGATGACATCAGTGTTAGGAATTCGACCTGCTTATCATCGGGTAACTCTGTAAAAATGGAGGAGGCTTGCCAGGGATCTAGTGATCCCAGTGCCTGAGCAGAATAGTCCGCATTGTAGGATAACAGCTTTTCGGCTGCTTCCTCTTCGGGTAGCTTTTTTAACCTGTCCGCGAGTACGGCTGGGTGCAGTTGACGACGTTCAGCGTCTGTCATAACAACCTAAGATACTTCTATCAGATACATTTTAGCATGAATAATGCAAAGATGAACTTAACCGAAACAATTAATTCAAGTGAGCATAGGCCGGAAGGTAACTCACATCCGGCCCTGGGAAATACTACGTGATAAATCAACCCAAATTACATTGCATCAAGTGTATCGGAGTTGCTCTGAACTTTCTCTTCCAATTTTTCGAGCTGATTCTTAATCGCAGCTAACTGGTCGGAAAAGCTACTATCTTCACCTTCCAGTAAAAATACGTGACTCCACAACTTGGCGTGCGCATCGGAGTGAGCACTAACTGTTTTTTCGATCGAATCCAGTTTACTATTGAGTCCTTCAACTTTAGATTCAAGATCGTCCAGTCTGGATTTCAATGGATTGATATCGGGTTGGCTCAGTTTGGAACTGACTTCGTCTTTTAGCTTGCTCAAATCCTTCTTGATAGGATCAATAACGTCCGTCTGTGCTTTAGCAGCTATCTCTTTCTCCAAGCTACTTATTCTTTTCTCCAAAGGAGCAATTGCATCGGACTCAAGCTTAGAACCTATTCGCCCGTTATAAGCAATACCGACGTAAAGCAAACCTCCAATTATCACCAACAATAAAACATAAACTGTAAATTTCGAAAATCCTTTCATTTATAAAACCCCCTTCATGGATTTCACCAAAACCGACCAGCATCTGCACAAAGTCTATTTGGATGATGCATAGAAGTCAATAAGCA
>Ga0102934_1002508_pt1 | contig 12688 bp, 10 predicted proteins | sample SalPonR2_A_D1_MG_FD_78175 | JGI IMG/M metagenome (GOLD analysis project Ga0102934, IMG submission 78175) | Salt pond soil microbial communities from South San Francisco under conditions of wetland restoration - Salt Pond MetaG R2_A_D1_MG | ecosystem: Environmental > Aquatic > Marine > Intertidal...
ATTGATGAACGTGGTTGTATTAAAGATACTTCATTTACTATTACGCAACCAGACAGCATAGAAATTACCTATGAATCGTTCACCTCTCTATCGGCTCCGGGAGCAAGCGATGGAACAGTCGATGTGTATGCAGAAGGAGGGACACCGCCATTAACTTATGAGCTTTATGATTCGATACCGGAACCTGATGTGTTGGAAGCTACCATTACTACTGCAGACACTGCAAACTTCACGAATTTACCTGAAGGTGATTATTACGCCGTAGTAACAGATGTGAATGGTTGTGGACCAGACACAAGCAGTATTTTCCACGTAGCTCCTATGGAAATAGTATTTACAGTAGATTCTGTCCTTTGTTCAGGAGACTCAACAGGAATGATAGCTGCAGAGGTTGTTGGAGGTATTCCGCCTTATACATATCAATGGACAAGTCTGCCGACTAATGACACTTTAAGAGAGGTTGAGGGAACGCCTCTTACAACTGACACCCTGAGAAATGTTTGGGCCGGAGAATTTGTTCTGAACGTTATTGAGGGAACAGGTATTAATGTTCGTGATACTGTAACGGTTTATGAACCAATGCCTTTGACTATTGATGCTATCTTACCCGATAGTACCGTTTCCTGTTTTAATACAGTTGATACATTTGTAGTTAACACTGTAGGAGGAACTCCTCCTTATAACGTTACATGGTATGAAAAATCAACTATGAATGTTGTTTCTTCTGAAGATACAGCAATAATAGGAGCCGGCGAATATGTTATCAATGTCTTTGATGGTAATAATTGTTTCTATGAGGATGAAGTAACTCTTACAGAACCTGATCCAATAAGTATTGATTCGCTTATGCCTTACTCTACTGATTCACTACAAGTATGGGCCAGCGGGGGCAATGGTCTTCTTGATATCACACTTCATTATCTGGATAGTGATGGAAATACAGATACAATTTATTATCCCGATGAAACCTACATGAATGCCAATCAGGCAACTTTTGCACAGTTTGATACCCTTCAGTCGGGTACGTATAAGATTATTGCCAATGACAGCCTGGGTTGTGAGCCTGATACACTTACGGTTTCTATTCCTCTTGATCTGCACATTTCAATAGTAGAAGAGATCTCATGTCCGGGATATGCCGATGGTTCAATTATGGTAGAAGTGGAAAGAGGTTTTGCACCTTATACTTATGAATGGTTTTATGAAGGCAATCCATATGTAACTCATAATTCTTATAATAAACAAGATACAATCTATAATCTTGCTGCAGGAAATTATTCCGTAAGAGTAACAGATTCGTTAGGTATCTCAGCAACTATTTCAATAGAATTGCCTGAAGGGGATGAAATAGTTTTTAATCCGGTTGTAATTGACTCTGCCAGATGTAATCAATATTTAATTTCAGATATCGGAGAGGGTCAAAACGTTAAAGATATTGGCCGGATAAAACTTGATCCTTATGGAGGTAAACCCTATGTTGATAATTCAGTGACTCCTCCGGATAGTTTCTATTTCTATACATGGAGTCAGTATGGAGAGGGAATCAGTGTGGATTCAGTTCCAAAACATGATAGCCTGGTAGATCTTACAGCTGGAGAATATATGATAACCATATATGATAGCCAGGGTTGTAGAAATGACACATCTATTAGTATTTATGGAGATTCAGACTATGACATAGACGTAGTAATTGATCAGCCCGCCTCCAACCCAATTTGTCTTGGTGATTCTGTATACCTGGAAGCTGATTATATCTCTTCTAATGCTGATTCAGCCATGTGGGATCCTCTTGATGACGGATTATATCCTGTAGATGAGCTGGAAACAATAGGATTACAACCAGAGTATTCTGAAGAATACTTGTTGATTGCGACAAAGGGATATTGTGCAAATATTGATACATTAGACCTTCAGATTCATCCGCCATTGAGATTCAGTATTGATGAAAATGATGATGAACAGGACGGAAAGATCAATATTCTTGAAACAGAAGATTCCTATGATATTCCGCTTATTTTGGATACAGATACTGTTCAGGCTCAGTTTAGCTGGAATCCTGCAGACTATTTTGTCTATGATCTGACAACCAATATGTCACCTGATAACAGACTGTTGGTAGATAAATTAAAGACAAACGAAATAGCTGAGCAGGAGATTAAAGTACAGGCCAGTACTTTATATGGTTGTATTGAAAAAGATTCTGCAACTGTTGTGATTGTTCCGAATGTTGAGCCTTTGGATGCGTTCACACCTAATGGTGACGGCTACAATGACAAATGGTTGATTAGATATGCCGAGCAATATCCTGAACTGGAAGTTGCTGTCTTTAACCGATGGGGAGTGGAGATTTTCCGAAGAAAACCATATACAAACGAAAATGGTTGGAATGGGAAGAATTCCAATGGAAAAGACTTGCCATCCGGAACTTATTATTACTTGATTGATACGCACGAAACAGGAGTTAGTGCATTAACCGGAACAGTAACAATTGTTCGATAATTTTAAACTAATAAATCAGGATTCTCTCTGAGGAGAGATAAACCATGAGACTCAATGAATAATAAAAACTTTTGCTCATGAAAACAAAAATAATTTTAACTATAGCAGGATTGTTGATTGGCTTTCAAATGATGAAAGCTCAACAAATGCCGCAGTATACACAGTATATTTTTAATGATTATATCATCAACCCGGCAGTTGCGGGTACTTCAAACTCTCTTCAGATTCGTGGTTTTTCAAGGCAACAGTGGTTGGGTATAGAAGGTTCACCACAAACTTATAGCATTAGTGTTTATGGCCCTACAAAGGAAGAACCTATGGGTTACGGTGGATATATTTATAATGATTATACAGGCCCGACAAGCAGACTGGTATTTAAAGGTTCTTATGCATACAATATCTTTGTGAATGAAACAATGCGTTTGTCCGGAGGTTTGTCACTTGGGGGAATGCAGTATAAGTTTGATGGAACTGCCATTAATATGACCCCGGAATTAGAAGAAGACCCTGCCATTGATGGAACGGTAAGATCTATGTTTATCCCTGACGCAAGTGCAGGACTATATTTATATTCCACACGTTTCTTTGTTGGAATTTCTGCACACCAGTTAATAGGAAATAAATTGAATGATCTTGCCTCTGAACAAATTGGAATAAATAGATTGAAACAGCACTTTTACCTGGCAGGAGGATATAATTTGCCTCTCGAAAGAGATTTTCTGTTGCAGCCAACTGTTCTGATACGGCAAATGTTTCCTTCTCCACCGCAGGCAGAAATTACTGCAAAAGTTTGGTATAAACGGATGGTATGGGGTGGATTGTCTTTCCGTACGAGCGATGCATTATCAATTATCGCAGGATATAAACATGAGAACAGGTGGTATTTTGGAGCGGCTTATGATATTACTTATTCTGACCTGAGGCAATACTCCAGAGGTACAGTAGAAGTAATGTTTGGATTTAAATTCAGCGATATTAAATAGTTTTATTGATATTATTTCTTTTTTTAATAGCTGTCTCAGTTAAGATTCTGTAAATTTGCACAGAATATAGAGATGGCTATTTACGTTTTAATTTAATTATGAGAAAGATTATAGTATTTGTTATTATGTCTTTATTCTTTTTAGGGTGTCAGGATAAAGAGGAAAAGATCATCCCCAAAAAAGATATGGAGGATATTCTGGTTGAAATGCATATTTTTGATGGAATGATAGCCCATTCTGCCTATAGAGGACAACTTGACAGTATTGATACTTTAAGTTATGAAGAAGCTATTCTGCATAGGTATGATTATACAAGGGCCCAGTTTGATTCTTCTCTTAATTACTATTCTGCTAACCTGAGAGATTTTGATAAAATATACCAGGCTGTTTTAAACAGGTTGAACCGCATGCAAACAGAAGCAAAAGAGAAAGATGATAAGAGTACTTTAAAGAGAAAGTCAAGAACCCCTCCCAAAAAATAAATGAGAAGAATTTCTGCAAATTATATATTACCTGTTAATTCGCCTCCAATAAGGAATGGAATTATAGAACTTGATGAAAAAGGTTTTATTATTGATATAATTGATCCCGGTAAAACATTTAAAGAAATCAGAAACCTGGAATTTTATAATGGTGTCTTAATTCCGGGTTTTATTGATTCTTACAGCAGACTTGAATTTTCCTGCCTAGAAGAAGAACCTGCATCAAACATGAGTCCTGTTGAATTTTATAGTAGAATTAAAGAAAAGAGTGCATCAATTTCCTTTGAAAAAAAACAGAAAATCCTGAAAAATGCAGATTTTTTTAAGAATGCATCAGGAATAGCTGCTGCCCTGGATCATTGTTTTTTTAATGATACCTTTCCTGTGAAAAAAAACAGCCAGGTTTACTATTATACTTTAATCGAAGCAATCTCAAAGTTAGAATCCGCAGATGATTATATTAAGAATGCCGGAGAAATATTAAAACAAATGATTGAATTATACTCAATCCAAGGTAATCTTACTCCTGCAGCGTTATTTTCTGTAAACAGTAAGTTCCATGGTGATCTTATTCGTAAAAATCCAGTTCCTTCAATTTATTCTGTCTCCCTCTTTAAAGCCAATGAAAAGTATTCCAGGGAAAACCTTAACGAGAATGTAGACTATTTTTTTAAGGATTGGTTGCGATGCGATAATAATGTATTGTTCATTAGAGATTTTTATAATAAATTTTCAGGTAACGTAATTAGCATGCCCGGGGATTATAAAAATATTTATTATACTTTGAATTATCCTTTCGGACAAAGTTTGCCATCCTTAAGTTTTTTGAGTGAAAAATCCGGGTTTATAACTTTGGGAACAGGTTGCCGGCCTGCTGGTAATACCTCATCAATCTTAGATGTAATCAAAGAATTGCAGCGATTATCTTCCTCTGTTAACTTCAATGAGTTGTTATCCTGGAGTACGATTAACGGTGCCAGGGCACTGGGTATGGAAGATTCATACGGCACACTTGAGAAAAATAAAAAACCCGGTATTAACCTGTTAGAGCCTTTTGACTTTTCTAAATGGAGGTTAAAAGAAGAAAGCACTGTTAAAAAACTTGCCTGATTTTTATTACTTCCTGATTTTTCATGTAGAATTTTTCTTTTAATGTATCTTTGTTCAGCAAAATTTGAAATCTATGGCTACTTTTTTGTTCGATGAGATTATTTTTGGCCCTGTAAGCAGCAGACGCCTTGGAGCTTCTTTAGGTATAAACCTGCTTCCCAATGACAGGAAAATCTGCACTTTTAATTGTATTTACTGTGAATGTGGCTGGACTGATAAGAATGTTAATAAAAAGAGCTTTCACCCGAGGAAGGAAGTGAGTTCTAACCTGGAAAGCAAACTAAAAAAAATGATCCAAAATAAGGAGCCATTAGACACCATCACGTTTGCCGGAAATGGTGAACCTACCATGCATCCGGAGTTTGATTTGATTATTCAGGATACCATTGGAATAAGAAACCGCTTGTTTCCCAAAGCAAAAATTGCTGTTCTGTCTAATGCCAGTTTACTGCACAAGCCAAAAGTTTTTAATGCATTGACTCAAATCGATCAAAGCATTTTAAAGCTTGATTCGGTTTTTGAAGATACTGTTCAACTGATAAATCAGCCCTATAAAGGATTCGATCTAAAGAGAACGATTAACAACCTTATTCGTTTCAACAGGGGATCAATTATTCAGACAATGTTCATAAAAGGTTCTTATGAAGGACAGACTTTTGACAATACAAAAGAAGAAGAGTTGGAGCCCTGGTTACAAACGATAAAAAAAATTAATCCGGTGCAGGTAATGATTTATACAATAGCAAGAGATACTCCTGCAGAAGGAATAAAAAAAATACCCTATGAGAAACTGAAAGAGATAGGAGAAAGGGTAGAAAATTTAGGTATTTCTGTTCAAATTAGTGATTAATTTTGAATTCTGGCCAAAAAAAACGGGTTTTAGTTGCCCCCTTAAACTGGGGGCTAGGGCATGCAGCAAGAATAATTCCAATTATTAAACTGCTTATAGAACAAGAATTTGATGTTATTATAGGTGCATATGGAAGATCTGGAGAGCTTTTAAAAAGAGAATTCCCGAATCTTAAATATATTGAATTTCCTTCCTATAGCATAGAATATTCAACATGTAATAAACAGACGATAAAAATATTGTTTCAGATTCCGGCAATACTATTCTGGACATTAAAGGAGCACTTCAGGTTAAAAAAAATTGTCAGGAAGCATTACATATCGATTGTTATCTCTGACCACAGGTACGGTCTCTGGAACAAAAAAACCTATAACATTTTTCTTATTCATCAGCTTAATATGCGATTTCCTAAAGGAGTCCGAATATTTGAGAATTTATTTAATAAGCTTCAGCATTATGTGATCAGGAAATATAATGAATGCTGGGTCCCTGATTTTGAATTTCCTGATAATCTTGGTGGAGAGTTGACCCGTCAACCCCGGGGTATTATGAATTTAAAATATACCGGACCTTTGTCCAGGTTTAAGGATTTGAGTATATACAATAAAAATGAAAGAACTTATGAGATTTTGGTGGTACTTTCAGGCCCTGAGCCACAAAGGACAATTCTGGAAGATAAGCTGGTGAAAGAACTTCAGGAAATAAAAAAAACGGTTTTGTTTGTGCGAGGAGTTGTAGGACAAGATGAGATTTACGCAAAGGAGGGTATTCATTATGTAGATATGCTCACTTCTGATAAGCTTGGAAAATATTTAGCTTTAGCAGAATGTGTAATATGCAGGTCTGGTTATACTTCTGTAATGGATTTATATCTATTACAGAAAAAAGCTATACTAATACCAACGCCCGGGCAGCCGGAGCAAGAATATCTTGCATGGTGGCTGGATTCAAAGGGTTATTTTATAAAGACAGAACAGGATAAACTTTTATTTGAGAATGCCATTAAAAGACTTCAATCAGTAAAATTTCCAGAATTAAATTATAACGATGCTCTTCTCTGTCTGGTAAACAAGATTAGTTCTAAAACAGCATATATGTAGCGATTAGAACCACTACCCCCGTCCCGAAACCGGTATATATTTGCCCGGGATTATGGAGTTTGAGTATCATTCTGGATGATCCCAAAAGACCTGCAACAAAAATGGTCGCTATGATGTAAGGTATAAAGTCGGTATTCATATTAAAAGTGAAGACAATAAGCGCACCAAACAGTCCTCCGATTCCTGCCATATGTGCACTGATTTTCCATTTAATACTAATCAGCAGTATCACTACAATTATAAAGGCGGCTGCCAGAATGAGGTTGTTAATTGTGTCTGGAACACCCATTCTCCCAAGCATCATATAAGCGATAAAATATAATATTCCAATTACTGCAAAAGGTAAATAACGTTCCCTGGTGGTTTTCATCTCAAAATTATTGATTACCTTTTGAAAGTAGAAAAGAGGGATAAAAGCCAGTGGTATGATGCATGTGCTCAAAAATATTGACAGAAAAATAAGTTTCTTTGCTTCATAGGGCAGCAAAGAATAAAAAGTTTCAGAATTAAAAAGAATAAGCAATCCGTAAGTAGGAATTAGTAAGGGGTTAAATATTCCGGATATTGTTTTGGCTATTATTCTTTTCATTGGTTTTATTTTATTTCCTTTCTGAGTCTGGCAACAGGCAGGCCTAATTGTTCTCTGTATTTTGCCACGGTTCTTCTTGCAATTTTATATCCCTTTTCTTTCAGGATAGAGGCCAGTTTTTCATCAGTCAGGGGCTTTTTCTTTTCTTCATTATCAATACATTCCTTCAGGATAGATTTAATTTGGCGGGTTGATACCTCTTCTCCGTCTTCTTTCTGCATTCCTTCAGAAAAGAAATATTTCAGCGGATAAATTCCAAAATAGGTTTGTATATATTTGCTGTTTGCAACCCTGGATATTGTTGAAATGTCGAGTCCTGTTTTTTCTGCAATGTCTTTCAGAATCATAGGCTTGAGCTTTGATTCATCCCCGGTCTGAAAAAAATCATATTGATATTCAATAATGGCATTCATTGTTAGCAGAAGCGTATTCTGTCTTTGTTTTATGGCATCAATAAACCATTTTGCTGAATCCAGTTTTTGTTTGACAAAACTTACAGCTTCTTTCTGCTCTTTGGTTTGGTTTTTTTTGTTTTTCTGATAATCTTCAAGCATTTCGCTGTAATTCCTGTTAATTCTTAGATCAGGTACGTTTTTGCTGTTCAGGCTTAGTTCTAGTTTGCCATCGTTATTTTCCAGTATAAAGTCAGGAATTATGGTTTGAAACGAGCGTGATTCTTTATCGGATAAAGCAGCTCCTGGTTTAGGGTTTAGTTTCAGAATTTCATCAATGGCTTCCTGTAGTTCATCATCCGATATTTTCAGGCGGGTTTTAATTTTTTCGTAGTGCTTCTTGGTAAATTCGTGAAAAAATTGTTGAAGAATTTGTTTTGCAAGAGAGATATAACGGTCATTGTCATCTTTATGTTGTATTTGAAGAAGCAGGCATTCCCGTAAATTTCTTGCACCAACTCCTGCAGGTTCCAAATTTTGTATAATTTTCAGGATATCTTCAAGTTCTTCTTCAGAGGTTTTAATGTTCTGAGTAAAGGCAAGATCATTAACAATAGATTCGATTTTACGCCGCAAATAACCGTCTTCATCAATATTGCCAATAATGTAAAGCGCAAGCATGTACTCACGTTCTGTTAATGACTTAAGTCCTATCTGGTTTTCAAGGTATTCATGGAATGAAACACTTACAGAGAAAGGGATCTCCTCCTTTTTGTCTTCCTGTGATGAATTTTTAGAGTAGAGTTTATAATTTGGTATATCTTCATCATTGATATAATCCTCAAAAGAAAATTCCTCCTCATTGTTGTAGTTTTCCTCTTCTTCCTCTACAGGTGATTCCAGGTCATCACCCTGATCACCTTCTTCCAGCACCGGATTTTCTTCCAGTTCATTTTTAATTCTTTGTTCAAGCTGCAATGTAGGAATTTCCAGCAGCTTAATCATTTGGATCTGCTGTGGAGAGAGTTTTTGTAGTAATTTTTGATCTAAACTTTGCTTTAACATCACATATTTTCTTAAAATTCAGCATTTTTTGGCACTCTTGGGAAAGGAATTACATCCCTGATATTACCCAGGCCTGTAATGAATAGCATGAGCCTTTCAAAACCTAAGCCAAATCCACTATGTGGAGCAGTGCCAAATTTTCTTGTTTCCAGATACCACCACAGATCTTTTTTGGGTATCTTTAATTCTTTAATTCTTTTATTTAGTTTTTCATAGTTCTCTTCTCTTTGTGATCCCCCTATAACTTCACCTATCTTTGGGAACAGAACATCCAGAGCACGTACTGTTTTGTCATCATCATTTTGCTTCATGTAGAAAGCTTTGATAGATTTAGGGTAATCCACAACAATAACTGGTCTTTTAAAGTGTTTTTCAACCAGGTATTTCTCATGTTCTGCTTGTAAATCTACACCCCATTTTACGGGGAATTCCCATTTTTGTTCTGTTTTTTCCAGGATTTCGATTGCTTCTGTGTATGTAATTCTTTTGTAGGTATTTTCAGTTACAAATTTTAATCTGTCGATAAGTTCTTCGTCGTACATTTTTGCCATAAACTCCAGGTCATCCATGCAATTTTCCAGGGCATACCTGATCAGGGATTTCGTGAAATCTTCGGCAAGGTCCATGTTGTCTTCATTATCATAGAAAGCCATTTCCGGTTCAATCATCCAGAATTCTGCCAGGTGCCTCGGGGTATTAGAGTTTTCTGCCCTGAATGTTGGGCCAAAGGTGTAAACTTTTGAAAGCGCCAGAGCACCAAGTTCAGCCTCTAGCTGGCCTGAAACAGTAAGGTTTGTTTCTTTCCCAAAAAAGTCCTGCGAAAAGTCTGTTTTTCCTTTTTCATTTTGTGGTGTATTTTGCAGGTCCAAAGTGGTAACCCTGAACATTTCTCCGGCTCCTTCAGCGTCTGATCCGGTTATTATTGGTGTATGCAGGTAGTAAAAATTATTGTCATTAAAATATTTATGTATGGCAAAAGACATGGCATGCCTCAAACGGGTTACAGCTCCAAAGGTATTGGTTCTGAACCGTAAGTGTGCAATTTCCCTTAAAAACTCCATGGAATGTCCTTTCTTTTGAAGCGGGTATTTGTTAGGATCAGCGGTTCCGTATATGGAAATTTCTTTGGCCTGTATCTCAAATTTCTGGCCTTTCCCCATGGATTCTACTAATTTTCCTGTAACAGCTATGCTTGCTCCTGTGGAAATATCTCTTAGTGTTTTTTCATTTTCTTCATTTACTTCTACAACAACCTGGATGTTGTGTATGGTGGATCCATCATTTAAGGCTATAAATTTTACGTTTTTATTACCTCTTTTAGTTCGAACCCATCCTTTTGCTATGATTTCTTCATTCAGATTTTTTCCTTTCAGTAGTTCTTTTATTGCTGTGTTTGTTCTTTCCATGAGTTGTAATTTATTCTGTTAATGTTCGCTACAAAAATACAATAAAATATCCCACAATATAACAAAATATAGAACTAAAGTCCAAGTGAAATAGGCTTATAAAATTTGCATTTGTCATTATTTTTTTTTATATTAAACTGGATTGCCTTTTTTAGGATTGATCCCTAACACGTTAATAATTAAACAAAAATATAATAATTATGAAATGGATTGTTGAATACGAGTTAAATGACATTGAAAATGCGCAAGAGAGAGCTTCATTGGTTATAAATGATATTCTTCAGGAATTTGAAAGATTAATTCCTGATGGACCTCCATTAGGATATAAACCCATTAAACTTATTAATGATAAAACGGCTGGTCCAACCTTATACTGGCCGCTGGGGAAAGATTTTTACAAGATTGGGTTGAATATTTCTAATGTATTTTATAACCAGGTGGCTTTTCAATTTAGCCAGGAGATTTGTCGTATCTATTGTGATCCAAGAATTAATAATTGGTTTATAGAACTTGTTGATCATGTCACAGCCTTATATATGCTGGAGTTTTTGGGGTATAAATGGGAAATTGATCCGCCTTTAGATGATCTGAAAGAGTATCACGAAAATTTCACAAATTATAGAAGCAATTTGTTGGGTACAGCTTTCAGTAAAATTGATATGGTAAAATATCAGATATCTAATGAATGGGTTAAATACCAGGTAAATAAATTAATTGGTCAGGAATCAAGGAATAAAGGAAAAATGTTGCTGATAGCATATGAACTTTTATCACTGTTTAAGGAAGCAGATGAGAATTGGTTAATGTTACCTTATATTGGACAATGCTCGGACCCGGCTCCCCCTGAAGATTCTACTAATTTGGTTACAAACAGAAAAGCTATACCTGATTTTAAGAAACTACTGGAGGCAGTTCCTAACGAGACAAAGCCATTTGTGCAAAAATTGATTGATAAATTTGGAGTTTTCGAAGAAGAACCAACATAAAAACAGGGATTATGGAAGATAAATTATTTACAGTAGCCATACATAATTATAGCAGGGCTCAACTTTTAAAAGGGAGGCTTAATGCTGAGGGAATAGAGTGTTATTTAAAAAATGTTAATTTGGTTCATTCGGCTGTTCCGGGTGGTGTAAAAGTAAAAGTAAATGGGAAAGACCTTGAGAAAGCTTTACGCATAATCGAAAAGGTAAGTGAGGAATACAGAGAAGAAGACAGTGAACAATCAGATATTCCCAAAAGAGTGCAAAGGATTTTGGTTCCTGTGGATTTTTCTCATTATTCGAAGAATGCATGTAAATATGCCATAGGGCTGGCCAGTAAGCTTGAAGCTGAAATAAAACTGTTGCATGTTTATTATAACCCTGTGGTAAATTCAATGCCGATGACTGATACTTACTATTACCAGGTAAATCTTGACGAGATAATCAGGGATATTGAACTCAGAGCTAAGAAGCAGATGGAAGAATTTTACCAGGAAATTAAAAGTCAGATTGACAATGAAAAACCGGAGAATGTTAAACTGGATTATACCCTGATCAGGGGGATAACTCATGAAGAAATAATTATAAAAAGTGAGGATTACCAACCAGATGTCATAATAGTAGGAACAAGAGGGCATGGAGAAAAACAAGGTGATCTTATCGGCGGAGTAACGCGAAAAATTATTAATAAATCTCAGTTCCCTGTATTGGCAATCCCTGAAAACTCAGAATATAAAGGTATTAGTAATGTAAATATTATGTATACGACGGATTTTGATGATTCTGATTTTGAGGCTATCAAAAAACTGATGAATCTTGTGAGTCAGTTTAATGTGCGTCTCCATTGTGTGCATATAAGTTCAAGTGATACAAATGAAATCGATCAGGTTAAGATGAACCTTTTAAAGGAACACATTAAAAGAGATTTCAGCCAGCAGATGTTTGAATGTGACATAATAGAGAAAGATGATGTACTTGAAGGAATTCAGGAGTTTGTAGAGGAAAAGAGCATTGATATTATTTCATTGGTAACTCACAAGAGAAATATTATTACAAAACTCCTTAATCCGAGCATTGCAAAAAGACTATTATTCCACTCCAACGTTCCTTTGTTGGTTTTTCATGCACAGGAATAAATAAACTATTCGAATGAATTTAAAAGAGCCTCTGCAATGCGGAGGTCTTTTTTTGTGGTAATTTTAATATTTTCCGGATTCCCTTCTACCAGG
>Ga0102934_1002509_pt1 | contig 12688 bp, 12 predicted proteins | sample SalPonR2_A_D1_MG_FD_78175 | JGI IMG/M metagenome (GOLD analysis project Ga0102934, IMG submission 78175) | Salt pond soil microbial communities from South San Francisco under conditions of wetland restoration - Salt Pond MetaG R2_A_D1_MG | ecosystem: Environmental > Aquatic > Marine > Intertidal...
ATGAGGAAGATCGAGGATACTCTGGTCGTTGGTGTAAGCGTGGATGGTTGTCATCATCCCCCGGACGATGCCGAAGTTTTCCAGGATCACCTTGGCGACCGGGGCCAGGCAGTTGGTGGTGCAGGAGGCATTGGAAATAATCTGATCGGAAGCCTGATAGTCTTTTTCGTTGATCCCCATGCAGATAGTAACATCAGCATCCTTGCCGGGTGCAGTAACGATGACTTTTTTTGCGCCGGCAGTCAGGTGCATGGCGGCTTTATCGCGATCACTGAAGATGCCGGTCGATTCGATAACAATTTCAACGCCCAGTTCTGTCCATGGCAACTGTGCCGGATCGCGCTGGGAAAGGATCTGGATCTTTTTGTTGTTCACTATCAGGTTGTCGCCGTCGGTGCTGACATCGCCGGCAAAGGTGCCGTGAACAGAATCATATTTAAACAGATGTGCCAGGGTAGCGGCATCGGTTAAGTCATTGATGGCAACAATATCCAGGCTGTTGGATTGGGCAGCAATCCGCAGGACATTACGGCCGATACGTCCAAATCCGTTAATCGCAACTTTCACAGACATTTATTTCCTCCTTGGGGGGCAAATGGACAAAAGATCTAAGGTCCAGCATGGTGGACGAAAAAAAACGGAACTCATTTCTTGAATCCCTATGGTAAAAATGCTTTGACGCGCTTTTTAATGTCTATAAACATACATAAAAAAGTCTGCTCTTGCTATCTATTTCCTGTGCTTTGGTGAAAAATGTCTGAGCAGTTTATGGTTGCGGCAAACGGCTGTTTTCGGTATAAGGACAACGCTTGTATGGGGATGAAAGGACACACAAAACGGTGCGCGTCTGTTTGCTGGCCAGTGGTAGTCGTGGGAACAGTACTCTTGTTGAAGTGGATAATACCCGCCTGCTGATCGATGCCGGGCTTTCAGGCAAGGAGACCCAGCGGCGTTTGGCGCATCTGGGCCTGTGTTGTGATGATCTTGATGCGATTCTGGTCACCCATGAACATCATGACCATGTTGGTGGGATCGGACCATTGGCAAGACGCCATCACTTACCTGTTTATATTGACAGCAGAACCTGTTCGGTGATGACGCAGCTGGGTAAGATCCCCCAGTGCTGTGAGTTTGATGCCGGTGACAGCTTTGAACTGCAGAATTTGTTCATCTCATCTTTCTCTACAACCCATGACGCGGTCAATCCTGTCGGTTTTACCATCGAGTCACGTGAAGGCAAGGTTGGCTATGCGACCGATCTGGGAATCGCCACCCGCCTGATTGCCGATTGTCTGCAGCAGTGTCGGGTGCTGGTGCTGGAGGCCAATCACGATGAACAGATGTTGATCGCCGGCGCTTATCCGTGGCCACTGAAACAGCGCATTCGCAGTCGTCACGGCCACCTCTCCAACGAGCAAGCCTGTCTGCTGCTGGAAGATATCGGCTGGCCGGGCCTCGAAGCCCTTTTCCTGGCCCATTTGAGCGAAGACAACAATTGTACCAACCTGGTTTCATCCCTTTTTCAACAATTTGTCCGGGATAAAGTCTATCAGACCCAGGTGATTGTTGGTTGTCAGTCCCAGGTCAGTACCTGTTTTACTGCTGGTTTCAATGGTCCGGACTCGATAGTCACCGCTGTTTAGACTGAACTACCCTGTTTTTTAGAATCACATGTAGGATATATTTTCCCGCAGTTCGCTGCGTTAACTGTTGGATACAGAAGTCATAATGCGGAACTCTTTGCCGCAAAGATGATGGCCTGGATTTTCTTCTGTAATCTAAATTCTGAATTCGATTATCCCGGCCCTTGTGGTCGGGGAGCTTAATGTCACGGAGTCATGGACATGATCTGGAAAATAATTGTCGGACCCAAAGTCGGCGTCACCGACGCTCGAGGTCATCGGGTCCAGCAAGATATCGCTGAACATCTGGGGATCGAACTGGAGTCAGTCCATACCCATGATGTCTACACTGTTGATGCGGCGCTTTCTGATGCTGACATTGAACGTGCCGCATTTGGTCCGTTCAGCGATCCGGTGATCCAGGATGTGGCAATCAATCGGCCGTTGACCCGTGACGCTGATATGCTGATTGAGGTTGGATTTCGGCCCGGGGTTACCGATAATACCGGGCGCACCGCTAAAGAGGCGATTCAATACCTGGTTGATCGACCCTTTACGCCGGAAGAGGGGGTTTATACCTCGACCCAGTATCTTTTTAAGGGGCTGCACGACAAAACCAGCGCCGAGCAGATCTGCCGCAATCTTCTCGCTAACGGGCTGATTCAGCGGTGGATCATTCTGGCTAAAGGGGAGAGTGAGCCGGCCGTCGATGCTGCTGCTATTCCCCGGGTTGTTGGCCAGGTGTCTGCTGGGGTGGGGCAGGTCGATCTGAATGTCAGTGATGTGGAATTATTGCAGATCAGCCGTGACGGGATGCTCGCCCTGACCCTGGAAGAGATGCACACGATCCGCGATCATTTTACTGATCCCAAAGTGATTACCCAGCGTCAACAATGTGGACTTGGCGCCCAGGTCACCGATGTAGAACTGGAGGCCCTCGCCCAGACCTGGAGCGAACACTGCAAACACAAGATTTTTGCAGCACAGGTTTTTTATGAAGATGAGCGGGGGCGTAAGCAACAGATCGATTCCCTGTTTAAGACCTTTATCGTCGGTGCGACCAGTGAGGTGCGTAAAAATCTGGCGGAGAAGGACTTTTGTCTATCGGTGTTCAAGGATAACGCCGGCGTCATTACCTTTACTGACGACTGGAGCCTGGTGTTCAAGGTCGAAACCCATAACTCCCCCAGCGCCCTTGACCCTTACGGGGGCGCGCTGACTGGCATCGTTGGCGTGAATCGTGATGGTATGGGAACCGGTATGGGAGCCCGTTTGATTTTTAATACCGATGTTTTCTGTTTTGCTTCCCCCTTTTATGAGCAGCCGTTGCCACCGCGCCTGTTGCACCCGCGGCGGATCTTTGAAGGAGTGGTTGAGGGCGTTGAACACGGCGGTAACAAGAGCGGCATTCCGACCCTGAACGGCTCCATCCAGTTTGATGAGCGCTTTGCCGGAAAGCCGCTGGTCTACTGCGGTACGGCAGCCCTGATGCCGCGTTTGCTCCATGGCAAACCTTGTCACGAGAAAAAAGTCCTGGTCGGCGATCACATCGTCATGACTGGAGGCCGTATCGGCAAAGACGGAATTCACGGCGCGACCTTCTCCTCGGAAGAGTTGCACGAAGGCTCTCCGGTGACTGCGGTGCAGATCGGTGACCCCATCACCCAACGCAAGATGTTTGATTTTCTGCTGCTGGCGCGCGATCGCGGTCTCTACAATTCCATAACTGATAACGGTGCCGGTGGCTTGTCTTCTTCCGTTGGCGAGATGGCCGAAGATACCGGCGGTTTTGATCTGCATCTGGATCGCGCTCCGCTCAAATACCAGGGGTTGCGCCCGTGGGAAATCCTTATTTCCGAGGCTCAGGAGCGCATGACCCTGGCGGTGCCGCCGGAAAAACTCGAAGAGTTTATGGCGCTGGCCACAGAGATGGATGTCGAGGCAACTGACCTTGGGGTATTTACCGACAGTGGTTATTTTCATTGCCTTTATCAAGGGCAGACGGTCTGTTGTCTGTCCATGGAGTTTATCCATGCCGGGGTACCACAGATGCAGCTTCCCGCCAAGTGGACACCACCGTTGGTGAGTGAACCTGTTATCGCCGTACCCACCAATTACAATGAGATGCTGGAACAGCTGCTCGGACGTCTGAATATCTGTTCCAAGGAATCGGTAGTGCGCCGTTATGATCATGAGGTGCAGGCGGGTACTGTGGTTAAGCCGCTGACCGGAGTGACCAATGATGGTCCGTCGGATGCCGCGGTGTTTCGTCCGCTCCTCGACAGTTTTGAAGGGGTTGTGGTCGCCCACGGAATCTGCCCCTCCTACAGCGATATCGACACCTACCACATGATGGCCTGTGCTATCGATGAAGGATTACGTAATTATGTGGCAACCGGTGGCAATATTGAGCATGTTGCCGGCCTGGATAACTTCTGCTGGTGCGATCCGGTTTTGAGTGAAAAAACTCCTGATGGGCCTTATAAGGCGGCTCAGCTGGTGCGTGCCAATCAAGCTCTCTACGATTATTGTGTCGCCTTCGGGGTGCCATTGATCTCCGGCAAGGATTCGATGAAGAACGATTACCAGATTGGCGACCGCAAGATCTCGATTCCGCCAACAGTCCTGTTTTCCGTTATCGGTAGGATCGCTGACGTGCGCCAGGCCGTGACCATGGATGTCAAGCAACCCGGCGATCTGGTTTATCTTATCGGTCGTACCGAGGATGAACTGGGTGGCTCTGAATACTACGCGCACCTTGGGCATCTGGGAGCTCATGTCCCCAAGGTCGATGCGGCAACGGCATTGCAGCGCTATCTCACCCTGAATCAGGCGCAGCAGCAGGGGCTGTCGGCTTCCTGTCATGACCTCTCCGACGGCGGGCTCGGGGTTGCTCTGGCTGAATCGGCTTTTGCCGGTGGCTTTGGTATGGAAATCGACCTGGCTAAGGTCGATGCACCGGCGGATCTGCGCCCAGATAAGCTGCTGTTTTCCGAGTCCCAGAGCCGCTTGCTGGTGACGGTTCAGCCGCAACATCAAGAAAAATTTGAGAAGCTGTTCCAGGGGCAAAGCTGTGCACTGATCGGCAAGGTGGTTGAAAGGTCTGAACTAAAAATTTGGACGGATGCCGACAATGTTCTGGTTCAGGCACCGCTGGATCGTTTGAAGAGTGCCTGGCAGGCAACCCTGAAGGAGATGTGATATGGCTGCAAGGGTCAAGGCAATGGTACTATCCGGTAATGGCACCAACTGTGAACGGGAGGTTGCTCATGCCTGCCGTCTGGCTGGCGCGGATACTGATATCGTTCATATCTCGGCATTATTGGCCGGCCGCGTGCGGCTTGATGATTATCATTTTCTCAACCTCGCCGGCGGTTTTCTCGATGGCGATGACTTAGGTAGTGCCAAGGCCGGCGCCAATCGTTTGGCCCATGCCCGGGTGGCCGGCCGTCAGGACTCACTGGCCGATGATCTGCGTCGTTTTGTCGCTGCCGGCAAGTTGGTGATGGGGGTTTGTAATGGTTTTCAGCTACTGGTTAAAATGGGGCTTTTGCCCTTGTTTGATGGCGAAGTGCGCCACAACTGTACCTTGACTTTTAATGATCGTGGACGTTTTGAAAACCGCTGGTGCAACCTGCAGGTTAACACCAGCTCCCCTTGTATTTATACCAGGGGGATGACTGATATCTATCTGCCGGTGCGTCATGGTGAAGGAAAATTTGTTACCGATTTAGCGCAAACGCTTGAGCGGTTGGAACGGGAAGACCTGATTGTTGTCCGTTACGCCGATGTATCGGGTCAGCCAACGCTGGATTACCCGGATAACCCGAACGGTAGTGTCGCTGCGATTGCCGGTATTTGTGACCCATCGGGTCGAATTTTCGGCCTGATGCCACACCCCGAGGCGTATGTTCACCGTACCCATCATCCGCGCTGGACCCGGGAGAACTTACCAGAAGAGGGGATGGGGCTTCTGTTGTATCGCAATGCAATCGACTTTATTGCTGCCGAGCTGCTCTGAATCAAATCCTTTTAAAGGAGTTTTAACGTCCTATGTTTGACAAGTTTAACGATGAATGTGGTGTTTTCGGTATTTTTGGTCATCCGGAAGCCGCCAATCTGACCTATCTCGGACTTTATGCCTTGCAACATCGTGGCCAGGAGGGTTGCGGTATTGTCGCCTCGGATGGCCTGCGTTTAAAATCACATCTGGGCATGGGACTGGTTGCCGATGTTTTTCGCCGCGATGATATTTTCGATCGTCTGCCGGGAAGTTCGGCGATCGGCCATGTACGCTATTCGACTGCGGGCGGTAACGACATGAAGAACGTTCAACCGATCGTGGTGGATTACTCGCGCGGCAGTATTGCCGTAGCTCATAACGGTAACCTGGTAAATGCCCAGGAGGTACGTAACGCCCTGGAAAAGAACGGTTCGATTTTTTCCACAACGTCCGATACGGAAACCATTATCCACCTGCTGGCCTGTTCCCAGTCCGATTCCCTGATTGACCGTTTGTGTGAAGCTCTCCTCCAGGTCAAGGGGGCTTACAGCTTAGCTATTCTGACAGAAACCAGAATGATTGCAGTGCGCGATCCGAATGGTTTTCGTCCCTTAAGCCTGGGCAAGCTGGATGGTGCGTTTGTCATCGCTTCCGAATCCTGTGCCTTTGACCTGATTGAAGCGGAATATATCCGTGAAGTCGAGCCGGGCGAGGTGATTGTGATCGATAAAAACGGCATGCAGTCGTATTTTCCTTTTCCAAAGGAAACCCGCAATACCCCCTGTATCTTTGAATATATCTATTTTGCACGCCCTGACAGCCGGATTTTTAATCGCATGGTTTATCCGGTGCGCAAAGAGTTCGGCAGGCAGCTGGCGCGCCAGTATCCGGTTGATGCTGATCTGGTTATGGCGGTGCCGGATTCGGGCATGGCGGCCGCTTTGGGGTATGCGGAGGAGTCAGGAATACCTTTTGAGCTTGGATTGATCCGTAATCACTATGTCGGGCGAACCTTTATCGAGCCCCAGCAATCAATTCGCCATTTCGGCGTCAAGCTGAAACTCAATCCGATCCGTGAAGTGATTGAAGGCAAGCGCGTTATTGTGGTTGATGATTCGATTGTCAGGGGGACCACGTCACGGAAAATTGTCAAGATGATCCGTAACGCTGGAGCCAAAGAGGTGCATGTCCGCATTTCATGTCCACCAACCAGTTACCCCTGTTTTTATGGTATTGATACGCCTTCACGCAAAGAGCTGATTTCTGCCTCCCATACGATTGAAGAGATTGCCCGATATATTACCACTGATTCGCTCTGTTACTTGAGCCTTGAGGGCTTGCATGCGGCCCTTGCCCAGTTTGGCGATCACAAAATTGATTTTTGTGAAGCCTGTTTCAGCGGTAATTATCCGATCAAATTTCCACGCCTGAGGGAATCTAATCAACTGGGGTTATTCTGATATAAAGCAAACTGTTGGCCTATGATATTTAAGCTGAATTCGAGGAGAAATCAATGAGCGTGAAAGAGGAATTAAAAGCGATTATTCGTGAAATGTCGTATGAGGAACGCGAAGTTACCCTGGTCTCGGGGCGCAAAAGCAACTTTTATTTTGATGGTAAACAAACAACCCTGCACGCCCAAGGAGGTCTGTTGGTCGGCAAGGCTTTCTGGGAAGAGGTTAAGGCTTTCGGTGGCCGGATTGATGGCGTCGGTGGCTTGACCATGGGAGCGGATCCGATTGCCACGTCAACCTCCATTGCTGCCGGTCTGGAAGGGACTCCGGTACACGCCTTTATTATCCGTAAGGAACCTAAAGGTCATGGCACTGGCCAGTGGCTGGAAGGGCGCAAGAACCTCCCCCCTGGTTCCCGCGTTGTTATTGTTGAAGATGTTACCACCACCGGAGGCTCATCATTAAAAGCGGTAGAACGTGCCGAAGAAGAAGGGTTGGAGGTTGCCGGGATCATCACCCTGGTTGATCGCGAAGAAGGCGCCCGCGAGATGATTGAAGGGGCAGGGCAGGTGTTGCGAGCAGTGTTTACCAAGACGGAAGTGATAAGCTGAAAAGAAGCAGGATACAGAGGGCGGAATATAGAAGATAGAAGTCAGAATGTAGGCAGTTAAACTCCTGTATTCTATGTTCTGTATCCTATATTCCGCTTTATCTCATTCCTCATCCGGTATCTTGTAGATATCAAGTACGCCGGTCAGGTTTTTCAGGCGCTCACGATCAATGCGGCGGGTGTCGCCGACGACGCCGAGGATGATGCGGTCGGCGCCGGTTGATTGATGAAAGTCACAATCCTGTTCGACTAAAAACTCCTTCACCTGCTCAACTTCCACTTCAGTTGCCTGTTTCTTCATGATAACCAACATCTTTATTTGCTCCCTCTGGCGTGGGTTCGTTCCAGACTGCGGCTTTCATCGATCACCCGTTCAAACAGTCTGACGATGGCGGCGTTATCGAGGGGGCCAGGGTTATTTTTGTGCATCCGTTCGAAAATCAGTTTTTCCCGTTTGGGGTCATAGATGGCAAGGTTCAGCTCTTTTTTTGCCTCACCGATCTGAACAGCCAGGGCCGCGCGCTCGTTAAAGATACGCAGTAACTGGTCATCCAGTTGATTAATCCGCTCACGTAGTTTGTCAATATCCAAGATTCAATCCTTTTATTTATTCGCAGCGACCGCCTGGCGTTCTGATTCATTGATCTGGGTCGTATTTAATCCACTGATGATGGTGTCATGGAGAAAGGTTTCATCATCTTTTTCCGGATGATCGATGGTGTAGTGCAAACCACGGCTCTCTTTACGCATCAGGGCGCTCTGCACGATCAACCGGGCAACCGTAGTGATGTTGCGCAGTTCAATAAGATCAGACGTCAGAAGAAAGTTCCAGTAGTATTCGTTGATTTCCCGCTGGATCAGTTTAATCCGATTCATGGCACGTTGCAGGCGCTTATCGGAACGCACAATGCCGACATAATTCCACATGCAGCGGCGGATTTCATCCCAGTTATGGGCAACAATAACCTCTTCGTCGCTGTCGGTGGCAGCGCCGGAGTCCCAGGCAGGAATAGCTGATGTTGGTGGCGGCGTTCGTTCGAGACGCGACAGACACAGGGAGGCGGTCTGGTCGGCAAAGACGACACCTTCCAGTAGACTGTTGCTGGCCAGACGATTGGCACCGTGCAGTCCGGTACAGGCAACTTCGCCGATGGCAAACAAATTGGTGATATTGGTCTCGCCGTGGGCATTGACCTGCAGACCGCCGCACAGGTAGTGAGCAGCAGGAACCACGGGTATGGGTTCGACCTTCATGTCGATCCCGTAACCCTGACAGGTTTCATGGATCATGGGGAAGTGATCAATAATATAGTCGGTACTTTTGTGGGTGATGTCGAGAAAGACACAATCATCCCCATATTTTTTCATTTCATTATCGATGGCTCGGGCAACAATGTCGCGCGGAGCCAGATCTTTTAACGGATGGTAATCTGCCATAAAGGCATAGCCGTCGGCGCGCCGCAAGATGGCCCCTTCACCGCGCACCGCTTCAGAAATCAAAAAGGATTTGGCGTGAGGGTGATACAGGGTGGTTGGGTGAAACTGCATGAATTCCATATTGGCGACATGGGCGCCGGCACGCCAGCCGATGGCCACCCCGTCGCCGGTGGCGATATCCGGGTTGCAGGTGTAGAGGTAGACCTTGCCGGCCCCCCCGGTAGCCAATACGGTGAATCGCGCTCCAAAAGTCACCACGGTATTGGAATTTTTATCCAGGACATAGGCCCCGAGGCACTGATTTTTATCAGAAGAAACGAGTCCTGCTTTGGATGCGGTAATCAGATCAACGGCGATGTGGTGTTGATAAATACTGATATTAGGATGCTGCATTACTGCTTCAACCAGAGCCCGTTCGATTTCCCGTCCAGTCGAATCCTTGGCGTGGAGAATACGACGGAAGCTGTGGCCACCTTCACGGGTCAGGTCGTATTGCTGGTTTTCGTTGCGGCTGAACTTCACGCCCCAGTCAATCAGGTCGTGAATAGCCTGCGGACCGGCGTTGATCACCAGCTCAACAATATCCGGATGAGACAGGTAGGAGCCGGCAACAATGGTATCGCGGGCATGATCGGCAAAACTGTCCTCGGTTGAAAAGACCGAAGCGATTCCCCCCTGAGCCAGCTGGGTGGCGGTTACATCAATATCACGCTTGGTTACCAGTGCAACCGTGCCCTGATCAGCAACCTTGAGGGCGTAGGTAAGACCGGCAATGCCGGTGCCGATAACCAGAAAGTCGCTGACAATTTTCATGGGGGTAAGCTCCTTGGACTATCTATCCGGAGGGAATGCCGACGACATTATCCGGTTGCTGCTTATCCTTGTCAACCTCAAGCCGGGCCTGAAGGTAACGAAAAATGCAGCTTGACATGGAAACGGGGTAAAGTTATAAAAATCTCATGATATTGAAAGTTGCCACCATATTCCTGTTGTTAGTCGTTTTTTCACCGGCCGACGCCGATGCGGCGATCTACCGCTATGTCGATGCACAGGGTACGGTTCATTACACCAATGTTCCTGATAGTGGTCAATACCGGCTCTATCGTCCCGAAGGAGAAATCTTCCGGGTGGAAACCCTCATAGGTCACTATGCCCAACGTTTTCAACTTGAACCATTCCTGTTGATGGCAGTTATCAAGGTTGAAAGTAATTTTGACCCGCGAGTTGTGTCACGCAAGGGAGCGCAGGGGTTGATGCAGTTGATGCCGGAAACCGCCCGTGAGGTCGGGGTGCGTAATCCTTTTGATCCTTCCGAATCCATTTTTGGCGGTGCCATGTATCTGCGTAAAATGCTCGATACCTTTGATAATCTTGATCTTGCTCTGGCCGCCTATAATGCCGGTCCTGGAGCTGTCCGCCGATTTGGCGGAATTCCCCCCTATGAAGAAACCGTCAATTATGTTAAACGAGTCAGATACTATATGAACCACTATCAACTGAACGGAAACCAACGGTGACTACATCCCATCAGCAACTGTTGAATCTTCCTAATATGCTGACCATGTCACGGATTGTTGCCGTTCCAGTGGTGGTTGTCCTGTTGATGTTTGAATCGAAGCAGGCTTGTTTCTGGGCGGCCATGGTTTTTCTTGCGGCGTCCTTGACTGACTGGCTTGATGGCTATCTGGCGCGCAAATGGGGAGTCGTGACGGTGCTGGGGAAATTTCTTGATCCCCTGGCCGACAAATTGATTGTCATGGCGGCCCTGATCATGTTGATCCCCCTGGATCGGGTGCCGGCCTGGGCGGTGTTTATTATCCTTGCCCGCGATATTATCGTTTCCGGTATCCGCTCCATCGCCTCGTCCGAGGGGATTGTCATTGATGCCAGTCCTTTGGGTAAATACAAGACCATCTTCCAGATGATTGCCCTGGTTATTTTACTGCTTCATTATCAATATTACTGGTTTTTTGGTGTTCAATACGATTTTCTCTATGCCTCAATGCACCATGTCGGCATCATTATCTTTTATATATCACTGGTTTTGACAATCTGGTCGGGTGTTGATTATTTCGCAAAATTCTTCAAGATCTTTGCTCGCTAGATAACATATTGAAATTTCAAGAATAATTTCAAAAACAAAAAAACCGGTTTTTTTATTGACACCCCTTAAAGCGTTTTGCTATACATACATCCGCTGTTACGACAGGCACTACATACGCGGGAATAACTCAGTGGTAGAGTGCAACCTTGCCAAGGTTGAAGTCGCGGGTTCAAATCCCGTTTCCCGCTCCAAATAAAAAAAGGGGTCAGATCAAGAATCTGGCCCCTTTTTTCCTTTTGAAGAACTTTCCTTTTTTTAACTTTTTATCAGCATCTCTATGTTTTACTGGTTGCGGCAGTCAAAATTGCCACTCCTGATTCTCACATGGTGTTATGCCTGTACATAAAATAGGTATAACTTCAGTCGCAGTTGCGAAAGGAGAAAGTCCATGCTCAAAAAAATATCTGCTGTTGCCATGTTGCTACTGACCGGCTGTGTCAGCATCCCGGAAGGGGTTACGCCGGTCGAGAATTTTGATCTGGATCGGTATCTGGGCCGCTGGTATGAGATTGCCCGCCTCGATCATTCCTTTGAGCGTGGGTTAAATCAGGTGACCGCCGAATACAGTCTGCGTGAGGATGGTTTGGTTCAGGTAATCAATCGCGGTTATGACAAAGAACAGGATCGTTGGAAAGAGTCAGAAGGTAAGGCACGGTTTGTGCGCCAGCCGGATCAGGGATTTTTAAAGGTGTCATTCTTCGGGCCCTTTTATGGCTCCTACATCATCTTTGATCTGGATCACGACAACTATAACTACGCCTTGATCAGCGGACCGGACACTTCCTATTTATGGATTCTGGCCAGACAGCCGACTTTGTCCGAGGAAATCCGTCATCGCCTCATTACAAAAGCGCAACAACGAGGTTTCGATACTGACGGTCTGATCTTTGTGGAGCATGATCAACCTGTCCGATAGATAGTCGTTGCTTCCTATAGTGCCAGAGCCCAGTAGATAGCCCCAGGCAGTGGATTCTCATAGTAGGGAGCGATCTGCCGAAAGCCAAGACGCTGATAAAGGTTCATGGCTTCAGTCAGGGTATCCAGGGTATCCAGTCGCATCTGCGTATAACCGCGCTCTCGTGCAATAGCAATGATATCATCGACCAGCTTTCTGCCTAATCCCGTTCCCCGAGCCTTCGGATTGACATAAAGGCGCTTCATTTCGCAGACGCCCGGTTCAAGTTGTCGCAGGGCGACACAACCAACCGCCTCATCATCGATAACCCCCAACAGAATGGCCCCTTCTGGCGGAGCATATTTGCCCGGCAGTCCGGCAAGTTCTTCCTCGAACCCCTGAAAACACAAATCGACATTCAAAAAGGATTCATATTCACGAAAGAGAGTGCGAATCATCTCCATCTCTGCTTCTGTCTGTACCTGTTGTATCTGCATGGAGATGGTCTCTGTTGGAACAACGCTGTCTATAAATGATAAAAAACCCTTCGTGCCGGAGGGGGG
>Ga0102934_1002512_pt1 | contig 12674 bp, 10 predicted proteins | sample SalPonR2_A_D1_MG_FD_78175 | JGI IMG/M metagenome (GOLD analysis project Ga0102934, IMG submission 78175) | Salt pond soil microbial communities from South San Francisco under conditions of wetland restoration - Salt Pond MetaG R2_A_D1_MG | ecosystem: Environmental > Aquatic > Marine > Intertidal...
AAATGATTAATTTTAAAAAGATACTGATTGATGATATGATAAATTTAAATATTGTTGTGTCTTGTATCTATTTTATTAAACTCAATGATGAATTCTAATTAAAATATTTTTGACTTTGTTTTAATTATATATTTAAGTTACTCTCAAAATATTAGAGAGGTGAAAAATATGAACAACAATTTTAAAAATCAATTTAAAGACTTAAAAATAGGTTCCCATCTTGCTCTACTATATAAAAGTCAAGAGGAATGGGTAAAAGCTGTTTCTGAATTTATAACTGCAGCTATTGAGAAAGATGAAAAAGTGCTTCATGTTAATGGTGAATTTTCAGCTGATTTTGTAAAGAACAAGCTTAAAGATAATGATATTGAGGTAAATAACCTGATTGAAAAAGGTGAGTTATTATTTTTAAACAGAGATGAGATCTATAATAATGATTTTAATATCAATAAAATTTTAAATTCACTTAAAGAAGAAGCAAACAAAGCGTTAACAGAAGGCTATTCTTGTCTAAATATAACAGGTGAAATCAGCCAAATTTTAAAACAAAAAAATAGTTTCCATAAAATAGTTAATTATGAGAAACAGGTTGATAAAGAATTATTCAATAAATATCCGATTAAAGCTTTATGTAGTTATAATATGGGATTATTTGATGAACAGTTGATAAAAAATATCATAAAATTACATCCTTATATATTATGGAATAATTATATATATCAAAATCCTTATTATATTTCCCTAGAATCATTTGATAATCAAAATATTTATAAAAAAGAATTAGATGAATGGTTAAATAATATTAAAAATTACCATGCAGAGAAAGAAATGCATAATAGAAATCTTGCAGAGGAAAAAAGTAAATTCGAATTCATTTTCAATGAAATCGGTGAAGCTTTATTTATCCAAGGTTTTTGGAAGGATAGCTATTCAAAATTCAAATTAGTTAATAAAAAAGCATGTAATCTTTTGGACTATACAAAAGATGAGTTATTAAATAAAAGGCCAATGGAAATTATCGAGGAAGATGACTTAAATAAATTAAGGCAAGATGACCTAAAAGAGAAGTTATTAGATGGTCAAGAAGTTAAATTCAATGTTAATATAGTTACAAAATATGGAGAAAAAATACCAGTTGAAAACAAATCACATGTTTTTGAATACCAGGGTGAAAAATTAGTTTTAACGGTAACTAGAGATAAAAGAGAAAGTATCAAAAAACAAAAAAAGTTAAAGAAACAATATAATGAAATTAAAGAAAAAAATCAAAGATTAGAAATATTAAATAAAAGATTAAATAATTTATTAAATATAATAACAGAGTTATCAAAATATAGTATTGAGGATGAAGTTAAATTCCTTAAAAGATTATTTAGGACTGCCTTTGAAATTGTACCACAAGCAAATCTTGGTAGTGTATATATATATAAGGAGAACCAAGTAAATTTTCTTGACACCATCGGTCATGATATCAATAAATTAAATAGTGCTCAAATACCGGTCGAAAACTTCCGTAAATATGGACAAGTTGTAAGAGAAGATAATATTAATGGGGATTTAGACCAAAGAGTATCTAATAAAAAATTAGATTTATTTAATAAGGGAACTGAGCCAATAAAAGAAACTCTAACCTTTGATATCGAAGGTATAGAAGGTTATATTGGTGGAATCAGTTTGGATATAAAAGTAGGAAGCAATAATACATTTAATGATATTAGTTTGAATATATTTTCGGCCTTTAAAGATATTGCCGACTCTTTTTATAAGATACAAAATTATGATAAATTAAGAGGGGATTTCACAAAAGAATTGGCTTTATCCTTAATTCATATGCTTGAATTTCATGACCAATACACAAATGGTCACTCTGAAAATGTTGCTATCTTGGCCAGTGATTTTGCTGAATATTTGAACTTAGAACAAAAAGAAATATCAAGAATTTATTGGGCTGGCTTGGTTCATGATATAGGAAAAATAATAATACCATCTTTTATATTAAATAAGGAAGGCAAATTGACTCAGCAGGAATATGAGATAGTCAAAAATCATCCCAAATGGGCATATGAGACCTTAATAAGGTCAAATCAATTATCTGATATTGCAGAATATGTTTTATACCACCATGAAAGATGGGATGGAAGAGGCTATCCAAAAGGTTTAGCAGAAGATAATATACCCCTGATTTCTCAAATCTTATCACTATGTGATAGTTGGGATGCAATGAGATCAAATAGATCTTATCGTGAAGCATTAACTTATGATCAGGCTGTAAATGAGTTGGTAGAAAATAAAGACAAACAGCATTCTGCTAAATTAGTAGATGAATTTATTGAAATGGTGAATATTGAAAGTGATAAGTTATTTTTCCATAAATAAAGGAGGTATATAAATTGACTAGTAGATTATCAAGCGGTGTTAATGGACTAGATGTAATATTAAAAGGTGGTTATTTAAATAATAGGACATACCTTTTAAAAGGTGGGCCGGGTACCGGCAAAACTACTTTAGGCTTGCACTTTTTAGAAGAAGGCTTAAATAATAATGAAAAATGTTTATTTATTAACCTGGTTGAATCAAAAAAAGAATTACTAATTGATGCCAAGAATTTTAACTTCAGAATAGATGAAATTGAAATACTTGATTTAACTCCTGGGGGTGAATTTTTAAACAAAGAACAGGATTATGATGTTTTTAAACCCTCTGAAGTAGAACAAGTGCCAATGATACAAGAAATCAGAAATAAGATTAAAGAAACAAATCCAGATCGTTTAGTCTTTGATGGCCTAACAAATCTATATTATTTGTATGAAAGTAAATATAAATTAAGAAAAAATATAATTTCTTTAATTCAATATTTATCTGAATTTGACATCACTTCTATATTTATAGCAGAAGATAACAGTGAATTTATTAATATTTTACAATTTCTAACTTCTGGTGTAATTAATTTAAAATTTGATGGTTATGAACGCAAATTAAATGTTATAAAATTTAGAGGCTCAGATTATCTAAAAGATTTTCATTCTATGGTTATAAAAGGAGAGGGTATTAATATATTACCTAACCTTTATTATAAAAAAACAACCACAAAATTAAAGGAAGGAATTATTTCGTCTGGCAGCAAAGAAATAGATGCACTCTTAAAGGGTGGTTTAGAAACAAATACCAATACTGTCATAATTGGTCCGACCGGAGTAGGGAAAACAACTTTAAGTATCAGTTTTTTAAGAAATAGTGTACAAAACAATAACAAGGGTATCATTTATTTATTCGAAGAAGCCCAGAAAGTATTAATAAATAGGTGTAAAGAAATAGATATGCCAATTGATAAAATGGTTGCAGAAAATAAGCTTATTATTAAAAATGTAAATAGTTTAGACACAAATCCTATAGAGTTTTCTTATATGGTAAGAGAAGATGTAAAAAAACATAATACTGATTTAGTAATGCTAGATAGTATTACAGGTTATTATTTGTCGTATGTTAATGATCATTATTCAAAATTAGATTTAATTAAACACTTACAAAACTTAAGCAATTATTTAAATAATTATGGGATAACTGTATTAATGACAAATGAAATGGCAAATATCACCGGAGATTTTAGATCAAGCGAATTAGGTATTAGTTATCTAGCTGATAACATAATCTTTTTAAGATATATTGAGATGAATGGCCAATTAAATAAAATTATAGGAGTTTTAAAGAAAAGACTAAGTAATTTTGAAAAATCTCTAAGGGAATTTGAGATCACCTCTCAGGGATTACAGGTTGGTAAACCATTAAATAATATTAAAGGAATATTGACAAATAATATAGAATTTATCGATAAATAATACTAATAAAGGTGAGAAAATGAATAAAAAATCTAGCGCCTTAAAAGAAAACAAAATAAAAAACTCAAAAATACTCCTATTAATAAAGAACACCAGAAATATGGATTTATTGAGCAAATTTTTAGATAAAGACTATATGACTTACCAAGAATTTGATCCAGATATCAATTATGATCTAATATTGGTTGATAGTTATAACTATAAAACAAAATTCAAATTAATTGAAGAATTTAAAAAAAAGCAGTCCCCGTTATTTTTACCGGTTATTTTAATGCATAAAAGAGAAGAAACTGTTGACTATTCAAGTAAAATGATGAATATTGCTAATGAGTATATATTAACACCGGTAAAAAAAGATGTTTTAAAAATAAGAATAAAGCGGATGCTAAAGACGCGTGTATTAACAAAAGAAAATTTTCAAAATAATAATAAATACAAAAAAATTTTTGCACAACTGGATCATATGGCCTTTTTAAATCAAGTAGATTTGAAAAGCCGTAAGCTATATAAGTTTTCAGATATAAATAAGAAAGTTATTGAAAAAACCGGCTATAGTAAAAACGAATTATTAAACATGAAATTTACTGATATTATTGACCACAATAAACAGTCACCCATTTTTGAATACTATTTAAATAAACTTATCAAAGAAAATAAAGTCATCTTACAGGCAGATTTATTGAAAAAAGATAATGATAATATAACTGTTGAGATCAATTCTAAAATAATGGTGTTAAAAGATGAACACCATGTCTTATCAATTTTAAGAGAACTTTAGGCAATGCTATTTTAAAAAATCGAACAAATTTTATAAAAATATACTAAAGGTATTAGAGCTTAATCAATTAAATATCTTCTATTCCCGCCAATATATTAAATCCACCGCTTTTTTAAAACCAATACATTTATAATAACCCCTATATAAATTAAATATTTTTTCTTTAATCAATTAATTTTAAAAAAGCTGATTAAACTTCCAAAGTCAAAGAGTGTTTGATACTCCAGTATTGTACACTGGGGTAATTTAAAAATGTACAGTTTGGCAAATATATAATGTAGTTTACTTGATATATTTACCAAACCTATTTTTTTATAGATAGTCTGACCTTCTTTGACTTTAGTTTTAAATTGTAGTATAATATAAAATGAAATAATTGATATTGTAATATTGATTGGAGGGATTAACAGATGCGAATGGAAGATTTTACTCGTAAAGCACAGGAAAGTTTATCCGAAGCACAGCATATTGCAGAAGATAATGGTAACCAGGAAATATATCCTGCTCACCTATTTTTAGCATTGGCTGAAGATGACCAGGGAATTATGGTTCCTTTATTAGAAAAGTTAGGTATTAATCTGAAAGTTTTTCGAAAAGATTTAAATGAAATTATTGAAAAGCTTCCAAAAGTTTATTCTGACCAGGGACAACTATATATGTCACAAGAATTGAATAATGTACTTAGGAAAGCCCGTAAAGAATCGAAAAATCTTGGGGATGAATACATTTCAACTGAGCATTTCTTGTTAGGACTTTTATCTGGTGGTAAAGGCAAAACATATGACTACTTTAAATCAAAAAATATTGACATTGATAAAGTAAAGGATGCTATTGAAGATATCAGAGAAGGAGCGAAGGTAACTTCTCAAGATGCAGAAGAACAGTATCAGGTGCTTGAGAAGTATACAATAGATATTACTGAATTAGCGCGGGAAGGTGAATTAGATCCCGTAATTGGACGCGATGAGAGAATCAGAAGAATTATGCAGGTTCTTTCCAGAAGGAGAAAAAATAATCCGGTTTTAATTGGAGAACCTGGGGTAGGTAAAACCGCAATTGTAGAAGGCCTGGCTCAAAGAATTGTTAACGGAGATGTGCCCGAAGCCCTTAAAGATAAAAAAGTGATAAAATTAGATATGGGTTCATTAGTGGCCGGTACAAAATTTAGAGGAGAATTTGAAGATAGATTAAAGTCTGTTTTAAAAGAGATTAGAAAGGCTGAAGGACAGATCATCCTATTTATCGATGAAATGCATACTATAGTAGGGGCCGGGGCTGCAGAAGGAGCAATGGATGCTTCTAATCTATTAAAACCAGCCTTAGCTCGTGGTGAACTACATTGTGTTGGTGCGACTACTTTAAATGAATACAAAAAACACATTGAAAAAGATGCAGCATTAGAAAGAAGGTTTCAGCCGGTAAAGATCTCTGAACCTTCAGTTGAAGATACAATTTCAATCTTACGTGGCCTTAAAGAAAAATATGAAATTCACCATGGTGTAAGGATTCAAGACAGTGCTTTAGTTGCAGCGGCTAATTTATCAGAGCGATATCTAACAGAAAGATTTTTACCTGATAAAGCAATTGACCTTGTAGATGAAGCTGCTTCTAAATTAAGAATTGATATAGATTCAATGCCTTTAGAGATTGATGAACTAAATCGAAGAATCAGAAGGCTTGAGACTGAAAAAGAAGCTCTAAAACAGGAAGAAGACCAAGAATCTCAAGAACGGTTAGAAGAGCTAGGGAAAAAAATACAGGAATTAAAAGAAAAAAGAGATCCCTTATTAGCACGTTGGGACAATGAAAAAGAATTGATTCAAAAACGACAGAACTTAAATGAAGAAATAGAGAAGATTAAGGTGAAAGCAGAAAATGCTGAAAGAGAAGCAAACTATGAAGAAGCTGCTCGTCTAAGATATGGAGAATTAAATGATCTACAAAAAGAATTAGAGGAAACTAAAGAGAAGATTGAAGATATAGAAGGTGATTTCAACGTCTTAAAAGAAGAAGTTACCGCTGAAGATATTGCAGAGATTGTATCATCCTGGACTGATATTCCAGTTCAAGAGTTAATGGAAGATGAACGCGAAAAACTAGTTCATCTTGAAGAAGAACTATCTAAAAGAGTGGTTGGTCAAAATGAAGCCATAACAGCAGTTAGTAATGCAATTAGAAGATCAAGAACTGGTTTACAAGATGTTGACCGACCCTTGGGTTCCTTTATTTTCATGGGGCCAACTGGTGTAGGTAAAACTGAACTGGCTAAAACCTTAGCAGCCTATTTATTTGATGATGAAAAAAATCTAGTAAGATTGGATATGTCTGAATATATGGAACGTCATGCTGTAGCTAAGTTAATCGGTTCTCCTCCAGGCTATGTAGGCTTTGAAGAAGGGGGACAGTTAACTGAAAGAATTAGAAGACAGCCTTATTCAGTTATCTTATTAGATGAAATTGAAAAGGCTCATCAGGATGTTTTTAATATTTTGCTGCAGATTCTTGATGACGGGATTTTAACAGATAGTCAGGGTAATGAAGTTAACTTTAAAAATACGGTTATTATAATGACATCTAATATTGGTTCTGATTATATTCAGGACTTAAATGATGAAGAAGAAATGAGAAAACGAGTAACTGAAGCCTTGAAAGGTAACTTTAGACCGGAATTCTTAAATAGAGTAGATGAAAAGATTATATTCCATACCTTAAGTAAAGATAATCTTCTTGATATTGTAGATATCAAATTAGATGACTTAAGAGATAAACTATCAGAACGTAAATTAGATATAGAAGTTACAAAAGAGGCTAAAGAAGAAATTATGGAATTAGGTTATGATCCAACTTATGGAGCAAGACCGATTAATAGAACTATTCAAAAATATCTAAAAGACCCCCTTGCTATGAAGATGTTAGAAGATGAAATTAAGGAAGATGCTGAAATATTAATAGATTATGATGACGAACAATTCCAATTTAAGGTTAAGTAATAGATAGTAGCGTTTTCCTTTAATTTAACCCCTTAAAACAGTCTGTTTTAAGGGGGTTTAAAATATTATATTCCATTTATTGTATTTTAGAAGTATTATAGAAACTGTTTAAAAATAAATAGGGCCCAAACATCGGGCCCTTAAAATATAATAAATATCTAACGTCAGATATTGATATTAACTTTTTATGCATGAGCAGCTTCTAAATTTTTTTAGGTTCAATACCATGTTTAAGCAGAATCTCAGCGGTCCATCTGGCTGTTTTTCCTGTTACTTCAGGGCACTGATCTTCATGTGCACCTGCTTCTTCAAATTTTTGAAAATCTTCTTCGTCCCATAGATCAAAACTTCTACCCATTTTTTTAGCTTGAACATCATTACAAATTACACTACCGTATTCTTCAATAAACTTTTTTCTCAGTTTTTTAGCGATAGCGGAAGAATTCATCCAATCATTACCATCAGGGTCTTTTTTTGAATAATCTTCTTTACTACGGCCAAAATAACTCCCTATAGCAGCGATTCCACCAACAAGTGCACCACATGTACCATCACCACAAAGGGCACCACCACCTGCTAAAGGGTGGGATGCTTTAAAAACTTCATCATCTATACCTTCAAAATAATCTTGTAAAGCTGCTAAGACAGCTTGAGTACAAAAACCATATTTGTGTTCATATTCAAAACCTTTATTATAAATATCTTTTAATAATGTTTCTTGTTCTTCTTTAGTCATTTTTATACCTCCTTATGTGATTGTTTTCACCAATATTTTATCAAGGTTTTTAACATATGTCAAAATTCCAATTTTTATAAAGAGCACGATTAGTAATAAATATATTACAATAAATGATAATTTGTATAGTAGGCTACATATTTATTACACATATTGTGTTATTATAAATTTAACATAAAAAATTAGAGGAGGAAATATAAATGAGTAGCAGGTTTTTGAATTATAAATTAGTTACACTGTCTTTTGTATTAGCGTTGGTGTTTACCTTTAGCTTCATAAATGTAGGTTTGGCTGATAATCATGGTGAGATGGATATTGTTGACACTGCTATTGCAGCAGATGACTTTAATACATTGGTAACTGCAGTTCAAGAAGCCGGTTTAGTAGAAGCCTTAAAATCTGAAGGACCATTTACAGTTTTTGCTCCCACAGATGCAGCTTTTGCAGCCTTGCCTGAAGGAACTTTAGAAACACTTTTAGCAAATCCAGATCAATTAAGAGATATATTATTATATCACGTAGTCGAAGGTAAAGTTATGGCAGCCGATGTTTTAGGATTAGACGGAGCACAGGTTGAAACTCTCTTGGGAGAAGATATTGAAATTGGTATAATGGATGGCAAAGTTTATATCAATGATGCACAGGTTATAACTACAGATATAGAAACCAGTAATGGAGTAATCCATGTAATAGATACAGTAATAGTACCCTCAGACGAATTAATGGATATTGTTGATACAGCAGTTAAGGCTGATAACTTTAATACTTTAGTAACAGCTGTACAAGAAGCCGGCCTAGTAAATGCACTTAAAGGTGACGGGCCCTTCACAGTTTTTGCACCGACTGATGAAGCATTTGCAGCACTTCCAGAAGGAATATTGAATAACCTATTAGCAAATCCAGACCTCTTAACAGAAGTTTTACTATACCATGTAGTAGAAGGTAAAGTAATGGCTGAAGATGTTGTAGGATTAAATGGAACCAAGGCAGCAACCTTAAATGGGAAAGAAGTAAGTATCAATGTTTCAGATGGAAAAGTATTTATTAACGAAGCTCAAGTAATAACTACTGATGTAAAAGCAACAAATGGAGTAATACATGTGATTGATTCAGTTTTAGTTCCATATGAAGACTTGATGGATATAGTAGATACCGCTATAAGAACTCAATCTCTTGATACTTTGGTAACAGCAGTTGTAGAAGCAGATCTATCAGGAGCCCTAAAAAGTGAAGGGCCCTTTACAGTATTTGCTCCAATCGATTCAGCTTTCGCTAAACTACCAGATTTATATATAGACCATCTATTGCAAAATAAGAGTGTATTGGCAAGTTATCTAAAATACCATGTAATTGAAGGCAAGGTCATGGCAGCCGATGTACTTGGATTAGACGGAGCATCAGTTAATACCCTTTTAGGAAAAGATGTTGAAGTTAGTATCAGTAATGGTAGTGTTTATATAGACAATGCCAAAGTTATTGTAACCGATATTGAAACTAAAAATGGTGTAATTCATTTGATTGATTCTGTTTTAGTCCCATAAACCCCTTTAAATAATATAGATAAAAATAAACCGCTGGTTATCTTTAATTGATAACTGGCGGTTTTTAATTGAAAATTAAATAGTTAATTTAAAGGTATCTTATTTAAAATAAAGAATCATATAATTAGAAATAGAAGATTAAGGGATGATTTTATGTTTATTAAAAAAAGACATATATTTCTAATTATAATAATAGTAGTTGCTTTGTTAATAGGTGGTGGATATTACTATTTAAATCAAAGTTATGAACCATTAAAAGGAAACAATGTTTATATAGACCAAGAAAATATAATTGAATATGATAAATATTATTATTATAAAACTGAAAGCAATAATAATATAGGGATCATACTTTATCCGGGTGGAAAAGTAGAGGCAACAGCTTATGCACCCCTAACTGATATGTTAAGTGAAAGTGGATATAGTACATTTTTAATTAAAATGCCTTTTAATCTCGCTATTTTTGCTAAAGATAGAGCAGATGTTATATTAAAGAAATATGGTCAAGCTATTAATAATTGGTATATAGTTGGACATTCTTTAGGAGGAGCAATGGCGGCTAGTTATTTAGATGAAGGTAATATACAAAAATTTAAGGGAATAATATTTTTAGCATCTTATCCACCTAATAATGTGGACTTCACTAATACTAATTTAAACGTCCTTTCTATAAATGCAACTAATGATCAGGTTATCGATAGAAATAAGTTAGAAAATACAAGAGATAATTTGCCTTCTGGTGCAGAATTTAATATTATTAAGGGTGGAAACCATGCTGGATTTGGTAATTACGGTCCACAGAATGGTGATGGAAATAGTTCTATTACAAAAAAAGAACAGTGGGATCAAGCTGTAAATTATATAATAAACTTTATTCAAAAGGTAGAGGAGGATTAATAGATGAATATTAAAAATATTGGGCTTGTTATTTTAATCTTAGCTGCTGCCTTGTTATTAGGAAATGGTATTTATCATCTCATAATGAATCTCTTAATTGATACAGATTTAAGTTTAATAGTTAAAATAGGGATATTTGGATTGATAATTGGTATAATAATAATTATAATTGGTTTAATCATAGAAAGGGTTAAAGATAAGAAGAACGAGAACTTTTAACCTAGATATAACAATTTATACATTTTAGGGGGAGTTAAGTAAAAATGAGTATACTTGTTACAGGCGGAGCCGGATTTATAGGATCAAATATGGTTGATGCTTTAATAGATAGAGGAGAGAAAGTAATAATTGTAGATAATTTATCGACAGGTTTTAAAGAAAATGTTAATAAAAAAGCTGAATTTTATAACATAGATTTAACAGATAGGAAATTATTTGATATCTTTGAAAACCATAAAATTGAAAAAGTTGTTCATTTGGGGGCACAAATAGATGTAAACAGATCAGTTTATGACCCTATTTATGACAGTCATGTAAATATACAGGGGAGTATAAATTTATTTCAAGCCTGTGTAAAAAATGATGTCAAAAAAGTAGTCTATGCCTCTTCAGCGGCCGTATATGGAGAGCCGAACTATTTGCCTATAAATGAGAAACATCCTATAAAAGCAATGTCACCTTATGGAGTAAGTAAACATACTCCTGAACATTATCTAAAATACTTTAATAATGAATATGACTTAGATTATACAGTATTAAGATATTCCAATGCATATGGGCCCAGGCAGTCTGCCGCTGGTGAAGGGGGAGTAGTTGCTATCTTCATCGACAAGATGTTAGAAGACAAAAGACCTGTAATCTATGGTGATGGTGATCAAACCAGAGATTTCATTCATGTTTATGATATAATCGAAGCTAATCTGAAAGCTTTAAACACTTCTAATCATAAGACATTGAACGTTTCAACTCGTTCAGAGACAACTGTAAATAAATTAGTAAAACTGATTAATGAAGAACTTAATAAAAAATTAGAGCCAATATATAAAGAAAGACGTGAAGGGGATATTAGACACAGTATCCTTGATAATTCTAAAGCTTTAGATTACTTAGATTGGGAACCTAAATATGAAATAGAAGAAGGTATAAAACAGACTGTCAAATATTATCTAAAAAGGGGTCAGCAAAATGGTTAAAAATATAGTCTTTGATTTAGGTAATGTTTTATTAGATTTTAATTCTGATGAAATAATAGCTGATCATATACAAGATAAAAAACTACACCAGCAAATTTCAGAGAATATTTTTAAAAGTAAAGAATGGATTCTTTTAGATAGAGGAGAGATTACTGCCCAAGAAGCTACTCAAAGATTTATCAAAAAGATGCCTGAAAATGAAAAATTAATCAAAGAAATTATGGATAACTGGAAGGACTATTTAATACCTATTGATGAAAATGTTGAAGTTTTAAATAATATAGCCAAAAAACCAATTAACCTATATGTGCTTTCTAACTTTCATAAAGAAGCTTTTGAAGTAGTATATGAAAAATATGATTTTTTTAACCATTTCGATGGTATGATAATATCTTATCGTGAAAAAACTATTAAACCTGAAAAAGAAATATATGAAAAACTGATTAATCGATATAATTTAAATCCAGATTTGACATTATTAATTGATGACAGTGAGAAAAATATCGATGCAGCGAAAAAATTGGGATTTAAAACTATCCATTTTAATGATAATATAAAGTTAAGCAACTCAATAAACGACTATATTAAGAGGATTCTCGGCTAAAGACAAAATAAATAGTTTAAAACAGGAATAAATGTAATAAAATGGTTAAAAAGTTGTCGTTTGAAAACTCCAAACTAAATTTAATAATTTCTATAAAAT
>Ga0102934_1002513_pt1 | contig 12672 bp, 11 predicted proteins | sample SalPonR2_A_D1_MG_FD_78175 | JGI IMG/M metagenome (GOLD analysis project Ga0102934, IMG submission 78175) | Salt pond soil microbial communities from South San Francisco under conditions of wetland restoration - Salt Pond MetaG R2_A_D1_MG | ecosystem: Environmental > Aquatic > Marine > Intertidal...
GAGAGCCAGGACGCAGAGGAGGACGACTGGGCGGGGAAGGGAGGGGGACGAGGGGCGGGCGAGGGGGGCGGGGGGAAGGGGCCAGGCTGAATATTGATGACAAGAGCATGTTTCCGACCCTATAGGGGAAGGCTAGAGGGGAGGGGATGGCAGGGGGAGGTCCTCTTTGTGTAGGAAATCGCGATTTTAGCAGAGGGCTGCGGCCATCTGCGTAAGGCGGGGTGGGAGGAAGATGTTAAAGCCTGCGCATGCAGTAATAGTAAGGAGTGTTGTGTAGATCCCAGGATAAGTGAGGAACCAAAATGGCGGGAATTGCTGGGCTCCAAACGCTCTGGCGGGTACGATGGGTCTAGTACACCGGTGTGTCTCTGACCGGGGTGGCCTCTTGTCTTCCTCTGGTCCTAGTGGCGTGGAGTCCGCTGTGAAATGGGATATAGGGTGCGAGAAGGGTGTGCTCATTAAAGACCTGGCATGATGGCGAAGAAACTTATGGAAGGGGGGCGAACAGGGGGCGGGCGGCTCGAAGTGGAGAGGGAGGAGGGAAGAGCAGGCAAAGAGCAGCCATGCATCGACCTGTGTCGAAAAGGTGAGGGCGACGCTTCTTAGAGCTATGTCGCGCTCCTAATGAATATGGGATGTTAAAGGAGAAGGTAATACCAAATAATGCGTACCGGTTAAAAGCGTGACCACATGTCTACAGCGGAGGAGAGTCACAATCCTAACTCCGACGTGATGTCGGGATATCGATGAAGTCGGTTGTGTGGGTACGGGGAAAGGAGACATGACTTTCCTGGAGGCCCGAATAGTCCAACAATAAAGAATAAGCAAACAAATTACGCCAGGTCTCTGCTTTTGTAAGTCACCATATATGCTCCATTCTCTGTTAAAATAAGTGCCTTCGGTTGGGGTGGTGGGGGAAGCCACGCGTTTCCATTCGGAACGTGGACTGGCATCCGCAGTGTAGATGTCGATACCCTCAGATGATGTGTACTTGCTCTAACAATTCAGCATCACAGTTTCTTACTCCTGTCATCATTACCCGTGGTGACCATGCGATGCGCATGTAGAACATGGAAATGAGCATCAAAAGAACACCTGGGAATAAATTTTCTAGTCCAAAATTCTGAGTGATTTTCGTCCTTTCACTAATGTCAAAAATAGCCCTTTCTCGTAGTATGTTCCCTAAGAACTTGAAATCTCACGTTGCTACGCGTAAAATTCAGCTTGTCATTCTCTCCGTGCTCGAGAATTTAGTGGAACCCTTCTCAATAGTGCAATACTGGTCTAGTTGAAATAGCTCTTAAACCACCTGGTAGCCTACAATAAGCATATGATTTTCATATAATTTATTTAATTCTCATCAGTAAAGGCCAAGAAAACCGTAAACAAAGCAACAACTTTATCAGTTTAACCTCCCCAGTGAGCACCCTGCCTGGCAGTGCCTTCTCCGTCGCACATGACTAGCCGAGAACGCCGCCAAGCGCCTGTAGAGATGAGTCGAAGGAATTTTCAGATCTCGTGCTATTCACAAAAAAAAGACGCATCATATCCCCGTCACGCACAGGACCATTTCTGTGTCTTTTTTTTCTACAGCTGTCCTCTTGTGGAGACGCTTGTCATCCTTTCCCCCGGTCACCTCGGCAACCTCTTACTCCCTGTCCGCAAGAGGCGGGTTGCAGACGTCAGCATTTGCGCCCTCATCTTTTTTGCTTCATAATCCCGCTTTGGCAGGCACAAAGGGTAAATATCCAGCAAGCGCACGTGGTGGTTGGACAATAATGCCGTCCAGCAAATCATCGTCATCGTCCTCATCGAAGAAAGGTGCTGAAGCTGTCGCCAAGTCGATTCAAGACCCCAAGCCCGCCAAGGAATCGACAGACTCGTCATCGAAAAATCAGAGGAAGTCATCTCGAAAACGAGATCCAGTGGATTATAACGAGGAACACGTCGTCGTGCAAGAAGAAGCAGGAGCATCGGAGACTACCAAGAACAAGAAACCTCGCCGTGACACTCCAAAAGTTTTCTCAGAACGTCAACAGGAACCTTCGCGAGACTCAAAAGGCGTGCTCCACTTTAAGGACCACCCGGAATTTCTGCCGAATCTCACGCCGAAAGAAGTGTTGCGTGCGGGAAGTTTTGGTGGAGGGTATTTTCGTCCCATACACAGCTCAGTGACGGGAGAGGACTACTCGGACGCCCACAAGGAGTTCCCCAGCGACTGGTTTGAAGGCTTGGACATGAAGCGCATGATTACGTCCAAAACCTACCGGCCCGACATCAACACGTACGGGGTCAAATGCGGTGGCTCTCTGGAGATGTGGGAGAGCAGCGGGTGGATTACACCCGTCGATCCGTACGGCGCCTTTCAATGGTAAGGCAGGGCCTGTTGCTCCCAGCATTTGTCATCCCGCCACAAAGCTACCTCTCTTTGATAAACTTAAGGGGAGATAAGACTGTGTGAGTGGGACTTGTCGTGAGAGTCACCTGGCCTTTCCCCCTGCATTCGCTTAGGTACTGCCGCTTTTTCCTTGGCCGGCGCTCGGAAGACGACGCCCGGCAAATCGGTCGTTTTAACCAAGTAATGGGACCAACAGGGCGTTTTCGCACGAACCTAATGAATCAGATCGTCAGGAAGGGGAAACGCTTCGACGACGTGAATGTCTCGCCTGTCATCCGGCAGACGCTACAGCACTGGGGGTACAGACTCACCGAGGTAAATGCTGTGTCCACGGAGGCCACGCCAGATATTGATGTGCTCCAGTCAGCCAGTAAGACTAACTTAAAGCTAATTGCTACTCGCAGAGGCACATTTTCCATGCCCATGCTATCCATTCTATGTCTTATCGGAGGCCCTGCACAAACCGCGATAACTCATCTCACAAATTGATTGGTCACCCTCCCATGGACGAATACACTCCTAACAGGCAGACTTCAAAGCGTACTGCAAGAAAAAAGGCTTTGAGTGCCCCACTTGAGAATGAATTAGCGAGAATGACAATAATCTTGCTGGATCGCCCGTTCTTAGACGCAGACTGACGGCCTGTGTGAAACGGCGCGGTAGAATGGGACCAAGGAGTGACGACTGTCACCCAAGGTGGGACGCCGCGGTGTGCATCTCGGGAAAGAGAGAAGAAGGTGGAGGTACGAATGCCAGTGGGTCATTTTAATGATTAAAGACTACCGGAGGCATACGCGCCACGCAGGGTGCTGGAAGTCGCAAAGATTTGATTCTCCCTCCAATCATTGAAGGAGTCTTCGCTTAGAGCGGCAAGGGAACACATGGGAAAGCTATGTACATACAAGACGTAGCGTTGTCATACCTTTATTTACTCAGATTAACAGATCGGTGGTTGGGTGCTCAACATAAAAAAAAAAAAATAAGACATAGCCAACCTGACTATTTTCCGCGGCAGTTGATGTTGATCATTTTGAATCCTTGTTCTAGTCATTACTGTGTGCCTGGCCTGCTCCCATCCAACTACCCGCTTTTCCGCCCAAAGGTGCGGGTTTTCCGCTTTCTTCGCACGGAACTCACAGGCCTCTTCCCATGGTTTGCCTTCTTTCCTCTCCTAGCATTGCGATTCAGGCAATCGAACTCCTCCACCCAACTGTCTGAAGGTGTTAGACGGGGACCTGGGAACAATCGGTATAAGATTGCCGAGAGCGGGCCGTACGAAAGAGAACTGGGCTGATTCGGCACTGGTAGACGGTTCAAGCTGGAACTATGGATGTGAGAGTACATGGAGACTGAGTCTATGACATGTGTCCATGAAGATATAGAAATATTCCCAAAATGACAAAGAGTATCCATGGTGCCACACTTTCCTCGGTATTATGACACCTGAGAGAGAAAATTTGACAAAACAATACACCCTGGGCGATAAACAGGTACCAAGCCTCCACGTTATCGCACGAAGTCACAGGTTTCTACGAGTGAAACATGATTCGTGCAGCTTTATGGCACATCGACACCAGTTACGAAATGTCCTCGGCCCGTCACTGGACAAGCCTAATTTTTGGCCTCCAATTTGCCCCTGCATACCTGAAGCACTGTGTCTGCAGGCTTTTGCCTAACCCTGAACACCACCTTGTTCTCCTGGTGGTGGCCGTGAAAAAACGCGCGCCCTGTCGTAAGAAAGCCATTCTGACCAACAGAGGTTTGGACGGATTGTGCTGTGAGTTTGAGAGGATAGTAACACTCAACACACGTCTGCGTGCGGTGGCACAATTTCTTCTTACGAGCCCCGCAAGCTTTGCCAAGGCCCGCTTGTCACATTGGAGCATTGGACGGGCAGCGCGTTTCTCCATCGCTTAATCCTCTTTGTTTACGTAATTTCCACTTTCCCTCGCCCGTCGGCTCGCGAGTTCGAGGACGCCAAATGAATATTGGATGCGAGGAGAAATCATCGGGCAATTAATATTCATGACCATTGAAGTTCGCAAATTCTCGGAAAATATTTGGTGGTGCTTCTGCGACGGTCGCACAACGTACGAATGCATGGCACGCTTGTGCGTGAGTACGTTGTGCGGGCTGTGGGGTTTTTGGTTAACTTTCCACGGGGTATCGCTCTCGGAAGCATTCTGCATTCCCGAGCGCGATGCAACCCTCGCACAGCAAGAAACACTGTGCCTTTTGCCTCACTTTGTATGTTGAACTGACGGGGAATTAACAAAATCATCACACGTTTATGGCAACGAATGCATTGCACGCGGAAGATCGACAGGGAAGGCTCGTCGACGTCGTTTTTTTGGTTGACACGTACTCTGTCGCGGTCTTACCTGTCTTCTCACTGCTTCACTCAAACTTCACTTTCGATCCCATGTCAGTCGACGAGCTGGGCGTTTGTGGGGAGGACGATGAGCATGTTGACCCATTCTCTTGGTAATCTGCAAATGCCATCAACCAAGAGCAAGGGCCGGTATCAATTGACGCTGGAGCAGAAAGAAGAATTCACGACCAGTTTTCAACTATTCGACACGGATGGTAAAGGAGCAATTGATCTACATGAGCTCAAGGTACGGTTCTCGGGTACATTCCAATGTCTAAGTGTGTCAATATATTCTTGTTGTTCTACTCTGTTTCGAGGCGCCACCCTCTTGACTTCAAAATTCCTGTGTAGGTCTTGGAATATTTGGAACTGACTTACACTAGCGTGACTGAAATGCTAATGATTACGATAATGAAGATCCCATTTAGTGTAAGGCTCGGGGTTATACTTATTTTTTGGGTTTGAACAAGACATTCCCGATCCGTCCTTTGTCGCACCACCGACGCCTGCTCTATATCTGTCGACATCCCTCCCAGGTACTCATGCGGGCTCTGGGCTTCAACATTCCCAAACGGGAGGTAGTGGCCCTGGTCCGAGAGATCGACCCGACGAACCATGGCATGGTATCGTTTGATACCTATCTGGAAGTCATGACCGACATGGCCTCGCGCCGCGATCCGCTCGAGGAGATGAAAAAGGCCTTCCTGCTCTTTGCCGGCGACAAGGACGTTATCAGCGTGCAAGACCTGAGGAGGGTGTCCAAACAATTGGGGGAGAAGATGTCGGAAGATGAGCTGGCAGCCATGGTTGCCGAATTCGACAGGTATGTATGTCCCAGGGGGAAGGCCAAGGGTATGAGGGGCACGAAAGTGAAGTCCACTGTCTGACGCAACCGCCTTGATCTACTGTCGGACGCAACCGCCTTGATCCATGCAAACATGTGCAGGGACGGGGATGGCTGCATCAACGAAGAGGAATTCTTGCAGATCATGAAAGGGAGTGGGACATTCTAAGCTGCGAGGTGTGGAGGCGAGAGTCCTTCCACACGGATTATGCAGGTGGATGGCAAAAGTACGCTTCGATGCCAAGGTGAAAGCCTCGACGTTTGTCAGTATTCGCTGGACTATTTATACATGGCGGGGAGGCAGAATTTATCTTTTCCTAGGGTGCCGAAAGAAAGCTGGGTGGGAGAGGTTTGGGTTTGGTTGTAAAGAAGAGAGGAGCGGTGAGTGTCCGGGCGCCGGGCCGAGACCTTCTCATTTCAAAGTATATTATTAGAGCACGCTGGTCCAGCGCTGAACGGATTCGGGGTGCAATAACACGTTTCGGTAGTCAATAGTGTCGGTGAGGAGACTGAACAGCACAGGGGCTCCGAAACAATAACCGCCTCATTCGACCCCATACATACGCCTGGATCTCTCGCGCTGAGTAGATTGGTTGTCCGTTGTTTCTTTTTTCGTTTTCGCAAGATAGCTTTGCGCTTCGCCGGTGCCAACCACGTGGACGGTCATTTTTCCCCCGACAAACGCCCCACCCGCCCTTGGCTACCCCACAAGGCACCTCTATCCTCTTTGTGCCACCTATCCTGTATGCAAGAGACGGTCCCTAAGATACTGCAGCTACTAACTCCTCCCTTTAATCGAACCAAGGCCGGGACAAGCCTTCCAAGGCCTCCCTCCTTCCTCCTCCCTCTTTACTAGACAGTTTCAAACCTCTCCTCTCCGCCAATCTTCTCCCTAGCCCTCCAAAGCCGAAGCCCCCGAGATGATCTCCACAAGCTCGGTAGTGATCCGAGACTGCCGGGCTCGATTGTATTGGATGGAAAGCTCCTTGATCAAGTCCTCTCCGTTCTTCGACGCGTTCTCCATCGCATTCATTCGGGAAGACTGCTCGGCCGCCGCACTTTCCAGCATGGAGGTGAACATGGTAGTGGCAATCGCCATCTCGTACATATCGTCCAGCACCTCCGTCTTGGTGTCGGGCTCGAATTCGTACTCCACGTAGGGCTCGCCAGTCAAGGCCGCAGGGGGGTAGAGCGTCTTCACCGTGGCTTCGTAGGCGATGGCCGAGCGGAACCGGTTGAAAACCACGTGAACCGCGTCCGCCTTGATCTGCGTCACGTCTTGCGCAAGGGCTGCGGCCAAGGAGAAATTGTACGGGGTCCCGGAGTCGGAATTGATTTGTGTGATAAATTCACCCAGCGGACGCCCCATGGTGGCGCGTCCTTTGTCCCCCACGATGAAAAGCTGCACGTCCTTCTTCTCCTTGTCCAAGGCCGGAACCATATGCTTCATGACACGGGCCAGGGACGAGTTGACGCCGCCGCAGAGGCCTCGGTCCGTGGTGATGATCACGAGGAGGTTGCTCTGCGGGAGCTTGTCCAGGCTTTTGGCAAAGTCCTCCAGCAAGACCGGGGGTGGGGTGAAGCCATCCACCCATTTCTGGAATGGGCGCCCTGCCTTGAGACGGTCCTCATCGCCGCGCATCTTGGAAGCTGCCACCATCTTCATTGTCTTGGTGATCTTGTTGATGCCTGCAGTCGACTTCATGCGTGCCGCAATTTCCTTCTCTGACGCCATCCCGCGTGCGACCATCCTGGAGTTGGGAAAAGCCACCGGCCAGAGAGGGCGACGATGAGTCAGACGACATTTAAATGGCAGGAAGAATAAGGAATGGATAGTTCAAGAAGTGACCCCGCAAGCGCACATGCGCAGCCCCGCATCTCTCAATGAGGGGACTTTCCTATCCGCTCGAGTTAAGTCGTACCTGGTGGCTCCGCCCAGGATGAGCCTTCGCGCGGCTTGATAGCCCAGACTAGCAGACATCTTCGTCTCCTGTGATGGTTGTTGAGGGATCAGTGTGGTTGCGTCGGTGGGAATGGTGAACGTGGAGAGGGAGGATTAAGCACGGGGCAAGACGGGGGCGGCAGGGTGCTGACCAGAGCGACCGTACCCCCTGAAAATTTCCGAAGCCGTTGATCCCCAGACTTGCAAGACATGCACACGACAACTACCGCGCACGCCAGGGCGTCAAGCGGGAAGGACGGTGGACGTTGATGATGGACAAGCAATAACGCGACTCGCGCGTTGGCTTGGCTAGAAACTGTCTTTTGCTTCCGAGTGGTAGCATGAGCAATAGCAGCCTGACAGGGGGCTGATACAAGCCCGTCGGCCGCGGGCCATATACTGCGTCCCGTGGAGCCTGCACATGAATGCTCAGGAGTCCTTTGTGGGTGTGTTTTTGTTGCTTTCAGTGTTTTGGGGAATTTTCACCCGGAGCATGGAAGCTTAGAATTGTGTTCCTGATTGCTGATCCTTTTTTTTCGGAACCTTTTCCCCCTAGACTCGTATACTCCTACCAGGCTCGATTCCACCAAGTCACATGGACTCCAGAGTGAGTCTCTCCGCAGACAACAGCACTGCAACAACAACAACTGCCACCACAAGCACTACTCTCTCTACCGTCAGCGGATCGGCCGACACTAATGCTGCGCAACGTCGTCGTCCAACATATTTCTTTCGCACTGCAGACTCGCTACCGGATGACGGATTTAGTCCCCGTTTAGAGGGTCGCTCGTATTTAAGTGAGGGGTTCCAAATGCTCCTGTGGTCCGTGGTACTTAACGGCTTGCTGGCACTAGTGGTACTGTGGCTGGTTGAGGGTTTGCTGCAACCGGTCCTGATAGCGATCCTTGAACTAACGCCCTCCCCGCGCACAAGCAAAGTCTTGACCGCACTTCTTACTGTCGTCTTACTTCAAGGCGGGGGGCAAGGATCGATAATATTACTGATGGCCTTGGGAATCTCAGCAGTGGTGGTGGGCATGTCTCAGTCCGACGGCGTCTTTGTACCTTGCTTTCTCGTCTTGCTCGTGTGTCTGGGGGCGGTTTTGCGGGAAGGCGGATGGAATGCGTATAAGAACGGGTCGGTTGCCTCACGTAACACGTGGGGAGATGCATCTCCACTAAGTGCTGCTTCAGGTGTTCTTAAGGCTTTCTCGGGAATGGGAGGTGCGCCAGAAGAGGGCCGGAGGAATTTATGGGGAGCCTAGTGTGGCAGAGGTGCGAAGCAAGAGGAATTCGAAGTTCGATCTGAGTACCGCAGGGTGTCAACAAACAGACTGAACATATAAGCACGTAACATGCGAACTCGAGTTGAGACGCGTCGTGGAATTGTGCTGCTTGTGGGTAGAAACGTGCAAGCTGAAATATTTCCCGCTCTGTGATATGTGCATATGACCCACGGCCTCCAGGCGACTGAGAAGGAAGAATCCATTAACTCTCCCGGAGAGGTAAAGATGAAGAACAAGTTCACAGCACACACCATCCACGTGAGGCTTCCAGCCAAATCCCAGACGCGTGTTGACAGATCAAGCAAGCCCCGCGCAAACATTGTCGCACACCGCTTTGACCCTGTTCCAGAATTTTCTTTTTGTGCGACGTCAACGTGGTCCTTTCCAATTGCTTCGACGGGTGTATACCGTCCCTATGTCCCTGAACAAAACTTGATCCGCGTCCTCACACCTCAAATGCCTTTTTACCTTTCCCGAAGCCTACAACGCCTTCCCTGTGCTACAACAAAAGAGTCATGGGCTCCTCCACCAGGCTTTTGAAGGCACTCAGCCACTGCGCACCTACAGCACCATCAATCACCCGGTGGTCACAGCTCAACGTCACTGTGACCCCGGGCACGACACGGTAGACCTCTCCCTCCCCCTCCCCCGCTGCTTCCCCCTTCAGAGGCACGGCGGCTGGCACCACCCGGTTTTCGATTGCCCCCACGCCCAAGACACAGGCCTGGGGCAAGCTGACGATCGGCGCGACGGCCTTCACACCGTACATACCCACATTGATCAAGGTAAAGGTGCCAGTCTGGAGCGCCTCCTCTGACAGCTCGCCCCTCCCTGCGCCGCCTACAAGCCCAGCCACTTCGGCTGACAAGGCCCGCAAGCCCTTGCTGTCCACATTGCGGATGACGGGAGCGAGCAGCCCATCTCCGACACCCAGAACCAAGTTCACGTCTACGGCGTGGTATTGCCTGACGAAGTCGCCGTGCCAGGACGCGTTGGCCTCCGGGACTTTCTTGCTCGCCAAGGCCGCCGCCTTCAAGAGAAAGTCGTTCACGGACAGGCCCATCTCCTTCTCGCCCAGCTCCTTGTTCAGCGTCTCTCGCAAGGACAGGAGCTTGTCCAGCTCCAGGTCCACAGTCAGGTAGTAATGTGGGACGGTCTGCTTGGCCACCGTCAGGCGCGCCGCCACTCCCCGCCCCGCCTCCGACACCCGGTAGTCCGTGAACCCCGCGCCGTGTATGGGGGCACCGGCCACCTTCTCCACGGTGGAGGCGTGTGCAGGCGCGCTGGCCCGAACTGCTTCGGGCGGAATCGTTTCAGTGGGCCTCTCCGCGACGACGGGCGGGACGTATTCGCGCACGTCCGCTGCCAAAACCCGCCCGTTGGGTCCCGTGCCAGGGATCGCACGTAGGTCGTGACCGAGCTGTCCCGCGAGGGTCTTGGCCAGCGGACTGGCGAATACGCGGCCAGGATAACCCAGCAGGGAGACGCCGGCGGCGGCCGAGGTCGGAGGGGAGGAAGGGGGGGAGGGCGGCGGAGACGGCGTCGAAGGGGCAGGCGTGGAGGCGGCGGGGGAAGGGGCGGCTGCCTTGGGGGGCGCCGGTTCTGCCGCGTCGGGGGAAAAATTGGCAAAGGCGGCCACATTGGCGGCGTCCTCGACTGTGACCATGATAGGTTGCCCGACACGGACTTCTCCGGCACTTGGCTGGACAAGAATCTTGGCAAGAATGCCCTCATCCTGAGCATCAAAGGAGACCACGGCCTTGTCCGTCTCTATCTCACATATCACATCACCAGGGCCGAAACTGTCTCCTTCCTTCTTCGTCCATGAGGCGATGGTTCCGTGTTCCATGGTGGGAGAGAGCGCGGGGAGGCCTACCACTTGGTGCGGCGGCAAGGAGCTGAACAAACGCTGCGGAGAGGACAGCGGGGGTGCTCCTGGTTGAAAACAGGCTAGTCTCGATACCTGAGGGAACGTTGAAATCCTGTTGCTTCTTTTGCCGCAGCTAATGCTTCTTCTACCGTGCGGGAATACTGGTGAGGCCGGAAGCGGTCCGTGCTCCAGGAGCCGACCCAAAGAGCTTCTCGACTTCCCAGTACCGGCGCGCAATCCATTGGGGAAGAGGCACAAGTGAACGACCCGGCGACTCTTGCCCAGCCAAGTCATGTTCAGAGGGATGCCTGTTGCCGAGGAGTGGTGTAATGAGGGTGTGTACCGGCATTAAACGAAGATCATCATCGCCTTGCCAAACGCGAGAGACAAGTAGACTAGGAAAGGCCTGCAAAGGCCGGAAGTCGCATGATAATCCAACACATATGGCCCGCCGTCCATCTCTTCCCGCCAGAATCGTGACATGGTTGCGAATCAGACAGAATCAGCCAAATTGAATGTATGAAAAGATGGCTTGAGGGGGAGGGGATAACATCGCTAGACGGGTTCGTCTCTAGCCACAGCCAGGCTCGCCATGCGCCCGCCAATACAAAAGCATGACAGCATAAGCTCTTTCGTCGCGGGTTATGTAGGAACGAGAAGTTGCATACTGACTTCATGTCATGCCTTGCTCTTCGATTATGTCCGGTTGGTCATCTCGCGTCAACTTTCCAATGGAGTACTGCGACATCCCAATGGTGGGGATGCAGGGGAAGAGGCCTTCGGTCAGCTACCTCTTGCACCCACACGATCTCACACTCTTCATTGGAATACGTAAAATACAGGACCAAACATAATAATAATAGCACTCCCGGATGCGGATCTAGGAGCTTCAGGGGCCAGAGGCGGGGTATAGCAGCGGTCATGATCGTGCCGCTGGGGGAGGAGAGGAAGAAGTTGCACGCATGGTTGCAGCAACAACTTCGGCCCTTGAGCGAAACGAGTCCCGCTATTCTCAGTAAATTCGTCTTGCAGCTTCTGGATGCGGCAGACAAGGAGGAAGCGGAGGTGCGGGCAGAATGCCTGCGGGAATTGGGTTTATATTTAGGTCAGTCCACAGTCCCCTTCGTCGACCATCTCTTTCAAGCCTTGCGGACCGGGAGCTATCGTGAGCTCTCGTCCGAGCCGGAGGAACAGAATGCGCAAGGGATATATGAAAAGGGCGGTAATTGGGATCGAGGCAGTGATGGCGAGGGAGAACGGAGTGATGAATACGAGGAAGCCGGTGGAGGGGATACCGACGAGGGGGTAGACCGGGGTGGGCACCGCGGTTCGCACGAAAGCCAGGAGTGGGACATTTTGTACGAAGAGGGCACCGATGCCGTCGGGCATGGGTACAGCACGGGAGATGGCATGGAGCAAGACCTGAAGGCGTCGTCTGAGGTACAGGAGGAGGAGGATCCCTTTGCCCGGTACGACCGGGAGGACGCGGAGGAGGGCGCGGCCGAGGGCGGGCACCGGAGGCGGGCCAGCAGCGATGCGACCGCGTCGTCGGACGAGGAAGACGAGCGGCAAGGGGCGCGTCGCCGGACTCGGAGCTGGAAGAGGCGCGGGGTCCGGAGTCGGAGCGCGAGTCCTGATCGCCGAGTGCCCCCCCCCCGGCCTCGGCAAAGCCACCGGCCCGCGCCAGCACCAGCACAGCCGCCGTCGGGCTCTGCGCATCAAGGACAGCCGCAGCGCCCGGCGTTCGAGAGGGGCCGGCCATCGTGGCGCGACGGCCGCTTCCCCCCGGGGCCAGCCGGACCTCTTCCACGGGGCTCCGCGCCTTTCCCGCCACCGCACCCGCCAGGCGCACGCGTGGACGAAGCGAGTGGTCGTCTCGGGCGGGAGGGGCGAGGTGGGGGAAGGGGGGGATGGGCGGGTGTTGGAGGCCGGAGGGCCCCCTTTTCTCCTCACGGCCCCCCC
>Ga0102934_1002515_pt1 | contig 12660 bp, 10 predicted proteins | sample SalPonR2_A_D1_MG_FD_78175 | JGI IMG/M metagenome (GOLD analysis project Ga0102934, IMG submission 78175) | Salt pond soil microbial communities from South San Francisco under conditions of wetland restoration - Salt Pond MetaG R2_A_D1_MG | ecosystem: Environmental > Aquatic > Marine > Intertidal...
GACATAAAACCATTACGCCGCCAGGGACCAAATGCCTTTGTTACAATAATGCGTGGATGTAATAATTTTTGTACATACTGTGTTGTTCCCTACGTGCGCGGTAGAGAGCGTTCCAGAGAACTAGATAAAATTTTAGAAGAAATTGAGATAGCCGGACAAAATGGTTTTAAAGATGTAACACTTTTGGGACAAAATGTAAATTCATATCACTACAAAAACCAAAAATTTGCTGATTTACTCAATAAAGCAGCAGAAATTAAAACTATAAAAAGGCTAAGGTTTGTCACATCTCATCCCAAAGATCTTTCTTGTAAGGTTATTGATACTATGGCGAGTAAAAAGAAAATTTGTAAAAGTATTCATCTGCCTCTACAATCCGGTTCTGATAAAATATTGGATAAAATGAATCGCAAATATGATTTCTCGCACTATCGTAAGCTTATCAGAAAATTAAGATCTGCGATGCCGCAAATTGCTATAACTACTGACGTAATGGTTGGATTTCCTGGAGAAACAGAGACCGACTTTATGGATACTTATAATGCTCTGGATTCAATAAGATTCGATTATAGCTTTACATTTAAATATTCTCTCAGAAAGGGGACAAAAGCAGCTAATTTTATGAATCAGGTAGAAGAAGATGTTCGTCTGCAAAGATTACAAAAGTTAATTGACTTGCAAAACTCAATAACACATGAAAAATATAAAGAGAAGATCGGAGATGTTGCCACAGTTTATGTAGAGCAAGTTAGCAAAAAAGATGAAAATGAACTCTCTGGAAGAACCGAGGATAATAAAATAGCGGTTTTCCCTGGAGATAAAGAATTGATTGGTTCCTTCGTAAATATAAAGATCACAGGAGCCACAGGCTGGACCCTACTGGGTAAAAAAATAGCATAAGTAATATGGAAAAAATTAAAACAACTGTTATAGGAGCGGGGATCGTAGGACTTTCAATTGCTGAAAAACTCTCTCAAAATTTTGACGAACTTTTAGTTGTGGAAAAAGAAGAATCATTTGGCAGACATGCTTCTAGTAGAAACAGTGAAGTTATTCATTCCGGACTTTATTATCCCAACGGCAGTCTAAGAGCAAAATTATGTGTACGAGGTAATAAGCTCTTATATAAATTTTTAAAAAAACATGATATTCCATATAGAAACTGCGGTAAATTAATAGTAGCCACTACAGAAGAAGAAAAATTGATTCTAAATGAACTTTATAAGAATGGTATGAGAAATAATGTTGAGGATATAAGAATAATTTCAGAAGAGGAAGCCAAAAGTCTAGAACCAGAAATCCATTCACACGGAGCTCTGCATGTTCCATCCACCGGCATCATGGATTCTCACTCGGTAATGAAAAAACTTGAATTTCTAACTGAAAAAAATGGAACTATGATATCCTATGCTACAGAAGTTTCTGATATTAAAAAGGTGAAGGATGGTTATATCCTCTCATTTAAGAATGATGATTTTAAAATTAAAACTGAAATACTGATAAATTCTGCCGGTCTCTGGTCTGACGATATAGCAGAGATGGCTGGAATAGACATTGCTGCTAATAACTATGAACTGCACTATTGTAAGGGCGATTATTACAAAACGACCCGATATAGAAATTTTCAACATCTTGTATATCCTGTTCCAACAAATATCTCCCTGGGAATACATATACGCATAAATCTTAATGGAGAAGTGTCTTTTGGTCCCAACGCTTATTATGTAGATGAATTGGATTATAAAATAGATGAAACCTATAAGCAGGATTTTTATGAGTCAATAAATACGTATCTTACTATTGGCAAGGAAGATTTGCATCTTGACGATTGTGGTATTCGTCCCAAATTACAAGCAAAAGATGAACCAGTTAAGGATTTTGTGATAAAAAATGAAAAAAATCTGGGCCTGCCTAATTTTATCAATCTGGTGGGAATAGATTCTCCCGGTCTTACCGCTTGCCTCGCTATAGCAGAATATGTAGAGGAATTAATAGAATGATTTTTATTAACTTGACATCATTTGCGATTAGCAAGATTTCGACATATACACAAAGATTTATAAATTTAATATGAACCATTTGTTAATATTTTTGACGACATTTTTGTTTGTTTATATGCTAACATTTCTTATAAGAAAGTTGGCTACCAGGTGGAATTTTATAGATAAACCGGAAGAAAGAAAATATCATACCGAGCCTACTGCTCTTATGGGAGGTATAGGTGTATTGCTGGGTATTCTATTTGGATGTTGTATCACATGGGTGATATGTAAAGCACTTTTGCCTGATTCAAAGTTTATTATATCATATCTGATAGGCTTAGTGCTTGTAAGTTTGCTTGGATTATATGATGATAGATATGGCTTGAAGCCTCGAACCAAGTTTGCCATACAAGCATTAACAGCACTAATTTTTGTTTTTGGAGCAGAATTTCAAGGGCTGCTTTTTAACGAGTTCTTGTCCGTTCCAATTTTTCTTTTCTGGATGGTTGGCTTGATGAATGCTCTCAATTTTTTGGATAATATGGATGGTATCTCTTCTGGCATAGCTGCAATTTTGAGCCTTGCGTTCTTTGCTGTAGGAATTTTAACCGGTAATCATTTCCTTTCACTATTCTCTATAATTTTTATTGCTTCCTGCCTAGGTTTTCTCTTGCACAATTTTCATCCTGCAAAGATCTTCCTTGGTGATGCAGGCAGCATGTTGATAGGATATACTCTTGGAGCTTTGGGTATTACGTCAGTAAAACAGCTTATTGTTGATAATGGAAATATTAATTTAACTGTTCTCTTACCTGTACTTATTCTATCATATGCAATTTTCGATATTTCTCTGGTCAGTCTTACTCGTCGTCGGGATGGAAGATATGTTTTTGAAGGCGGAAAAGATCATTCCACACATCGTATAGGTACAGCAACGGGCTCTGTAAAGGTTACTGCTATCATGGTGTATCTTATTAATATCGTAGTAGTCCTTGTTTCTTTGATAGTTTATAAAACCAACAATCCATTTTTGACACTTATAGTTACTGTAATATTTGCCGGCTCTTTTTTGTTTTTTGGAGATAAATTAGATAAAATCCCGGTAGTCATTACTAAAAATCAATTAAAGAGCAACAAATAAATAATGAAGAAGTTTATTTTGATTTTTATGGCGGTTGTTATTATGGGTTGTTCCAATATTGATTTTCAAGGAGCCAGAAAAGATTTTCAAGATGAAGACTATGAAGAAGCTATAGAAAATTTTGATAAGTTCATAAATTCAAGTAAAAAGTACCCCTTAGTTTTAAAATCAAAACTTTATCGTTCACATTCCCTTTATGCTTTAGGTAAACAGGAATTAAACAAGGGTAATTTTAAAATTGCTTCAAATTATTTTTACCTAGCTAATTCTGAAGAAGCAGATTCATTATTGGATGATTGCTATTATGAACTTGCAAACCTTAATTTACAAGAAGATCAATTTGAGAAAAGCATAATTTATCTGGATTTCATTGTGCAGCATCTAAAAGGTTCTAATTTAATGCCACAAGTGCTTTATACCAAATTGAAAATACAATATGAAAATTTTAATAGACACTCGGAATCCTATGAAAATTATTTAATTCTAGCAAAAAGGTTTCCTGATTCAGAATCATATCTGGAATCAAAAAAAATCGTGAATAAATACATGCCCGATTTTTTGGAAAATGTAAAAACAACATGGAGAAATGGCAAGTATAGCGAACCGATTGATAAACTGCTGATATATCTTAAATATCCTGCTGATTATAAAAAGACGATAAAAGATTTGATTGGAGATGTCTATTTCTCTTGGGGAGAAGAGTTATTGCAGGCGGGTAAACTAGTAGAAGCATGTCAAAAATTTAAAACCGTACTCGAGTATAGCTCTGAATTAGAAAATCAAGTTGAAACTAAACTCAGACAAATTTGTGATCAATATATTACCAAAGGGGATCAACTATTAAAAAATCGAGATATTGATGGAGCTCTGGAAAAATATAAAGCTACCTTTAATGTAATTGATAGTTATCAGAAGGCTGAAAATAAAATTGCTCAGGCAGAACAGATTAGAGAAAACATAGAAAAAGCAAAAGAACTTATTGCACAGGGCGACCAATTATTTGGCGACAGAGAATATAAACAGGCTTTATCAAAATATCAAAAGGCTTATTCTCTGGATAATTCCAGCATAATTGCAGCTAAAATTGAGAAAGCAAAATTGTGGGCAAAGATGGAAAATCAACCACAGCAGTTTGCGAAGGAAATTATAAATAATTATAATAATGGAGAATTAGTAAAAAAGATTAATAAAATCAAAAGAAGAGTCCAACTTAATTATTCAAGTTCAGATGTTCGCATAACTCCGTGGCAAATTATGAGTTCTCCTTCCAGAAATAATTATGAAGTTAGATATTCAATTTTTACTCCCCAGGAAAATTTTTTATTTTTCTGGGTTGTTAAACTGGAAACTCAAAAAGTTATTCCTCTGAATAATGTAACCGAGGAGTTGATGAAAAATGATTAAGGTTGTTAAAAAAGGTTTGTATTTTTTGCTTAGCTTTTGCCTTATTGCAGCTCCGGTTTTGGCTGATGAAAAAGCAGCCGAGAATCAAATTTCAGAGCCATCTATTCTACCTATACCAAATAAATATGATTGGAATAATGTAGAAGAGTGGAAAGAAGCCAGAAAAAAACTTGAACATAAACTTCGTGTATTAAGTATTTATGAGGAAGAAAAACAATCGAAAACAGTAAATTTTTTAAAATCGTTAATTGTGCCTGGCTGGGGTCATATTTCTGCAGATGAGCACACCAGAGGTGAAATTTTAGTGGGACTGGAGATTTTTACGGTTGCTAGTGCGATATATTTCTATGATAAATCTTCTGATTATTATTCTAGATATAAGAATGCTAATAATGTACAGGACATTAGTCAATATTACACGGATGCTAATACAGCATACCAAAACTATCAAGCGCTTTTAGCAGTTATGATTTTTATCTGGGGATATGGTGTTTTGGATAGCTTTCGTGCAACCAGTGACTATAATGATGCACTCTGGAATGACTTAAGTCTGGAGTATAAAGGTGCTACTTTGGAAGTTAAGCCTTTTAAATTAAATATCAGGTTTTAATATGAAAAAATTATACATTGCAATTTTTGTAATTTTATTAATAATTGTTTTATCATGTTCATTGGATCGTACTAATCCCTTGGATCCCGAAGTTAATCCTAGTATATATTCTCCCCCTCGTGTGGATTCATTGTGGGTTTATTTTAATAATTTTAAATTAACCTGGGTTAAACCATATTATCAGGCTCAAGATACCACAATATATGCTGATGGTTATTTTATTTGGGGGGCGAGATCGTGGAATACAAAATTTGATCTTATAGGTAATAATGTAGGAGCCGATAATACAATTATAGATGTAGAAGAATTCTATATTGAAAGAAATTATCTGGTTTTTAGAGTTTCTTCATATCTGGTTTATCCTCCGAATGATACTTTAGAAGGATACAATTCAAAAGCAGTTACTTTTCAGAATTAATAGATGTCAGCTAATAAAATTATACAAAATTTAAATCCCAAACAGGTAGAGACCGTAAAAACTACCGAGGGCCCTGTTCTTGTTTTAGCAGGTGCTGGTAGTGGGAAAACCAGAAGTATAGTTCATCGAATTGCTTATCTTATAAAAGAAAAGATGGTTAGCCCCAAGAAAATCTTAGCAGTTACATTTACTAATAAAGCCGCAGGAGAAATGGAAGAACGCCTGGAGAATGATTTTGGGATTTATACAAGAAATCTTTGGGTAGGCACTTTTCACTCCATGTGCGTAAGAATACTTCGCTCCGAAAGTACAAATTTACCTGTATCCAAAAATTTTACCATATTTGATCAAAATGACCAAAAATCAATAATAAAAAAAGTGATCAAAAAATTAGATTATGATAAAAAAAATTTTCCGCCTAAAAAGGTTTTAAATATTATATCAAATCACAAAAACAATTTAATATCTTATAAAAATTTTGAAAGTGGTGATTCCTATCCAGCCAAAATTGTTAAGGAAATTTATAAAGAATATCAGCAATATTTGATAAAAAATAACGGTGCTGATTTCGATGATTTGCTTATGTATACTGTTCAACTTTTTCAAGAGAATTCGGTAATTCTAAAAAAGTACCAGAAAAAATTTCATTACATCATGATTGATGAATATCAAGATACTAATTTTGCCCAATATCGGTTTGCAAAACTTTTGGCTGATTCGCATAAAAATATTTGTGTAGTAGGCGATGACGATCAATCTATTTATGGCTGGAGAGGCGCAGATATTAGAAATATTCTTAACTTTGAAGATGACTATGCAGATACCAAAATTATTCGCATGACACAGAATTATCGTTCTCCCAAAAATGTATTGTCTGCAGCTAACGAATTGATATCTAACAACCGTAATCGTCACAAAAAAGAACTTTGGTCCAAAAAATCTTCTGGTGATAAGATAGAGCTTTATCAATTACAGAATGAGAAATATGAAGCTGCGTTAGTAAGTGAAAAAGTGAAGGAAATCATTTCGCAAGCAAATTCCAATTATAGTAATATTGCAGTTTTTTATCGTACAAATGCACAATCAAGAGTTTTTGAGACTCAATTTATCCATGATAATATTAATTACCGCATTATTGGTGGAGTAAATTTTTATCAACGTAAAGAGATAAAAGACGTCTTGGCATACCTTCAAGTTCTTGTAAACCCTAAAGATAATGAAAGTTTGCTGAGAATAATAAATACACCCAAAAGGGGTATTGGTAAAACAACTGTTGCAAAATTGCTGGATTTTGCCTCTAAAAACAGTATCTCCCTATTTCAGGCTCTAAAGAATATCAGGGATTCTAAAAATATGAGTAACAGGATGCTTAAGAATCTTTCGCAATTTTATGAATTAATAAGTAAATTTGCCAAAATGGCTGCTGAAGTTCCACTGAGTGAATTGATGAAGGAATTGATCTCGGAAATAGAGATTATAGATTATTATAAAGAACGTGAGTTGGTAAAAGGAGAAACTCGAGCGGAAAATATTAATGAACTCATAGCATCCACACAGGAATTTACAGAAACCTTTTATGAAGAATTCGGCGAAGAGCCAAATTTGACGCAATTCTTACAGGAAATTTCGCTATTAACTGATATTGATAATGTAGATGAGGATGAAGAAGCTGTTTCCCTTATGACAATGCATAATGCCAAGGGGCTGGAGTTTGAATATGTCTTTATTGTAGGTCTGGAAAATGGTTTAATACCTCATAGAAATAGTCTGGAAGATCCTGCGCAGATAGAAGAAGAAAGACGATTACTATATGTTGCAATGACAAGAACCATGACAAAGCTATTCATGACCTACACAGATTCCAGAAGGTTTTATGATAAGAATTTGCCCAATCTACCTTCTACTTTTATTGAAGAAATTCCGGAAAATTATATAAAAAAAATTGATTACACCCCGGCTGGTAGAAAAAGAAAAGTTAATAATAATTACACTAAATCGCGGTATGAATGGAATACAAACCATTCTGAGTTTAAAATAGGCCAGAGAGTAAAACATAAAAAATTTGGTACTGGTAAAATTTTATCGGTTAGAAATGAAGGTGAAATTACCAAATTAACTATTTCGTTTAAAGGTGGACAATTAAAGAAGATTTTATCTGATTTTGTAGAAAAATGTTAATTTAACATCAGAGTTTTTAGTTTTTTAGATATAACAAAAAACGCTTTTTTTACAAAAAGATTGACTTGAAAATATTGTGAAAATAAATCAACATTATTAAATTATAAATTTGAGTTATATAATTATGAGAAAAATATTATATTTATTAATGGTCTTATTATTTCTCCAGGTACTTCTTCATGCAGATAAATATTCCGGTGAATCTCTAAACCTTGGAGTTGGAGTAAGAGCAATGAGTATGGGCAATTCTTTTGTTGCTGTGGCTGATGATCCGTCTGCTGTTTATTGGAATGCAGCAGGTCTTGTTCAGAATAGTAATTCCATAAATGTAAATTTGATGCATAGCGAGCAATATTCAGGAGTTTTAAAGTATGATGCTCTTGCCCTTTCATATCCTATGCAAGAAAGCTCTACACTTGGTTTTATGGTTACCAGAATTGGTGTAGGGGATATTTATTTCACGGAACTGGAAAATCCAGATGATTCTCTTTCTTCAAATAACCCTCCCATAATAGAGTCCAGTGAAAATTATTCTGATTACACTACGTATGTTTCGTTTTCATCTAAATTCAACGAAGAAATTTTCTGGGGATTAACATCAAAGTTTATATACAAAAAAGCAGGAGATATTTCGGCAACCGGATTGGGGCTTGACGCTGGTTTGTTTGCGCAATTAAGATCTAATATAAAGGCAGGAATTAATATTCGTGATATATTCGGCACAAGAATCTGGTGGAAAGATAGTGATTCGGACGTAGTAAATCCAAATGTTTTAGCAGGTGCAGCTATAGACTTTGTTTTTCCTGTTATAAAACGAGATGCTACATTTTCTTTACAAACCGATTTTTTCTTTGAAGATAGAGATAAAGCTGCACAGATACATTATGGAAATTTAAGTGCAGATTTACACGCTGGAATGAATATTGAGTTAGCAAAGTATGTTAGCTTATTTACGGGTATTGATAGAGATAAATTTACAGCTGGCATTGAACTGTTTTATGGTAATTATATCTTAAATTATGGTTTTTATAGTCAACCTGAAATCAACAATACTCATAGAATTTCTTTAGGAATAAATTATCCCTCAATAAAATTATGATATGTTAATATTAAAAAAAGTTGACAATTATTTACATTAATGAAAAAATAATTAGGATTATGTGTAGTAATTATTCAAATGAATAAAAGAAAGGAGATACAAAAATGAAAAAGATTGCTTTAGTGTTTATTTCTCTACTCTTACTTGTTAATTTTGCTCATGGAGAATATATGACAGAAGAAGAGGAAGAGGTCGTAACTATTAGAGAAGATTTAATACCAAATTATAGTGAGATGTCTTTTTACTATTCCAGTAAAAGAAAAGAAAAAGGAAGCAAATCACAGCGTTTCTGGCAAATTAAAACAGCTAGATTGGGCTGGAAAAGTGATTATTATAGTATTGATTTAGAGATATCACCTCTTACCGGCAGCAATCCTATGTTGATAAAAGAAGCTTATGTCAAATTGCGTCCCTTCAATTTTATGGATATGTATTTTGGCAAAAAGGTTTATGATTTTAACTGCGTTTCCAGTAGAGCTTTTGGAAATACTACCGTTTATCAACCACAATTATTCGGTAATTCCTGGCAGGTTATGGCATCCAAGACTTTTAGCGCTTTTACTTTTGATATATACTGGGCAGATGGCGGTACTGCAGACTGGCAAGGTAATGACTGGCCCTCTGATGCAGGCCTTAAGTTTACATATAACACGGATATGATTGAAGCTGGTGTGTCCTATAGGACAAGAGCCTGGGCAGATATAGATGATTTTGGCTGGGACGATTTGGAGCATGAAGACTTTGGTGTTTATGCAATATGGAATATACAGGATATATTTAAACTAAATGCTCAAATGTACATGCTTGATGATACGGATGTTAATACATCTGATATGAATTATTTTGTGATAGCATCTTATGAAAAAGGATTTATGTTACCATTCTTCCATAAAACAGTACCTTATGCTGGCTATTTTTCCAAAAGAGATGAAAATGGTGATGCTGCAAAAGAATACAATATGGTGGCTGGACTTCATACCACTCCCCTGGAGAATGCTTTTATCAAAATGGAATATAATCATGATTCAATTGAAATAGACAATCCCCAAACATTTAATGAGAAACTTTCTGATGCCTTCACTGTTTCCGTTGGTTATGAATTCTAAAATGCTAATCGATAATGTAAAATCTTTTTAATTTAAGGAGAATATCATGAAAAAAATATTACTGATTACTTTGTCTCTCCTGCTATTATCCTCAGTTCTTTTTGCAAGTGAATTCAGTTCCTACTTTTCTAGTAAAAGAATCGCTAAAGGTTCAGGGTCAGAAAGGTATTGGCATTTACGCGATATATATCTTGATTGGTCTTATAAAGAATTTGCTACAGCACTCAATATCACCGAACTTACCGCTAATCCTCCTAAACTAAATATTGATGAAGCCTGGGTTAAATTCAATGTTCTCACTACATATTTTTCCCCTTTGCAAAGATATGAATGGTTTATTCTAAATATGCAGGTTGGTAAAGTATATTATCCTTTTGGAAATACTACCCCTTACGCCTCCCAAAATATAAGTATTTTCCAACCACCAACTTTTGATTCTTCCTGGATGCTGAATCTCGAAGGTAAATATTGTTCTAGATATCATTTTAACCTATATTGGTCTGACCCTGGTCAAAATGGTTCGGATCAACCTTCTACTATTGGTGCAAGAGCTCAAGTTGATATAGGTGACTTTCAAATTGGAGCTTCCTATAGAGCTAGAGATTGGACAGACTTAGGAAGTTTTAATTGGGATGATGTTGAACACGAAGATTATAGTGTAGATGTTATATGGCAGCCGAAAGACATGTTTAAATTTAATGCTCAACTATATAATTTGGATGATACTGATGTTAGTACAAATGATCTTAATTATTTTCTAATTGCCTCTTATGAAAAAGGATTTATGCTTCCGTTCTTTAAGAAAACTAAACCATATGTTGGTTATTTTTCTAAAGATGACTTTGCTACTCAGGAATCAGCTAAAGAATCCAATATCATAGTTGGCATGAACATGGAACCACATGATAATGTATTTATGAAAGTTGAATATAATTATGATACAGTGGATAAAGAAGATCCAAACGTTTTAACCAAACACAATCTGAATGTCTCAAATGCACTCAGCTTTGAGTTTGGGTTGGTATTTTAAAAAAAATAAATAATTTTGAGCCCTGTAGTCTTATGTATTACAGGGCTTTTTTTGTTGACCTATTATTATAGCTTATATGATATTGACAAAAAAATATGGAGAATAAATGGAAACTTATAGAGTTCTGTCTATTAATCCTGGCTCGACTTCTACTAAAATAGCAGTTTTCGATAACGACAAAGAGGTTTTATCAAAAACCCTTCGGCATGACCCAAAAGAATTGGCACCATTTAATGAATTAATGGATCAATTAGATTTTCGTAAGAATCTTGTGGAAGAATCTTTAACAGAAAATGATATACCGGTTAATAGTCTGGATGCAGTGGTAGGTAGAGGCGGTCTTGTGCGACCTTTAGCCAGCGGAATTTATAAAGTTAATGATAAAATGTTTAAAGATCTAAAAGACAAATCATTGTGGGGAAGAACCCATGCATCTAATTTAGGTGCTTTTATTGCAGACGCTATTGGCAATGATGCAAATATACCGGCTTATATTGCGGATCCTGTAACAGTCGATGAAATGGATGATATCGCTAAAATTTCAGGTGTTCCGGAAATTGAAAGGCAAAGCCTTTTTCATGCTCTTAACATAAAATCCATCGCCAGGAAGACTGCTGCCAAAATCGGAAAACCACTTAGCGAATCTAACCTTATCGCCTGTCATATGGGAGGTGGTATTAGCGTAGCAGCTATGCGTGATGGTAAAGTTGTGGATGTGAATAATGCACTTTTGGGTATGGGGCCATTCTCTCCCCAAAGAGCAGGTGCTCTGCCGCTAAGCGGGATAATAAATTTATGTTATTCAGGCGAATATACAAAGGCTGAATTAGAAAATAAACTGGTTAAAAAAAGTGGTTTGATGGGATATCTCGGCACTGATAGTGGTATTGAGATAGAAAAAGAAATTGATAATGGCAATGAAAAATATGAAAAAATACTCCGTGCCCTGGCTTATCAAATTTCTAAGGAGATAGGTTTATGCTCTACAGTTCTTAAAGGCGATGTTGATGCCATATTCCTTACCGGCGGTCTGGCATATGATAAATATCTTACCCGCTGGATAAAAGATCGTACAAGTTTTATTGCGCCTATTCATATTTTCCCGGGCGAAGGAGAAATGGAAGCGCTTGCAGAAGCAGGTGTAAGAGCTCTATCCGAAGAAGAAGTTCCCAAGGATTATTAAAAATCAATGAAACCTAAAACACAGAATATTATCAATTTATATAAAACCATGCTGCGTCACTGGGGCTACCTAGCAGGTGGCATAGTTTTTATGCTTGGGTACGCCTTTTTTAGTGGTATAAGTATAACAGCGGTCATTCCACTTTTTGACTACGTTTTTAGAGCAAGCAAAGAAGAATTGTTATACAAAACAACTTCAGAGTTTTTAAGTGCAGTGGGACCGGTCATGGGGAAAATCATTTCCCATCTTGATGATTTGATTTTTCATAGTGCAACTGGTCAGATAAATATATTCTTGAATGAATTAAAAAATATTCTTAATGCTACGGAGCCATTTTTGTTACTTAAGCTGCTTTGTGTAGGAATAGCAGGCTTAATTATACTAAAAAATATCTTTTTTTACGGCAATAAAGTGCTTTTTGCAAATGTCAGAGGTAAAACAATTCTTGATGTGCGCAATCAAATTTATAATAAATATCTGAACTTATCCGTTTCTTTTTTTGATAAAAA
>Ga0102934_1002516_pt1 | contig 12658 bp, 9 predicted proteins | sample SalPonR2_A_D1_MG_FD_78175 | JGI IMG/M metagenome (GOLD analysis project Ga0102934, IMG submission 78175) | Salt pond soil microbial communities from South San Francisco under conditions of wetland restoration - Salt Pond MetaG R2_A_D1_MG | ecosystem: Environmental > Aquatic > Marine > Intertidal...
AGACCGATCGCTGCGGCAAGCCCCAGCGGCAAGGCGGTATTGCCCGGCAGGACCGCGACGTGATCGGGCCGGGCAGATCCTGCCTCCGTCACGAGCAATTCGCGCAGGCCACGCGGCGCCCCGGGCAACGCCCCCTCCCCGCACGCAAGGGCGAGACGCGCTTCGGCATGCTGCTGCGCCGCGAGGGGAAGCGAGGCGAAGGTATAGCTCGGCGTGGGCAGCGGCATCGCCCATTCCAGGGTCGGCGCGTGCCAGGGATTACGCGACCGGCGCCGCCCCATCAGCGCCTGCAGGATCAGATCGAGAGCAAACAGCGCGAAACCGATTGTCATCACGAAGCCGAAGATCGACGAGGTCAGATTGAGCCCGGTCCATTCCGGATTGCCGGGATAGACGTCGATACGGCGCGGCATGCCCATGAGACCGGTCAGATGCATGATGAAGAAGGTGCCATGAAAACCGATCAGGATCACGCAGAAAGCGGCGGCGCCGAGCCCCCTGATCGGCGCGCGCCCGGTGATCTGCGGCATCCAGTAGGTGGCCGCCGCCATCATCGGAAAGACGAACCCGCCGATCAGCACGTAATGCAGATGCGCCGTGACGAAGGCGGTGTCGTGCGCCTGCCAGTTGAACGGCACGATCGCGAGCATCACGCCAGTCAGCCCGCCCATGACGAAGGTCAGGAAGAAGCCGATCACATGCAGCATCGGGAGGTGCAACTGCGGCTGCCCCTTCCACATCGTTCCGATCCAGGCGAAAACCTGCACCGCCGTCGGTACCGCGACCAGCACAGAGGCGGCGGAGAAGAAAGCCAGCGCCATATGCGGGATCCCCACGGTGAACATGTGGTGGACCCACAATCCGAAGGAGAGGAAGACCAGCGCCACGATCGCCGCCACGATCGCGCCGTAGCCGAGGATCGTGGTGCGCGACAGCACCGGTATGATCGTCGACAGTACCCCCGCCGCCGGCAGGAAGATGATGTAGACCTCAGGATGGCCGAACAGCCAGAACAGGTGCTGCCACAGCAGCGGATCGCCCCCGCGCGCCACATCAAAGAACGGCCAGTCGAAGGCTCGTTCGATCTCGAGCAGGACCGAGCCGAGGATCAGCGGCGGGAAGCCGACCAGCATCATCACCGAGGTGCCCAGAAGATACCAGGCGAGCAGCGGCATCTGCGTAAGCGTCATGCCCGGCGCGCGCTGGCGCAGAATGGTAACGGTTATCTCCGCCGCCGCGCAGATCGCCGAGATTTCCACGAAGGTGATGCCAAGTAGCCAGATATCGGCATTGATGCCGGGCGAGTAGGTCGCACCCGAGAGCGGCGTATACATGAACCACCCGTCATGCGGCGCGACGCCGGCGAATAGCGCGAAGAGCAGGATCAGCCCACCGAAGAGATAGCACCAGTAGCCCAGCGCCGTGAGGCGGGGAAACGCCATGTCGCGGGTGCCGAGGATCTTGGGCAGCATGTAGATCGCCAATCCTTCCAGCATGGGGATGGCGAAGAGGAACATCATGATGCTGCCATGCATCGTGAAGATCTGGTTATAAAGCTCCGTATCCAGAAACGCGCCCCGGGGCGTCGCCAGCTGCGCGCGGATCAGCATCGCCAGAATGCCGCCGATGGCGAAAAAGACGAGCGCCGTCCCCATGAAGCGCAAGCCCAGCGTCGTATGGTTGACGGCAGTGATCTGCCCCCGCAGACCCCGGTCGTTGCGCCAGACCCGGTCCAGCCCGCGATGCAGGGCGAGCGCGCGTTGCGGGGCATTAGGCGTGATGTCGGGCATGGTTTTCGCCTCACTCATCGGTATCTCCCGCGCTTGCGGGAAGAGCATCCGGCCAATCCTCGGCATCATGCACGATAACGATGAAACGCATGCCCGCATGGCCGATGCCGCAGAACTCGGCACAGATTCCCGACAATGTACCCGCTGTATCAGCTTCCAGCCGTAACCTGTTGGCGCGCCCCGGTATTGCGTCGATCTTGCCCGCCAGACGCGGCACCCAGAATGCGTGGATAGCATCCTCCGTGGTGACCAGCACATCGACCGGGCGGTTCGCCGGAATATGTAGCACGCCCTCGGTCTCGACCGGGCCATCCGCCCCCGGCTGGGTGAAGCGCCAGCCCCATTGATAGGCATGGGCATGCACTTCGATCGCGCCATCGTCGCGCGGCAGGATGCGCTCGCCCACCCACAGGCCGGTGGCGAGCACGGCTGCCAGCACGCCGAGCGAGAACCCCAGGCCCAGCCCGTACGTCCAGCGACGCTCGGAAACCGCGCGCGGCGGGCCGAAGGCGAGCACCAGAAGTGCGACAACGAAGAGCGTCAGAAGCGTGGCGCCGGCGAGCAGAGCCCACCAGAGCCCGGCGATCTCGGCGGCATCGGGCCCCGCCGGGGCGAGCGCGGAGAGGCCGCCATCGCATCCCGCGAGCCCGAACGGAACCGCGAGCGGGGCCAAACGCTTGATCGGATAAGGCAGGACATCAAGGAGCATACGCATATGGCTGATGAGCATGGTGAAACCGCGCATCAGACGCTGGTCGATCCGATCGAGGAGCGGCGCGCGCTCTACGATACGGAATCCAAGATCGCCATTGCCGGCCACCCGCTCCACGCCATGCTCGTCGCCTTCCCGATCGCGCTGACCATGTGCGTCCTCGGCGCGGACCTCATCTATTGGTGGACGGCGGACGTGTTCTGGCCGCGGGTCGCTGGCTGGGCCGCTTTCGGCGCCTTCCTGATGGGGGTGATCGCGGGCGTGACCGGGACGGTCGAACTGCTGGTCGTCCCCGCCATCCGTAACCGCTCCGCCAGCTGGACGCATTTCATCCTCGCGGTGATGCTGCTTTCGATCCTCGCCGCCAACTGGCTGCTGCGCATCGGTGATCCCGAGCGCGCGGTGCTGCCCTGGGGGCTTTTGCTGTCGCTCGTCGCAGCAGGAATGACAGGTATTACCGGTTGGCATGGCGGAAAGCTCGTTTTTGATTATCAGATCGGCGTCAGGATTCCTGGCAAGTCGCGGCCCTGAGGTTCGAGCAGGAAGCCCGGCAGCAGGTCTGTCAGACCGGTCAACTCAGGCTTTGCCAGCACCAGCCAGAGCACCGTCAGCATCAGTGGAACGCCGAGGACGAGGGCGATCAGGGGCGGTGGCATGCTGTAATCGCCCGCGCCCTCCCCGCTTCGCACGATCAGATGTCCCAGCCAGGCGTGGACCAGCACCATTCCGCATACGGCAACGAGCTTGGCCAGCAGCCACGGCGCGACCAGATCGGTCACCAGAATGAGCGCAGTTCCGGCCATGACGGCGATGATGGCGGCGGGGGTGATCACCATTGTGTAACCGAAATGGCTGATCCGCCGGAACTGCGTGTAGCCTTCCTGCTGGCGAACCGCTTCGCCGCGACCGTTGAACTGCATCAGGACCGGCAGCAAAACGAGACCCGCGCACCAGATCGACAAAGCTGCGATATGGAAAGCCTTGAGAAGCGCGATCATGCGGCAAATCCCCGGCTCCAGCTGCGCCGCAGCAGGAAGGCCGTCAGCACCGCCATCGGCAGCATGCCCGGCACCCACATGATCAGCCCGGCGAGTTGCTGATCGGCCAGCGGTGTCAGGCCAAACGGGGCGGTGAGCGGAAGATGTTCGGGATAGAGAATCTGCGGCGCGAAAGTCAGCACAGCACCAATCAGCCCCATCTGACCCGCGAGACCGGCCACTGCCGCGCTTGCGGAAAGCGTCTCCAGCGCATCATCGCGCGTGTCGAAGACGGCGCTCCAGAAGGCCCATGCGGTTGCGATCAGCGCGATCTGCATCAGCCAGTAAAATGCGTCATGGTTCCACGCGGCGGCATAGACCGCAGGCACATGCCATGCCCAGAGGACGCCCGATACGGCCAGAAAAATCGCCGCAGGCGCGCGCCGGCGGAACGGGAACGCGATCGCGAGCGCCGGCGCGACGAGACCGAGCAGAACCAGATGATGCAAGGTGCGCGCGGAAAACAAGGCCACCGTCAATGCACAGAGCGGCGCCACAAAGGCGATGAAGGCGGCTGCGCCAGCCAGCGCGAAAGCGCCGCGGCGCATCGCCTTATCGGCGCAATGCGCCTCCCGCAGGCGCCACATGCCCGCAATGCCGATCGCAGCGAGCACAAGGATCAGAAACGGGTCGAAATTCCAACTGGTAGAAAGCGTATCCGGCGTCGGCGCGGGACCACAATACGGTTCGTATCCAGCCATCCTATCCGCCCCTCCGGAAATCGCTGTGACGCGGCTAGTGCCCTTTTACTTTCAGCCTGCTGCCATGCGCTCAACGCAGCGGGCGCGCATCGTGTTCCAACGCCCGCTCAGATACTCGCCCGCATTCTTCCTGTGATCACATCATCGTGGGATCACGCGATCCTGTGCTTTTGTTGATGGCGATCGGAACACTCACGCTGCACGCTCGTTTCACCCGCGATGCACAGTGAAAACAACGCTGATGGCGCCGCAGCCGCGCCCCTTCCTCCCATACGCGACCGAACCTTGACGGTGAATTTGTGGGCGATGAGCCTGATCGCGCTCGCCATGTTCGCCCTCGCCCTGCCCTTCATCGTCCTGCTGACAGGCGAACGAGCAACGGCAAGAGAATCCCTCTGGGCCTTCTCAATGGGGCTCGGTTTCGGCGCGCTGGCACTCGCGACGCTGCAATTCGCGCTGACCGGGCGGCTTCGCTGGCTGACACATCCCTTCGGCGCGGATATCGTCTATCTGTGCCATCGCTATCTGAGCTGGGCTGCACTCGCGCTTATGCTGTCGCATTTCGGCATTCTCTATATCTGGTACCAGCCGGCTTTGGGCGCATTGAATCCGCTTGAGGCGCGTTGGGAGCTGACCTCCGGGCGCGTCGCGCTGACCTGCTTCATCGCTTTGGTGATCAGCTCACAGTTCCGCAAATCGCTGAAACTGCCCTATGAATGGTGGCGCTATCTGCATATCGCGCTCGCCATGATCGGCTTTGCCGCCGCCGTCGCGCACGTCCTCGGCGTGGGCACCTATACAGCCGCAGCCGACAAGCGCGCCCTCTGGATCGGCGTTACCGTCGGCTGGGTGGGGCTGCTTGCCTGGTCGCGGATCGGGCGGCCATGGCTGCAAGCCCGCAATCCCTGGATCGTCACCGCCAACGAGGCGGAGCGCGGCGGTGTCCATACCCTGAAGCTCGCCCCGCAGCGGCGCGGCCTGAAACACTGGAAGCCCGGCCAGTTCGCCTGGCTGTCAATCGGGCGCTCTCCCTGGGCGCTGAAGGAGCACCCCTTCACCATCTCGTCGCCGCCGGAGACGGGTCCCGATCTGTCCTTCTCGATCAAACCGCTCGGCGACGATACGGCCCGCCTCGTGGAGGTTGCCGTCGGCACGAAGGCCTATATCGACGGCCCCTATGGTGCCTTCTCGATTGATCGCGAGCCGGACGCGCCAGGCTTCGTGATGATCGCGGGCGGCATCGGAATCACGCCGATCTTCGCCAATCTGAAGGCGCTCGCGCTGCGCGGTAATCCGCGCCCCGTCATCCTTTTCTACGCCAACAAGGAGCTGTCCGATGCGAGCTTCCAGGAGGAGCTCGAGGCCATGCGCGCGCGGATCGATCTCACCATTATCCATGTGCCGGAGGATCCCCCGGAAGGCTGGGAGGGCGAGGCCGGTTTCATCGATGCGCAGGTCCTCGACCGCCACCTCCCCCGGCAAAGCCGCAACTGGCCGCATCTGATATGCGGCCCCGGCCCCATGCTGGCCGCAGTCCGTAAGGCGCTGCAGGCGCGCAATGTGCCCCTGAGTAAGATCGACAGCGAAGTCTTCGAACTCGTTTGAACGGGACCGGAACGAGCCATGCGACAATCCCGTGCCCTTGCACTCGCCTTTTTCCTGACCGCCTTCATCCTGGCCATGGCGCTTGGCTTCGCGCAGCTGTCGAGCGAGAGACGTAAAACAATAACCCTCAGCCATGACGATGCCGCGGTCCGGGAAGTCGGCACCTGCGCGCTCGCCGCCGTCAGCGCGCAGTTCTGCTGACGTGCCTGCATGTGGTTACGTGGACATGCATGCATGCACTCATGTCATCGTTTTCTGAAATGGTGAGCGAGTGCACGCTACCGTTCCCACGCCACAAAGCGCCCTTCACTCCGCCAGTCGCACCATCCGCGCGCCGGCAATGTCCGATGATATGACCACCTGTCATATGCATGCCGAGACTCATGGCGGTGGCCTGAATTGGAGGGCGCCCGCCCGCAGTGCAGGCTTGTGCGCCATCATTTCGGCCCTTCCATCTCTCACCATCTTTTGCCCGGATTGTTTTCATCAAATATCCCGGCGGCAACCCGCCTCCGTGATCTGAAAGGGAAACCGGGCGCAAGCCGCAGGCGCGGCGGCGCCGGGTGCTTCGCGCAGATCGAAAGCCTGAACGTATGACATCACGGCCGCTATGACCACGCGCCTGCATGCCAGCGCGCCGGCATGTCTGCATGACTTCATTTACCGGGATTCATGCGCCTTCAGGCTCGGCCGAAAGCCCCGAGCGCGCCGAACGTGCGTCGACGTGGGGTCACGGATGCTGTGCGCGTTGAACGAACGGCGCACAGCTGGCCCTCCGGCATGGTTGCGCCAGTACGACCGGGCCAGGCGGCGTACCCGTCATTGCGGAGTATACCGCGAACGTGGCGCCGGTTAACGCTGGTGCCGGCAAGCACTGCGACCCCCGAGACGGCGACACCCGGTTCAGGGGCCGGCAAAGGAAATCGGCCACGATGTCCTTGGATATTGCTGTAACAAGTGAAACCAGGCCCGCGCCGCGCTCCCCGTATACCCCCGGGAGCCCTGTGCAGGAACGCTCATGACGGTGCAGCCCGGTGATCAGATTTCTTCATCCCGTTATGCCCACAAGCCTTCATGTCTGCAAGCCTTCATGTCTGCAAGCCCCCACAGCGACATGTCTTCATGCCGGCGCGACTTCTTGCCAATCCGAAAGGGCGGGAGTGTCGCGGTCCGTCGGGTCTACTCGTCTGCGGCACGCGACATCGACCCGGCGGGCTTTCGGGCAGGCGATCTGTCCTGTCAATATCGCTCCGCCCTCTCGATTGTTCTGGGAAGGTCGCGGGATGACGCGCGTGCCGATATGCGCGTACTCCGCGATTATGGAGTATCACTCGTTCAGCCGGGTGCCCGCTTGAGCATCATTCTGTCAGGTGGATACCGGCTGACGGAAAAATGATGGGCCAGACGAAGACTTGGAGCCCGATCCGGAGTCGTCAGATCCCATGACGCTCCAAGTCATGCAGATCAGCGGCTTCAGCCAATGGCAACAATCCGGAAAAGTCCGCCATCGGAATCGATCCGACCCCGTCGCAACCGTTGCCGCGCAAGCAATGCAACATGTCCACACGCATGCACGTCAACGCGCAGGCGTGCTGGCGTGTGTTTATGCAGGCATGCCTGCGCGATCTTCGTTCGAAAGCATCCCAGCGGTTTCAAACGAAGCAGGCCGAGGCTTCCGGCTCGAACCTCGATCAGCATTCCACCGCTTCATTGCCGGAATGGATGAACTTCGATCGCGGCCTTGCGTTATCATTCCAGAGTGCAAGCGGCCCCGGCAGCACGGGAGCGGGCGCTTCGGAGTGATCGTTGGGCGCATCATCTTGCCCGTTGAGCGGCGCTCGGCTGCCGCGACGACCCTCCCAGCATATTGTCACACCATCATGCGGCGCAGGACGCCCGACACGGAGGCATCAGACTGATCATGGCACCGAACAGCCCCGACGAGAAACGCGACCGGAACACCCATTCGGCACGGGATGTGAGCCAGGGGGAGATCATCCTGCGCACGCCCTTGCGCAAGGCGGTTTTTCTTGGTGCGCTTGTGCTCATGGTCTTGCTGATTGTCATTCTGGGGATCATGGCCGTCGCTTTCTGATTTCCGGGCCCGGCGGGAGGGAGATCGATCGCAGGCATGCAGGCAGATCGGCGTGCATCCATTTGGGCTTGTGGACCTGAAGGCTAGGGACTTGAAGGCTTGCGTACTCGACAACTTGCCCACATGAGGTCGCGCCAGCATGTGGGCGACCTGGGATGCGTACTGATCTCGCCATGCTGCTCGCCCACCATCAGGAAACGCATCCCCGGCCCCGGCTTCACGAGGGTGACTGCTCCAAACCGTTTCCGGGTGTGGGCAGCCAGCGGCGTAGTCCTGCTTCAGGCGGTCGATGGCTCGCAGAAGAGCGGCATTTCGCCCGCTGAATACGCGCGCCGGTCGCATCCCGGCACAGGCATTAATATCTGCACCATTCGGATGAAGGCTGCGCCGTTGGATCGGATGTCTTCCCCGCGCGGCCTCTCCGCTCATCGGGGCTATCCGATGCGATCGAGCCAGCATGCCGACAGGTCACCACGCTGTCACGAATTCACGCTGTCATGAATTCACGCAGGCAGGCCTTCATGTCGGCAAGGCGCCATGCAGACAAGCATTCATGCAGGCAAGCCCTCACACGGGCGCGCGGACGCGCCATCGTGCGGGCATGACCGCACGCCCACGCATTCCGCACTGCTCAGCATTTGCCCACTCATCAAAGATGGCTGGACAAACGGCTGTTCTTGCGTGTGAATCGAAAGGTCATTCCCCAAGGGGAACCAGCTGGTGGCATACAGTGGTGACCCTGTGCGGCAGTTCACGGGTGCCCGAAGGAAACGACGATGCAAAACGACGCTCTGCCGCTTGACGGCATCACCGTGGTCGATCTCTCGACGCTGCTGCCCGGCCCGCTGGCATCGTTGATGCTCGCCGAGGCCGGTGCGCGCGTGATCAAGGTCGAGCGGCCCGGCGGCGAGGATATGCGGCATTTTCCGCCGAAACTGGGGTCCTGCTCCGCGCCCTTCGCCGTGCTCAATGCCGGAAAGGAATGCATCACCCTCGATCTGAAACAGGAGCCCGATCGCGATCGCCTCGCGGCCTTGATCGCGCAGGCCGATATCGTGATCGAGCAGTTCCGCCCGGGTGTAATGGCGCGCCTCGGCCTCGATCCGGCGGCGCTGACCGAAAGCCATCCCGGTCTGATCTATTGTGCTGTAACCGGCTATGGCCAGGACGGGCCGCGCAGCGCCGAGGCGGGGCATGATCTGAACTATCAGGCCCTCACAGGGCTGCTGTCGCTTTCACCGGGAACACCGGAGGCGCCCACCGTCCCGCCTTCCCTGACAGCCGATATTGCCGGCGGAGCCATGCCGGCTGTGATCAATATCCTGCTCGCCCTGCGCCGGCGCGATCTGACCGGGCGCGGCTGCCGCCTCGATATCGCCATGGCCGATGCGATGTTCACCTTCGCCTGGCTCGCCCTAGCGCAGGGGCATGCGCATGTCGCAGGCGCTGTCGGGGCAGGAGGCGAAGCACAGGATCACGGCTTCTCCGGATCACGCGATACCATGCTCACGGGCGCGAGCCCGCGCTACCAGCTTTACCCGACGGCGGATGATGCCTTCCTCGCCGTCGGCGCGCTGGAGCAGAAATTCTGGGATGCGTTCTGCGACGCCATCGCCCTGCCCGCCTCCCTGCGCAAGGACGGCGCCGACCCGCAGGCCACTCGCTTCGCAGTTCACGGGATCATCCGATCCCGTGACGCGGCGCATTGGCGCGCGCTTCTGGAGCCGCGCGATTGCTGCTGCACAATCGTGCGCTCGCTGGCCGAGGCACGTGCGGATCCGCATTTCGTCGCGCGCGGCCTGTTCGACGTGGCGGCGCAGATGCCGGAAGCGGACACGGATCACACGATACCCATTGCGACCCTGCCGATCGCCCCCGGATTGCGCCGCGCGAAAGATCTCCCGCGCCGGGTCATGCGACCGGGAGAGGCGAATGGCGAGCCTTGATAATTACGGATTCGACGGAACCTCAAGCTTTTCCTTACGTTAGGAGCGTGTGAACGTCGCCGACCAGCATGCGAAGCCGGCTTCGACGTCACGCAAGCAACAAAACCGCATCGACCGCACCGCGCAGATGATGAAAAGCGCGTTCGTCGAGGGGGAGCGGGATGGATGCAGCGATCGACGGAGTGATCGCCATGGAAACGATCCTGGCCCGATGTCTCGCCCGGCTCATTCGCAAGGGCAGCCTAACCCTGACCATGCCATCGGGAACGGTTCACAATTTCGGCGATGGCGGTGCGCCGGAGGTCACTGTACGGCTCACCGATGCCGAGGCCGTGCGCCAGCTCCTTACGAGGCCCGCGCTGCGTCTGGGAGAATTGTATATGGACGGGCGCTTCGTCATCGAAAGCGGCTCGATCTACGATATGCTGACCCTTGTGATGAACAGCGCGCCGGGCCAGCGCAACCTGCTCGGACCGGCCATCGGCCGCCGGGCGCGCGGCTTTCTCGAGCGCATCAGCGGGCGAAACGACATTCTGCGATCGCGTGACAACGTCGCCCACCATTATGATCTCGATGGGCGGCTCTACGATCTCTTCCTCGATGCCGACAAGCAATATTCCTGCGCCTATTTCACGGATTCCGAGATCGATCTGGACAGCGCCCAGCGCGCCAAGAAGCGCCATATCGTGGCGAAGCTGGCGATCGGCGGAGAGCATGACGTGCTCGATATCGGCTGCGGCTGGGGCGGCATGGCGCTGTATCTCGCCGAGTACGCACAGGCGCGGCGCGTCACCGGGATTACGCTCTCCCGCGAGCAACTCGGCGTCGCGCGCGCCCGCGCCGAGGCGGCGGGTCTGGAGGAGCGGCTCGCCTTCGCGCTCGAAGACTATCGCGAGACGAAGGGCCCCTATGACCGGATCGTCTCGGTGGGCATGTTCGAGCATGTTGGCTTGCGCGACTATACCACCTTCTTCGGACAATGCGCCCGACTCCTTAGCGATGACGGCATCGCGCTCATTCATACGATTGGCAAGACGACAACGCCGGGGCCGGTCAATCCCTGGATCGCGAAATACATCTTCCCCGGCGGGCGGCTGCCGTCGCTCTCCGAGATCATGCCGGCAATCGAGGCGTCCGACCTGCGGGTGACGGATATCGAGATCCTGCGGCTGCACTATGCCGAGACGCTGCGACATTGGCGCGAAGGCTTCATGGCGCGGCACGATAAGGCCGAAGCGCTCTACGATGATCGCTTCTGCCGGATGTGGGAGTTCTATCTCGCGGCTTCCGAGGCGGCGTTCCGCTTCGAGCACCTGGTCGTCTTTCAGATCCAGCTGGCCAAGCGCATCGATGCCTTGCCGATGACGCGTGATTACATCACACGGAACGAGGCCGCTCTGCGCGAGCGCGAGGAGGCAGAGCACAGCCCGCGCGCGCCGCGCCGCATGACTGGTTGAGGGCGCTTACAACGGGGCCTGCATCGAAGACGCTTCACGGCGCATCAGCTGCGGCGTACCAAGGCGTGGGCTGACGCCCTCGCGCATCATCATCCGGCGCAGAGGCGTGATGGCGGCGAGCGCGCGCAGACCCGTGCCGCGCAGGAAATCGGCGGGGAGCAGGCCCGACAGCAGGGTGCGGTTGAGCATGTCAACGCCGAGCGTGCGGCTGCGCACGTCGAAGCGGCGCCCGCGTTCGTAACGCGACAGCGCCGTAGTACTCCCGGGATCGCCCCTGCCATCGGTGCCCACCACAGCATCGCGCAGGGCAGCGACGTCGCGCAGGCCGAGATTGAGGCCCTGTGCGCCGATCGGCGGGAAAGCATGCGCGGCCTCACCGACGAGCGCGAGGCGATCGGCGCGGAAGCGATCGACCGCGAGCCCGCCCATCGGCACCACCCCGCGCGGCCCGTCGATGGCCATCTTGCCGAGGATCGCATGCGCCTGCCGCTCGATCACGCGCGCCAGCGCCGCATCCTCGTAATGACGCAGATGCTCGGCCTTGTCGGGCTCCGTCACCCAGACGAGGCTGGAGCGGCGCCCGGGCAGCGGCACCAGCGTGAACGGGCCGTGACGGGTGTGGAATTCCGTTGAAATGTCGCGGTGATCCCGCTCATGGGTGAGGATCGTGGTCAGCGCCGCCTGCGGATAGGCCCAGCTGCGCGCCCGGATACCGGCGGCGCGGCGCATCGGCGAGTTGCGCCCGTCTGCGGCTATGACGAGCGAAGCAGCGATGCGGCTCCCGTCATCCAGGGAGATCGTGATCCGCTGATCATGCGATCCGGGGGTCACGGTATCCTGTGATCCGATGCCCGTCGCCATGCTGGAAAAGCTGGCGATTTCCGGGCGCGCGGCCACGGCCTCACCGAGTATCTCGACCAGATTGGCGTTCTCGACATTCCAGCCGAAGGCATCGAGCCCGATCTCGCGGCATTTGAAATCCACCACCGGTGCGCGAAACAGGCTGTCCGTATCATCGACCAGCCGCATGATTTCGAGCGGCGCGGCATGCGGCGCGAGCGTCTCCCAGACGCCGAGGCGCTCCATCAGATGCACGGAGCCGTCGAGCAGGGCCACGGTCCGCCCGTCACGCGGGGCATGCGCACGCCCGATCACGGCGACGGAATAGCCCTCGCGGGCAAAGGTCAGGGCCGCCGCGAGACCCGCCGCGCCGGCGCCGACGACACAGATATCGTAATGACGGTCGTTCATTTCCACTACATAGTGTTTTTCGTTGCGAAATGGCAGCGACGAAGCGTCGCTTTCCACCGGGCAC
>Ga0102934_1002517_pt1 | contig 12658 bp, 9 predicted proteins | sample SalPonR2_A_D1_MG_FD_78175 | JGI IMG/M metagenome (GOLD analysis project Ga0102934, IMG submission 78175) | Salt pond soil microbial communities from South San Francisco under conditions of wetland restoration - Salt Pond MetaG R2_A_D1_MG | ecosystem: Environmental > Aquatic > Marine > Intertidal...
CGCACCGTGCGTGGCTCCACCCTTGTCGAGAAGAACCGTGAATACGTTCAGGCGGCCAAGGTGATGGGCATTCATCCGATCCTGATCATGCTGCGGCACGTCCTGCCCAATGTGATGGGGCCGGTCCTCGTGATCGCGACGCTTTCGCTGGCCGTGGCCATTCTCACCGAGGCGACACTGTCCTTCCTTGGTGTGGGCGTGCCGCCCACCAATCCTTCGCTGGGGACACTCATCCGGATCGGGAACAACTTCCTGTTTTCCGGTGAATGGTGGATGTCGATCTTCCCCGGCGTCGTCCTCGTCGTGCTTGTCCTCGCAGTGAACCTGCTGGGTGACTGGCTGCGCGACGCGCTCAACCCCAAGCTGCGCTGAGGAGGGTCTCGTGAGCACCAAGAAACCGGTTCTCGAGGTCAGGAACCTCCGGGTCGAATTCCCCAACCGTCGCGGCAACCTGGTCGCGGTCGACGATGTCTCTTTCACGGTCAATGAGGGCGAAGTGCTCGGTGTCGTCGGTGAGTCCGGCGCGGGCAAGTCGATGACGGGCTCCGCCATCATCGGTCTGCTGGAGCCCCCGGGACGGATTGCCGGCGGTGAGGTGTGGCTCGATGGCGAGCGCATCGACAATCTGTCCCAGGAGGCCATGCGCAAGATCCGCGGCAAGCGTATCGGCATGGTCTTCCAGGACCCGCTGACCTCGCTCAACCCGCTTTATACGGTGGGGCGGCAGCTTATCGAAACGATCCTGACCCACCAGGATCTGACCGAGGCGCAGGCAAGAAAGCATGCTATCGATCTTCTCGGCGAGGTGGGGATCCCCTCGCCGGAGAAGCGTATCGACCAGTATCCGCACCAGTTCTCAGGCGGCATGCGACAGCGTGTCGTCATCGCGCTCGCCTTGTGCGTGAATCCGCGTATGATCATAGCGGATGAGCCGACCACGGCGCTCGACGTGTCGATCCAGGCGCAGATCATCAAGCTGCTCAAGCGTCTGTGTGACGAGCATGGCGCAGCGATCATGCTGGTGACACACGATATGGGGGTTATCGCCGAGACGGCTGACCGCGTGGCGGTGATGTATGCCGGTCGGATCGCCGAGATCGGCCCGGTTCAGGATGTCATCAAGAAAGCCAAGCACCCTTACACAGAAGGGCTGATGGGTTCGATTCCGGTCGTGGGCCATGATCTCGAGCGCCTCACCCAGATCGAGGGTTCAATGCCGCGTCTGACCGAAATCCCCAGGGGCTGTGCCTTCAATCCGCGTTGCCCGCAGGTGTTCGATCGCTGCCGCGTGGAGCGACCGAATCTCATCGATGTCGATCGCTCGAGTGCCGCGTGCTGGCTGCATGCCACTGGCACAAGCAAGACCGAAGCGGCTGAATAGGCGAACAGGATAGTGACGATGCAGGTTGAAAAACCCATTTTTGAAGCCGTCGATCTGTCGAAGTCATTCGACGTGTCGGCGCCCTTGCTGCGGCGGATCATCCACCGGGAGGGGCGCTCGACGCTGCGGGCGGTCGATGCGATCAATTTCAAGATCCCGAGAGGCAAGACATTCAGCCTCGTCGGCGAAAGCGGTTGCGGCAAGTCCACAGTGGCGCGTCTCGTCGTCGGCTTGTACCAGCCGACCGGCGGCAAGGGTGTCTTCGACGGGCATGATATGGCCGGCAAGCGCTCACGCAAGGAGATGGCCGGCCTGCGCCGGCGTTTCCAGATGATCTTCCAGGATCCGTTCGCCTCGCTGAACCCGCGCTGGCGCGTGCACGACATTATCGCCGAGCCGATCCGCGCCCACGGAATCTCGGATGACGAACGCGACATCACGCGCCGTGTCGCGCTCAATCTGGAGCGCGTGAAGCTCTCGGCGCGCGACGGCGAGAAATTCCCGCACGAGTTCTCCGGCGGCCAGCGGCAGCGTATCTCGATTGCCCGCGCGCTCGCTTCCGAGCCGGAGTTCCTCGTCTGCGACGAGCCGACATCGGCGCTCGACGTCTCGGTTCAGGCGCAGATTCTCAATCTGATGAAGGATCTCCAGCGCGAGCTGGGGCTGTCCTATCTCTTCATCAGCCACGATCTCGCGGTGGTCTATCACATCTCCGATTATCTGGGCGTGATGTATCTCGGGCGCTTGGTCGAGGTCGGACCGGCGCGCGAGATCTTCAGGAACCCGCAGCATCCCTATACGCGCATGCTGCTTGATGCCATTCCCGATCTCGAAATGACGGGGCGCAAGCGCATTCCCGTCGGTGGTGAGGTGCCGAGCCCGATCTCGCCACCGTCAGGCTGTCATTTCCACCCGCGCTGCCCCTTCGCCAACGCGCGCTGCAAGAGCGAAACACCGGGCGTGACGTCGCTTCCGGGCGAGATCGACGTGCGCTGTCATGCGGTCGAGGAGGGGCGGCTCGCAGCCGAAGTCGAAAAGCTCAGGATGCAGGAGAGCTCGGCGGCCTGAGAAGGCGTGTTGCCGGTGAAGGCGCGCCGTTGGAAGGGCGCGCCTTCACCGGGGCGCGTCTTCGTCGGTCGGCCTGCCGGGAAATACCACCCTGGGGCGGCTGGTGCGAAACTGGCCTCGCGTCACGGCGACAAAAGCCAATGCTATGACGATCAGCCCGGTGATCCACCACATTTGCGTGCTTGCAATGCCCAAGGCCGCGAAGGTGAAGGCGCTGGTGAAGCAGGCGAGCCCCCCGGGGATCAGGACCGGCTGGCGCCGCGCCGCCGCTCTCACGGCACCGGCAAGCGCAATGGCGATCGCGACGGCACCGACGATGCCGAGCTCGTACCAGATCTCGAAGAGCAGGGAATTCGGCGCATTCCAGGGCAGCTCCCCGGCCATACGCGATCGCTGTGCCGCTTCGAGGCCATAGCCGGTGATGATCCGCAGCGGATCATCCAGCATGATTTCCCGCCAGATCGCAAGGGCATTGATGCTGCCGCCGGCCATGCCGGGGCCCAGTGGCGTCGCGATGAAGGCGAAGAGGGGGGCGGAGATGATGAGAACGGCAACCGCGGTCGCCAGGATTGCCGTCACGGCGCGCGGATAGGAGGCGGCGAGCGGCCAGACGAGCGCCCCCGCGACAAAGGCGATCAGCGACAGCCAGGTCGGTGCGAGCAATGTCATCAGCCCCACCGATGCCGCGACCACGAGCGCCTGCGCGTCGCGACCGCGTGAATGCATCCACGCCGTCGCCGGCCACGTGGCGAGTACCGCGAGCGCCATGCCGCGCTCGAGCGCGACAGGCGCGATACCGGGAACCGCGCCGCGCGACATCGCCAGCGCGGCGAGGGCGCCCGTTACCGCAGCGGCTGCAACTCCGATCGGAAGAAGATAGAGATTGGCCGAGCGCGTCCGGTCGGACAGGGCATAGTAACCCGCCAGACCCAGCGCGGCGGTTGCCAGCAGGCTGACGGCGCGGCTGATCGCCGGGTCGGGATAGGGTGTCCAGATCAGGCTCATGCCGATCCAGATCGCAAGCACCAGGGTCGCGAGAACGGGTGGGGAGGCTGCGAACCGACGGTTGACCAGCGCGAAAGCACGCTGCTGGCCATCGATCAGTGCTGCAATGATGATCAGCGACACGGCGATCGGCATGAGCATGACGACGGCACGACGCGAGACCATGGCGAAGACCGGGAGTGCCGTCAGCAGCAGCATGAATCCGATGCGCCGCAGCATGGCTGCGGCAGAGAGCACCGGATCGACTGTCTTTCGCTGGTGACGCGGCATGGATCTGCAATAGGTTCGAGCAATGGGGCGGGCCCGACAATTTGCGTGGAGCCCTCGAATCGCGATCACTCTAGCCGACTGCGCATCTGCGCGCTGTGCGGTCGCTGCAACACTGATCGCCTGACGTGCATCATCGGACCGGTGCCGCAGCTGTTCAGACGGGCAACGGCCCATCGGTCTTGACTTCCTCCATCACGGCGTAGGTGCGCGTCTCGCGTACGCCGGGGAGGGAGAGCAGCCCCTCGCCGAGGAAGCGGCGATAAGCACTCATCGTGCCGAAGCGGGTTTTGATCAGATAGTCGAAACCGCCCGCAACCATATGGCATTCCAGCACTTCCGGCGCCCGCCTGACGGCCTCCGCGAAACGCTCGAAGACATCCGGTGTCGTCTTGTCCAGAGAGACTTCGACGAAGACGAGCAATCCCAGCCCGAGTGTCCCGGGCGCAATCCGTGCACCGAAACCGGTGATCACGCCGTCCTTCTGCAGACGGCGCAGGCGCTCGCCGGTTGCCGTCGGCGAGAGGCCGATACGCTCGGCCAGTTCGACATTCGCGAGGCGCCCGTCCCGCTGAAGCTCCTGAAGGATGCGCCGGTCTATCCGATCAATTTCCGTCATAATCACTAAATTATAGATTATTTTCCGCATAAGTCACGGAATAATCCGAAAAAGACCGATCGATATGCACCCTGGAATCCATTATTTTTGGATCGCCTCGAAGTGCGACGGTCTGCTTGCCGCAACGGAGTGATGTTCATGGATGCTGTGACACCTGCCCCCACCAGCTTCGCCGCCCCCTATGCGGAGGATGATCATGCACTTGCGCACCGGCTGCTCTCGCGGCGCTCTGCTGATGTACGCTCCCGAGAACGCGTCGATACGCTTGCCAGCGCCATGATCATGGCGATCCGCAGCGAGGCGGGGGGCTTCGGCAGCATTGAGGACATGTTGCAGGAATACGCGCTTTCCACCCGCGAGGGTCTCGCCCTGATGGTGCTGGCCGAAGCGCTTCTGCGCGTGCCCGATTCCCGCACGGCGGATCAACTCATCGAGGACAAGCTCGGCCAGGGCGATTTCGCGCATCACGAGACGAAATCCGGCGCCTTTCTCGTCAACGCCTCGGCTTGGGCGCTCGGCATGACCGCGCGTGTCATCCAGCCCGGTGAGACGCCTGAGGGCATCCTGCGGCAGATGACCAAGCGCCTCGGCGCGCCCACCGTGCGCACCGCGACGCGTCAGGCCATGCGCATCATGGGCAATCATTTCGTTCTGGGTCAGACCATCGAGGAAGCGCTCAAGCGCGCGCAGTCCCCCAAGGGGCGCGTCTACCGCTATTCCTTCGACATGCTCGGCGAGGGCGCGCGCACCCGTAAGGATGCGCAGAAATATTTCGACAGCTACGCCCATGCCATCGACACGATCGGGCGCATCGCCGGCAACCGCCCGCTGCCGGAGCGGCCCGGTATCTCGGTGAAGCTCTCGGCTTTGCATCCGCGCTACGAGGCGCTCAACCGCGAGAAGGTGCTCGAGGAGATCGTCCCGCAGGTTATCGCGCTCGCGCGCAAGGCGAAGAGCTTCGATCTCAATTTCACCATCGACGCGGAGGAGGCGGATCGGCTCGAACTGTCGCTCGACGTGATTGATGCGGTGGTCGCCGATCCGACACTCGCCGATTGGGACGGGTTCGGGCTTGCCATCCAGTCTTACCAGAAACGCGCCCGCGCCGTGATCGATCACATCGCCGCTCTGGCCGAGCGCCATGATCGCAGGATGATGGTGCGTCTGGTCAAGGGTGCCTACTGGGACACGGAAATCAAGCGGGCGCAGGAGCGCGGGCTTGACGATTATCCGGTCTTCACGCGAAAGGCGATGACGGATCTCAACTATATCGCCTGCGCCGAGCAGATGCTGGCCCTGCGGCCGCGCATCTTCCCGCAATTCGCCACCCATAATGCGCTCACTGTGGCCGAGATCATCGAGATGGCCGGTGATGACGAGGGTTACGAGTTTCAGCGCCTGCACGGCATGGGTGAGCAGCTCTACGGGCACCTTATGAAGCAACGCCCGGGGCTCGGCTGCCGTACTTACGCGCCCGTCGGCGGTCATAGCGACCTGCTCGCCTATCTGGTGCGCAGGCTCCTGGAGAACGGTGCCAATTCCTCGTTCGTTTCGGTGGCAGGTGACCCCAATGTCAAGATCGAATCGCTGCTGCGACGCCCCTCTGAGCTGATCCGGACCCCCGATCAGGCGCGCCATTCCACGCTTGCGCTGCCGCTTGATCTCTATGGATCCGCACGGCGCAATTCCGCCGGGGTCGAATTCGGTGATCGTATCGCGGTGGCGAAGCTGCGCGGGCAGATGGATGAAGCCGGCAAGGCACCGGCGGAGGCTGTTTCCATCATCGACGGCAAACAGGCGGGTGGTGAGAGCCGGGTTTGCGTCTCGCCGGCCGATGGCGAGACCCGCGTCGGGACCGTCGCGGAAGCGGATGAAGCGCTGGCCGACAAGGCGGTCGCTGCCGCGCGTTCGGGTTTCCGCGCCTGGGATTCCACGCCGGCGGACAAGCGTGCCAGAGCGCTGGAGCGCTTTGCCGATCTGATGGAGGAGCGCCGTGCACGGCTGCTCTATCTGTTGCAGGCCGAGGCCGGCAAGACCATCGACGACGCCATGGCCGAACTGCGCGAGGCTGTGGATTTCTGCCGCTACTACGCCATCGAGGCGCGTCGGCTCTATGGTCACGGCGAGGAACTGCCCGGTCCGACCGGCGAATCCAACCGGCTGCGCATGCGCGGACGCGGTGTCTTCGTGGCGATCTCGCCCTGGAATTTCCCCCTCGCCATCTTCACCGGCCAGATCGTCGCGGCTCTGGTGAGCGGCAACGCGGTCGTCGCCAAGCCCGCCGAGCAGACGCCGCTGGTTGCCGCTGAAACCATTGCGCTGATGTACGAGGCCGGTATCCCGCATTCGGCGCTGCATTTCGTCCTCGGTGACGGACGCATCGGCGCGCGGCTTGTGGGGCACGAGAAGATCGACGGTGTCGTCTTCACGGGCTCGACCGAGGTGGCAAGGCTGATCAATCGGACGCTCGCCGACAAGCATGGGCCGATCACGCCGCTGATCGCGGAGACGGGCGGCATCAACGCGATGATCGTCGATGCCACGGCGCTGCCGGAGCAGGTCGCCGACGACGTGATCATGAGCGCCTTCCGCTCGGCCGGCCAGCGCTGCTCGGCCCTGCGGCTGATGTTCGTGCAGGAGGATGTCGCCGACAGGATGATCGAGATGATCGCCGGGGCAGCGCAGGAACTCGCGCTCGGCGATCCCCGCGACTTCGCCATCCATGTCGGCCCGGTGATCGACGCCGAGGCGAAGGCCGGCCTCGACAAGCATATCGATCGCATGAAGCGCGAGGCGAAGGCGGTTCATCATGCCGGTGAGGCGCCCGCGCGCGGCACTTTCGTCGCGCCGCACATGTTCGAGCTCGGCAAGGCCGGGGATCTCGAAGTCGAAGTGTTTGGCCCGATCCTGCACGTGGTGCGCTACAAGGCATCCGAGCTCGATGCGGTGCTCGATGCGATCGAGGCCAAGGGTTACGGCCTGACGCTCGGTCTGCATACGCGCATCGAGAGCGTCGTCGAGAAAGTGGCGAACCGTCTCGCCATCGGCAATGTCTATGCCAATCGCAATATGATCGGCGCGGTCGTCGGTGTACAGCCCTTCGGCGGAAACGGTCTCTCGGGGACCGGCCCGAAAGCCGGCGGGCCGCACTACCTGACGCGTTTCGGCAACGAGCAGACGATCACCATCAACACGGCGGCAGCCGGCGGCAATGCGGCGCTGATCGCCATGGATGATTGATCCGGGGCGAGAGCATCGGCCCGGACATCGCAAGCCGGTGATACGCCGCGTCTTGCGCTCCCCGGGAGGGTCATCCTTCCCGCTCGGTAACCGGCACGCCGTCGGCGATGCGGTCGCTCGGATAGAGGATCACACGCGCGCCCGGCTCCAGCCCCGCCTCGACGATGGCGAAGCTGTCGTCGCGGGTGCCGGGTGTGATCGGGCGCAGTCGGGCGATACCGTCGTTGCCGGCGACGAAGACCGCCCAATCGCCCTCATGGCGAAACAGCGCGCCCAGCGGCACGCGCACGACGTCCTCGAATGCGTCGAGGATGATGCGAACGATGATGCGGAAACCGTGGCCGAGGCCCTCACGCGTTTCCGGGGGGCCCTCGAAATCGAGCACGACGCGCACCCGTTGCTCTTCGATACCGAGCGCGGAAACCTTGGTGAAGCCCGCCGATTCCACCCGGCGCACGCGCGCGGCAAGGATGTGGTCGCCACCCCAGCCCTCGATCTCGGCACGCAGGCCGGGACGCACGCGCACCGCGTCGGACGAGAGAAGTTCGACTTCCGCTTCGAGCAATTGCGGATCGCCGAATGCGATCAGCGGCTCGCCGGCGCGCACCACCGTCTCGCTGCGATGATGCACGGTAAGGACCTCCCCCGTGATCGGCGCATGCAGGCGCAGGCAGCAATCCTCACCGGCTTCCGGCGCCTGCGGATCAATGACCTGCGGCGCCGTCAGCCGCGCGCGGGCGGCTTCGAGTTCGCGTTCGCGCACGGCGAGGGTCGCCTGGGCGCTTGCCATGCGGGCGGAGGCGGCGTTCACGGCAGCGCGGGCGCGGTCGAATTCGCGCTGCGAGACGATATCGCGCCGGGCGAGCTCGGCGACGCGGCTGAGCTCGGATTGCTGGAAACTCCATTCGGCGGAGGCCTCGAGTTCCTGCGCAGATGCCAGCTGCACTGCCGCGCGGGCCGCCTCGATCGTGGCTTGCGCTTCCGCGCGCGAACGCGCATCCAGAAATTCCGGCGTCAGCGGGCGGATGAAGGCGGCAACCGTCTCGCCGGCGACCACTTCATCCCCGACATCCAGCGGTGAGCGCAGCACGCTGCCGGCCATGGGGGAGGAGACGACGTAGATGTCACGGATGCGCGTACGCCCCTCATCCTCGACGCTGAGGATCAGATCGCCCCGGTCGATCACCGCGAGATCCACCGCGATCGGTTGCGGGCGCATCGCCCAGACCGCGAGCGCGCCGAGGGCGGCGAGGGCCACGACGATCAGCAGGCGCTTGCGCCAGGTTTTCCGCGTTTGCGTTTTCGAAGTCTGCCCGGCCATCTGGCTACTCCCTGGTCTTGAGAACTTCGATCAGATCGAGACGGTCGATACGGCGGCGCACCACCAGCGCCGAGAATGTCGCGGCAGCAAGTACCACGCCGCTCGCCGTGGCGAAGGTCGCGTGCGAGATCACGAAGGGCAGACGAAACAGATCGCTGGCATATTCCTCCAGCATGATGATCGCGAGCCCGTAGCCGAGGAGCCAGCCGAGCGGGATGGCGATCAGGGTGAGCGCGATCAATTCGCCCAGCAGGATCCAGGAGACTTCCGCGCGGGTGAAACCCAGCACCCGCAGCGAGGCCAGCTCGCGGGCGCGCTCGGAGAGCTGGATGCGGGCGCTGTTATAGACGACGCCGAAGGCGATCACGGCGGCAAGGGCGACGTAGATCGTCATCGATATCCAGATCATCTCATCCATGGTCTGCCGGAAATTCGAAAGCGAGACACGCTGAAGCCCGATCGCGCCGATCAGCGGCGATTGTTTGACGCGATCGTAGAGCGCGGCCTCCGCGTTCTCGTCGAGGCTGAAATGCGCGCCGGTGACGACGCGGCCTTCGCGCATGGCCCGGTTGACGGCGCTGATCTCCATGAAGGCGCCGAGGCCGATATGGGTATGGGCGAGATCGGTTACCTCCAGCATGACGCTGCGGCGCGCACCCTGGAGGAATTGCACTTCGAGCGTGTCCCCGCGCCGTACGCCAAGCTTCCCGGCCAGCGCCACGCTCGGCACGATGCCTTGATCGGGCAGGGTGAGCGGGCTGTGGCGGGCATCGAGGGCGCGGGCGAGCTCGCCCTGCGCGGGCATGCCGGTGATCTGGGTAAGATGCTCGCGATGCCCGTTGCGCAGCCGGGCGGCCACGACGCGCTGGCCCTCGACGGTGAACACGCCGGGCCATTGCGCGATGGCGTACAGGGTGCCCTGAGGCGCCTCTCGAATGAAATTCACGGTGGCGTGCTGGCGTTCGGCCTGGAAATAATGCACTTCCAGCATCGCGTAGATCGAATCCACCAGAAAAAGCGAGCCGATCAGGATTGCGACCGAAAGTGCCATGCCGAGCACGGTCATGCCGGCGCGTACCGGCGCACGCATCATGTTGCGTCCGATCATGATCGCCGTCTTGGGAACGAAGGCGGCAATATCCAGCCAGCGCGGCAGGATGCGCCGGTAACGCGGTGGCGCGGGGGGCTGCATGGCGACAGCAGGGGCGAGGCACAGAACGCTCCAGACCGCTTTGAGCGCGCCGATACTGGCTGCAGCGACCGTGGCGAGGAAGGCGATCAGGTAGAGATCAGTCCCCGTCGTGAAGAGCAGATAGGGGAAGTGGTAGAACTCCACCAGCAGCACAGTCATGCCGCGTGCGAGCAGCGTGCCGGCGATCGCGCCGATCACCACGCCGATCGCCGCGATCACGGCGGCGAATTTGAGATAGTGCGCCGCAATCGTCACCGAGCCGTAGCCGACCGCCTTGAGCAGGCCGATCTGCTCGCGCTCAAGCGCGATCAGCCGGGTCAGCGTCATGTTGACGAGAAAGGCCGCGATGAAAAGGAAGATCGGCGGCAGCACGCGGCTGAGCGCATCCATCTGTTCGATCTCGGCCTGCACGAAAGCATGGCTCTGCTGCTGCTCGCGGCCATACGCGCCGGTGCCACCATAGCGTGCCAGCCTATCATCGACGGCCGCGATCACCTGCGGTTCAGAGGCGCCACGCAGGAGCCGGATCGCGATTTCGGAAAACGCGCCCTGGAGATCGAAGGCGGCGGCCAGCGCCGAGCGCGACATCCAGATCACCGCGAAGCGCCGGTCATCCGGCACCACGTCCCAGGGGCCGATCGCATAGATGAATTCCGGGCTCCGGGCGATGCCGACGATCACGAGATCGCGACTGCGGCCATTGACGATGGCGCCGAAACGGTCGCCGATCGTGAAGCCGTGGGCATCGGCGAAGGCGGCATTGACGACGACCTCGTCCGGACGCGCGGGATCAGGTCGGCCTCCGCGTTCCAATCTGATCCGGTTGAGCCGCGCGGGCCCGCGATCAGGCAGGGAGAGGAGTTTGGCGCTGCCGGGCTCGACCATGCCCGCGATATCGAGCACCGCGTTCTTGCTGATCCGCGTCTCGAAGGCGGCGATGCCGGGCAGGGCGGCGATGCGCTCCGCGACACCTTCCGGCGCGCGCCGGACCTGCGCGAAAACATCGGCGAAATTGCTGCGATCATAATAGGCCGCGCGGGTTTGCTCAAGCGAGCGCATGCCGCCGGCCGCGAGTATCAGCGTCGCCGCACCTGCCGCCATCACCAGGGCGATGGCGAGCACCTGCGCCTTGAGGCGCCACAGATCACGCAGGACCTTGCGGTCGAGTGCGCCGATCATCGGGGGTCTCCGGTGGCCGGATCGCGGCTGGTTTTCGGAATGCGTCTCGCGGCAAGCTAGCCGGCGCTGTCGTTGTCTGCATTGCGCATGATCAAGGCCGCTACCGTTTCGCGCGCGTATCGTCGATCATGCGGCGCGGCTTCGCCCGTTTCCGACCGGGCATCTGACAGCGAAGGGTGGATTCGACAATGCCGTTTCCGGAACGCTATCGTGATCGTGCGCAGGCCGGTGAAATTCTGGCGCAGGCGCTGAAGGACCGTGCCGCACGCAGGCCGCTGCAGGATCCGCTCGTTCTGGCCTTGCCGCGCGGCGGGGTCCCCGTGGCGGTTCCCGTCGCGCAGGCGCTCGATGCCCCGCTCGATCTGCTTTTCGTGCGCAAGATCGGCGCTCCGGGCCAGCCGGAATTCGCCATCGCCGCCGTCGTGGAGGGCGCGGAGGATGCGGTCGTGACCAATCCCGAGATTACCGACGGTCTGCGCGTTCCGGAGGGCTGGCTGGAGGAGGGGCGCGTGCGTGCGATCACCGAGATCGCCCGACAGCGTGCCGCCTATTGCGCCGGGCGCCCGCGTCTTCCCGTGCGCGACCGCTCGGTGATTATCGTCGATGATGGCGTCGCCACCGGGACAAGCCTGTTCGCGGCGATTGCCGCCCTGCATCGGCAGAACCCGCGCGACATCACCGTTTGCGTGCCCGTGGCGCCGCCGGAGACGCTGGTGCGCCTGCGCGAGGCGGTTGATCACGTAATCTGCCCGCTTGCGCCGCGCCTGTTCCAGGCGGTCGGTTTCTTTTACGACGATTTCCACCAGATCGAGGATGACGAAGTGTCAGCAGTTCTCGCTCGCCCGCAGCGCCGGAGCTGATCTCCTCCCGCTTGCATTCCGCGCCCGCGTACGCCAGATCACAGACATGAGCAAACCCGACCGCGATCCTCTTGGCTACCCTCTTGGCCACCCTCCTGGCCACCCTCCTGGCCACCCTCCTGGCCACCCACCTCGCCGCCATGGCGGCGCCGCGCTCGACACGCTTTTCGACCGCAGCGCCGGCGCGATGGCGCGTACGCCCGCCAGTGCGGCGCGTGGGCTGATCACGCTCTATCGATATTCGATTTCCGGCATGATCGGGCGGCAATGCCGGCATCTGCCGAGCTGCTCGGAATACACTCACGAGGCAATCGGCAAATTCGGGCTCTGGGCCGGCGGCTGGATGGGGCTCGCGCGGATCTGCCGCTGCGGCCCCGGCGGCACGCATGGCATCGACAATGTTCTCGACGCATTGCCCGTGCAAGCGCACTGGTATATGCCGTGGCGCTATGGCCTGTGGCGCTCCACCAACGCGCCGCGCGAGGCCATGCGCGCGCAGTCCACGGATGACGGCTGACGCCGCGCG
>Ga0102934_1002518_pt1 | contig 12650 bp, 16 predicted proteins | sample SalPonR2_A_D1_MG_FD_78175 | JGI IMG/M metagenome (GOLD analysis project Ga0102934, IMG submission 78175) | Salt pond soil microbial communities from South San Francisco under conditions of wetland restoration - Salt Pond MetaG R2_A_D1_MG | ecosystem: Environmental > Aquatic > Marine > Intertidal...
ACGTGCTCCAGGCAGTAGATCATCCTCTGTTAAATTTTCTAAAAAGTCATTATAATAACGATTCTTTCTATCCATTAGCTTTTGAATCTTATCTTCTGCCATTTCCCTGCCATCCAGAATAAGCTCCATAGATTTTCTCCTGGAAACACCTCTCAACTTCTCATTATCTTCTCTTTCAAAAGGAATCCCTTCTTCATCAGCCATCTTTTTCCAGGCTTTAAAATGAAATTCAGCAGTATCAGTAATTACCCCATCAAGATCAAGTATAAAAGCTTTAATCTTATCAGTCATCTTTTTTGCCTCCTTTTATTATTGCAGCTAACTCAATTTAATGATAAAATTATATTAAAATTAAAACTAAAAACTTAAATAGAAAGGAATCTATTATGAATAAAAACAAAGTAAAACTATCACTCTTGCTCTTTCTTTTTATAACTTTTCTCTTTTCCAGCACTATTTTTGCCTCTGATGTAGAAATAATCCTTAATGATCTAAAAATCCAGCAGGGAGAAATAATTAAAGTCACTTTAAAAAGTAATACTATAGATTTAAAACCTGAAAACTATAATGCCAAATTCTCCGGTAATAATTTTTCTTTTTATGAGAGTAATAATAACAGTTTAGAAACAATTATTGCTGCTTCATATTGGGTCCAACCCGGTATCCATAATTTAAAAATAAAAGAAAATAACAATTATATTTATCACAAAAACATTAAAGTCCTTAAAGGTAACTTTCCTGAAAGCTGGATAAAAGTTAGTGAAGATAAAGAAAAACTGGTAAGACCAGATGAAGAAGACAAAGCTTTACAGAAAAAATTAAAAGAAGATAGAGAAAAAGTAGCAAAAGCACGTCGTAATAGTTCCAGTCACAAATTATATGAAAATGCTTTTATCTGGCCTCTGCAGGGAACAATCTCCACTGATTTTGGTGCTACTCGTTATGTAAATGGCAGTCTACAAAGCAGACATTCAGGTATTGATATCGCAGCTCCTACCGGGACACCTGTCAAAGCAACAAACACTGGGATTGTAACCCTGGCTGCAAATCTAACTGTAACCGGAAATACAGTTATCATTGACCACGGGCATAACATCTTTTCAGCCTATGCTCATCTAAATAAGATGAATGTTCAAAATGGTGAAAAAGTTAATAAAGGAGACAAAATAGGAGAAATAGGGTCAACTGGATTTTCTACCGGACCCCATCTCCACTGGACAATTAAAGTTTCAAATATTTTTGTAAATCCAAAAGTATTTCTAGATTAAAAGTTGGTCAGCATCTGTTCTTTAAGCTCATCAACTTTTTCATGGCCCAACAAATAACGCACTACTTCCAGAGCAAATTCCATGGCTACTCCTGGACCTCTTCCTGTAATTACATTATGATCTCTTACAACTCTTTCTTCAAAATAATTACAGGAAGGCATTTTTCTTTTAAATCCTGGATAACTGGTAGCATTTTTATCCTCAATAACTCCTGCCTTATCCAGAACCATAGGTGCCGCACAAATAGCTGCAACCAGGCCACCCTTTTGATCTAATTCACTAATTAACCAGAGGAGTTTATCACTATTACGCAGGTTTTCTGCACCTGGCATACCACCTGGTAAGACAATCGCCTCAATTTCATTAATATCAACTTCTTTTATAAGAAGGTCTGCTTTAATTTTAAGTCCATGATCACCCTCAACTTCTTTTTTGCCTAAACCGGCAGTTACAACTTCAAGTCCTGCTCTTCTAAAAACATCAATATTAGTAACTGCTTCGATCTCCTCAAATCCTTCTCCAAGTGGGATCATAACTTTTTTCATAAGAAAAATACCTCCTTTATAATTTTAGACTGCTCCCTGTTTTTCAAGATTATCCTTAGCTCTATAATTAATAATACCGGCAATAATTATTAAAGCTCCACCAATAATACTCAAGTAATCTGGAATTTCAGTCCAGATAATAAGACCAATTAAAGTTGAAAAAACAATATTAGAATAAGTATAAATTGAAAGTTCCCCAGCTGGAGCAAAATGATAGGCATTTGTCATTAATAACTGACCGGCTGTTCCAAAAACTCCTAAAAAGAATAATGCCACCCACTGAGTTGGAGTCAGCATTACAAAATAACCCGCTAACATAAAGGGAAACATTACAATAACTAAAAATGTTAGAAAGTAGAAAACAATCACCTGAGGTGAATCACTGTTTTTAAGATAACGAATTACTGTATAAGATACCCCTGAAAATAGTGCTGATGCAAAGGCCACAAGGGAAGGTATAACTGATGAATCAAATCTGGGTTTAATAACAAAAACTGCCCCAGCAATTGCCAGAACAAGTGCAATATACTGTGGTTTCTTTATTTTTTCTCCTAAAAATACTGCTGCAAAAATTATTACAAAAAATGGGGCCATCTTATGTAAGATAACTGCATCAGAAAGATGTATTTTTGACAGAGCATAATAATAACTGGTCATTCCTAAAACTCCAGTTAATAACCTTAAAGCCATAAATTTTTTATTATTGACTTTAAACGACTTTCCTCTTTTTTTGATTATATAAAAAACTACAGATGCCCCAAGTAAATTGCGGAAAAATATTTTTTCCGGGATAGGCATATCTCCTAAAAATTTAACTGTTGCTGCCATAAGTGCAAAAGACAATGATGAAAGTAAAATTAGAATAATTCCTTTATTTCTGTCCTGAATATTAATCACCTCTTCATATATTTAATACTTTAATTGAGATTCTTTTTCAACTTCTATCTATTATTTTATTATATTGACTCTAATTGTCAATAGTTCATTTTATATTAATCACTTTAATTAGATAAAATAAGTTTTATTTATAAACTTGATAAGAAAGTTATTTTAAAAGAGGAGAATTCTATTGTTCAGAATCAGTAATCACAACAATTAATGAAATGTTAGATCAGCCCTTTGAACCTAAACTAGCAAAATTAGCCTCTGGTTTTCCAATTGGAATTGGTATCAGGATGTCTTTGTGGAGCAGTAAGTGGAGGAGTAATGGCTCTGGGCTTAGCTTATGGAAGAGAAAAACCAGGTGCAGATATGCCAGATTCTTTTCCAAATAATGCTGCTTTACATGATCATATAATAGATAAATATGGTTCTACCTGTTGTCGAGTATTAACTATGGAATTTGATGACTTTAATAGCCAGGAAAGAGCAGAACATTGTTATGATATTACTGGAGAAGTAGCAGCCTGGGTAATGAAAAATTTTATTGAAAATGGAGTAATAAAATGATTAGGAGGTAAAAGATGACAAATATACTAAAAAACACTCCTATCCCTATTGCTGGAGCATTATCTTCTATAATAGCTTTATTTATTTTGATATTTACTTTAAAATTTCTTGTTAAATTTGATATTAAAAAAGTTTTTCCAAGTTATTTTATTGTATATGTTGGGATTGTAGTTTCTAGTGTAACTGCACCAGTTTTCAATAATAGCTGTAATACTTTATTTACCTAAAATGCTGTCAGTAGGTTTTCATCCCAGCTTTTCCGCTTTTACCTTTCCATTTGTAATTACTGCAATTGGCTTAAAATTAACTAACAATTATCTTATAAATAAATTTTCATTTCATTTATTTAAATATCCAGCTCTTATTATAGAAATTTTAGCAATTGTCTTAGTAAGTTATGTATTTTTTAAATACCTATTATTTTTATTCTCTAAAATTAAGTTATAAATATTTTCAGGAGGGTTAGCCCCTCCTGAAATAATTGAATATACATACCTTATTAAAATTTAACTGCAGTTCCATAAGCTACAATTTCTGCTGCTCCACTACTAATTGTCGAAGTAGCAAAACGAACTCCTATAACCCCATCTGCTCCCATTCTCTCAGCTTCTTCTTCCATTTCTGCAATAGCAGAATCACGAGCATCAATTAAAAGTTCAGAATACTCTTTGACATCACCACCAATCAACTTTCTGAAAAAAGCAAAAATATCTTTGCCTAAATTTACAGCTTTCATTTCACTACCTCTAACCATTCCTAAAACTTCATAATCACTTTTTATATCTGTTGTGGCTAATAACATATTATTATCTCCTCCTAATTTTTTAAAAATCCTTATTTTTAAATTTATAAAGTGAAAGACTATATAAAACAAATGCTAATAAATATAATTTCAAAATAGCTGACCAGGGAAATATTCCATGCAAATAAAAAGGGGTTACTGGTGCATAAGAAAAAATATTTACAAATGCTAAATCCCAAATAAAATTAATCCCCCAGAGTAGAAATAAAATAACTCCTGTGGAAATTCCCGCTTTAACCTGGTCATTAAAAAACAATGAAACTAAAAGTGCTAAACTATAAATAATAAAAAACTTGGCAAATAAGGGAATTATCCCAATTAAAAGGCGAATCAAATCTACTTCATAACCCTGAAACAAAGAAATAATTCCTAAAACAAAAGTTGTTAAAATCATTATTATTAAACCAGTAGCAAGTTGAATTCCTGTTTTTTCAAAAAATATTCTTTCCCTACTAAATGGTCTTGTTAATAAAAACTCAATAGTATGGTCTTCAACTTCTGTAGCTATTACTGACATTCCAAGTAAAATACTAAAAATAACTGATAATTGCAGTAAATTTTTATCAAACCAATTAGAAGAAAGATAAACATTAAAATCAGTTTGCTGGCTTGCCCCTTTTACCATCCACTGGGGCATTCCTTCAAGTATACCCTGTTCTAAAAGATTTTTTACAAAAGGATATTGAATAATAATCGTAATAGCCATAATTATTAATAAAGCAAAAAATATAACATATTTCCATTTTGCTGATTTAAGTTCTTTTTTAATTAGAATTGTCATCACCTCCTGTAATTTTCAAGAAAAATTCTTCCAGATCAGATTCTCCATATTCTAATTTAAAATATGGATATTGGGTTAGATGTTTTACTATTTCTTTCTCATTTTTTTCATAATAAATTATATATTTGCTGCCATCTTTTTCTATTCCTGTAATTCCATCTATAACAAGTTCATTTTCATTAATTTTCTTTTGGGGAACAAAAATAATCTTATTTTCTTCCCTGGCTATAAATGATTTATCTTTAACTGCAACTATTTCACCTTTTTTCATAAAAGCTACTCTTTCAGCCAGCTTTTTTACTTCCAATAAATTATGTGAGGAAAATAAAACTGTTTTACCTTTATTATTAATATCCTGAATTAGAGTAATTATTTCATTTTGCATTTTTACATCAAGACCTGCAGATGGCTCATCAAGAATTATTATTTCTCCTTTATTTGCCAGAGCCTGAATCAACCTAACAGTCTGTTTCATTCCTTTTGAAAATTTTTCGATTTTTTTATTAAGGGGAATATCAAATTCTTCTAATTTATTTAATGCCCACTCTTTATCATATTTTTTATAAAATTTAGAAGCCAGTTCAATTATCTCCTCAGCATTCAGATATGAGTAAAGTCTATAATCTTCACCTAAAAAACTTATATTTTCTCTTATTTTGCTTCTCTTATTACTTTCTCCCATTATTTTTATTTTTCCTTCATCTGCTTTTACAATATTTAATAATATTTTAAATAATGTAGTTTTTCCAGCGCCATTTTTTCCCAAAAGAGCCAGCACCTCTCCTTTTTTCACCTGAAGATTAAAATCATTGATAACTCTTTTTTTGCCATAATTTTTAGTTATATTTTCAAAATCAATTATTATTTCATCCTTATTATTAAATTTGTTTTTATCTTTTCTTTTTCCTGCTGATTTTTCCATTAATTTCACCTCAATTCTTAAATGTTTTTTTCATCTTCATTTTCTAGATTAATTATAGCATGTTTGATTGATTTTGTAGTTAAAATTAAATAAATTGTAGCTTACAGACAATGAAGTCCCATATTTGAAAATAAAATAACTATTTTTAAAATAAAAAAAGAGAGAAAATGAATAAATCACCTTCTCTCTAAAATAATTATTTACATTTATTTTACTATATTCCTAATATTTCCTCTAATTCTTTTACATTTGATCTGCTAACTGGTATTTCTTCTTCAGCTATTTTAAGATTATATGTTCCATTAAACCAGGTCACTACTTCTTCAATATAATTTAGATTAATTATATAACTTCGATGGCAGCGAAAAAATGGTGGAAAATCAAGCCTTTCCTCAAGTTCCCTCAGCAAAAGATTAACATTATATTCATTATCTGCAGTATGAAGAGTAGATTTACCCTTGTAAGTTGAAATCCATTTAATATCCTGGTGATCTACTAAAAAAGCTTTTTCTTCATCCCAGACTGGAATTTTTTTGATTTTTTCTTCATCATTATCTTTCTTATTTGTAGATTTTTCTTTTTTATCTCTAAGTTTAACTCCATTCTTATTTAAAAGATAATATTCATTAAAATTATATCTCTCAATTTTATCTTTACTTAAAGTTAACAAAATAGCTCTATCATCTTTTAATTCTTCTGCAAAAATATATTGTAAAAGCGATGCTTCACTTCCTGGTAGATTAGTTAAAGGTTCTTCTAAAAATAAAATTTTCTGTTTAGTAGCAAGAATGGCTGATATAACAATGATTCTTCTTTGAAAATCAGGAAGCTCTTTTAGTTTTCTTTCTAAAGGTATCTTAAATTCATATACTAATTCTCTGGCCTTATCTCTTGAAAACTCAGTATATATTTTCTCAAAAATATCAAAATGATCAATACCAGTCAGATCAGGATAATATCCTCCTTTATCAGGAAAAAAAGCAATATCTTTTAAATCCAATCCTTTATAATCCCCGCGTAATTTTAAGAGATATCTAAAGATATAACTGAGTTCTTTTTCCTCACGAGAATAAACCAGAGGATATAAATTACCACCTTCAATTTCCAAATTGAAGTTATTTATAATTTTTTCTTCATTATTAGATAAATCAATATCCTTTAAATCTAAGAACATGATGATCCTCCATCTTAATTAATTTTTTACCATAGAAAAATTGACCTGAAAATCTCCCATTTTAGTCTCAAGTTTTACACTAAGTATATTTTCAGTACCTGTTGAAATTTTTGTATCTTCACCTAAAACAGTCTGTGGTGGAGCAATATCACATTCATAATCCTTTTCAGCCAATCCTGTAGCTGCCTTACCGCTAATAATATTGGCCATTTCTCCAATAGCAGAAGTTACAAATTTATCAATTTCATCTATCTCCATCCCGGCCATTTCATTAACAATATTTAAAGCAATTTCTTTAGAAAAACTATAGACAATAGAACCTTCTATATCACCTGTCAATCCAATAATAACATTGGCCTGATTATTTGTTATAACCTCATCTCTTAATTCTATATCTCCTCTTTTAGGTTCAAGCTGCATCATAGTTTCAAAAACATTATTAGTTGCATCTAAAATTGGGTTTAAATAATTTACATCCATTGTCTATTTTTCACCTCTTTCTTCTTTTACCTTATTTATATGTTCTCCTATTTTCTGATCTGTATCAGCAACATGGTTGATTAACCAGGTAAGTAAACGGCCACTAAATTCCATGGCAAATTCTTCATCATACTCATTTTCACTAAATTCTTCTGCAAATTCCCTGACTTCTGCTTTGAATTTTTCATGAATTTCATGATGTTTTTCATAATCAGGATAATCGTATTTTTTCTGTAATTTTTCTTCATCTGAAAAATGTTCATCAACATAATCTCCCATAAATTCAAGAGTTTCTGCTACCTTTTTTCTTTTGGTTTCTTTGTCATCCTCATCACCACGAACAGTTTTAATAAAATTATTTAATCTCTTAAAAAGTTCTTTATGCTGTTTATCAACTTCTTCAACACCTATCTTATAACTTTCTTTCCAAATCATTTTATCTCCTCCTAATTATTTTCGGCATTAAAAGCCATTTTGAATTTTTCCATCATTTCATCAGAAATTGTTTTAAAATGAAGATCCTGTTGAGGAAATGCAATAGTAATATCATTTTCATGTAACAGATTCCAGACATCAAATAAAACTTCACTTCTAATATTGGCCAAACCTCTTTGAGGATCTTTAATCCAAAATCTTAATTCAAAATTAACAGTACTATCTCCAAATTCTTTTAGAATACAATTAGGCTGTGGATTATTTATTATTCTCTTCTTATCTGCAACCGCCTCTAATAATAAATCATGAACTCGGTTAAGATCACTATCATAAGCAACTCCTACCGGTACATCTATTCTTACTCGATCATCACTATATGACCAGTTAATTACCTGATTTGTTATAAAATTTTCATTTGGAACAAGGTATTCTTTGCTGGCAGGAGTAACAACAGAGACAAAACGAGTATCAAGATTTTTAACTCTTCCGTAAATATCATTAATTTCTACAACATCGCCAGGTTTAATTGATTTATCAAGTAAAATAATAATTCCACTAATAAAATTAGAGACAATCTTTTGCAAACCAAAACCAAGCCCAACACCAATAGCACCACCAAGGAAAGCAAAAGTACTTAAGTTAACACCAATACTACTTAATGTTATTAAAAAAGCAATAGTATAAAAACCAAACTTAGTTAGTTTTTTAATCAAAACTTTAATAGAAGGTGTCAATTCATCTGATTTTTCAATTCTTTTTGTGGAAAATTCATTAATTTTTCTGGCAAGCCAGAAAAATATGATAAACATAATAAAACCTTTAATAACTAATAATACGGAAATTTCCAGGTTCCCACTTTTAAAAGCCAGGCTTTCAAGAATACTAATAGTTCTTTCATAAATATTTAAAATTTTAAGAACTGCCACTGCCCAAATAACATAAGACAATATTTTAACATAAAATTTATCCGGTAAAAAGGTTGTTATTAGTTTAATAAAAACCCAGGCTGTAAGCAAATTTGCAGCTATACTGCTAAAGAAATGGCTAAATCCAGTTATTTCTACAATTAAAACATAAATCCAGACTAAAAACATATAAATTAATGGTTTTAAAATTATATTTATTAATTTATTTTTTTGTTGAACTGTAATAAATTTTATCTTTTTAACAAGTTTATTTATTCTAGGAAATGATTTTTTATATATATAAATAGCTATTAAATATATCAGGAGCAAAAGAACCCCGTCAATTAAATTATCAATAGAGAATACATTGTTTTGTACCCAGATTATTATGTCATTAAAAATTTTTTCAATTTCATTTAAATCAACCATAAAAATCGCTCCTTAATTAATTTTAAAAATATACCAGCTATTCCAGGGACTATTTTTTATTTTCTTTAATTCACCATAATATTCTTTCATTTCAGAAGGTGCCTTTTTAATAAAATTGAAATAATCTCCACCTTCTAAAAATTCAATAATTTTTATTAAAAAATAATCATTATCATGATAATCATGATAGATGACATAATTTGATGCAACTCTACTAGTTTCCTTATATAAAATCTTTCTTTTCTCTTCAGTTAAACCATGGGCCAGGTAAGCTGCAGTTACTACTTCAAAACTATTATCGGCAAAAGGTAATCCTTCAGTAATATCTATTCTCTCACAATCAATACCATTACTTAAGCATCTTTTATACATATTTGGAGAAGCTTCTACTCCTTTAACTTCATAACCTTTTTCCTGCCAGCAATAACCAAAAGCTCCAGTACCTGATCCTAAATCCAAAATTCTAGCATTTTCCGAAATATCAATTTTATCTATATTTTTTTCAATTAAAGACCTATAATTATTAGTTTGCATTTTAAAAAACAGATTATAAAAAGGAGCAATCAAATTAAAAAGTCTTATATGATTATCCATATTATCCTCCTTCTGAAAAAAACTCCCTACCTGATACTCTCACAGTCGTAGGGAGCATCCCAGCAGGATTTTTATGCTTACTTTATTACTTCTCATTACTACCCTCATCTTCCTGCCTCTTAAATGAAATTATATTTTTATCCAACCAGTTTATTACATCTTCAAAAAAATCATCTTTATTATATTCATTAATTAACTCATGTCTTGCCTGAGGGTATAATTTATGTTCTACATTTTTCAGACCGGCCTTCTTATATTTTTTGGCTAATTCAATAATATCTTTTCCTCCAACTGGATCTTTTTCACCTGAGAGAAAAATAATCGGAAAATTTTCTGAGATAGATTTATAATTTTCAATATAAGCTGTATTTTTCATTCCCTCATAAAAATCATCATAAAATTTAACTGTACAGCTAAAACCACAGCGATCATCTTCATAATATTTTTTTGTAATTTCACTATTTCTACTTAACCAATCATGAGGTGTTTCTGTATCTTTAAAAGAACGATTATTAGAAGAAAAAATCAAATTTTCTACTAGAGTACTATTTTTCTTATCTCCTTTGAAAAGCTTTTCTAAACCAATAAAAAATTTTAACAAAAATAGTTCAGTTCTTTTCACCAGAGCTGCCCCGGATAATAAGGCTCCAGAAAAATCATCTGGATTACGATTAATATAATCTCTACTTACAAAAGATCCCATACTGTGTCCAAAAAGAAAAACAGGAATTTCCCTATCATTTCTATTTTCTATTAACTCTCGATGGTTTTTTACATCTCCTATAACTTTTTCCCAGCCATTTTCATCAGCAAAATGACCTAGAGGCATATCATTTTCAAGTGCTGTTTCTCCATGGCCACGATGATCATGGATATAAAAGGAATAACCGGCATTGTTTAAAATATTAGCAAATTCATCATATCTTTTTCTATGTTCAGCCATTCCATGTAAAGCAAGAATAACTCCTTTAGGTTTATCAATTTCATACCTGCTTCCATAAATATCTAAACCATCTTTTCCTTTAAAATTATATTCAGCAAAATCAACTTTCATCATCAATCCACCCCCTGGCTTTTTTTACAGCTTTTTTCCATCCGGCATAGGCTTTTTTTCTATCCTTATCACTCATTTTAGGTTTGAAAACTCTATCATTTTTACATCTTTCCACTAATTCATCTATTCCATGCCAGTAACCTACTCCAAGGCCGGCCAAATAAGCAGCACCTAAGGCTGTTGTCTCGCTGATTTCAGGTCTTTTTACTTCAGTTCCCAGGATATCAGCCTGAAACTGCATTAAAAAATCATTTTCAACTGCTCCCCCATCTACTTTCATATCTTTTAATTCAAGTCCAGAATCAGCTTCCATAGCTTCCAGAACATCTCTAGTTTGATAGGCTATTGATTCCAGAGTTGCCCTAATAATATGTTCTTTGGATGAACCTCTGGTTAATCCAACAATAGTTCCTCGGGCATACATATCCCAGTAAGGTGCCCCCAATCCAGTAAAGGCAGGAACAACAAAAACACCACCTGAATCATCAACTTTTCGAGCAAAATATTCTGAATCAGCAGCACTATCAATAATTTTTAGTTCATCTCTAAGCCACTGAACAGCTGCACCAGCAACAAAAATAGAACCTTCCAGGGCATATTTTATTTCTCCATCTATATTCCAGGCAATGGTTGTCAGAAGACCATTTTCAGATTCAACTGCCTCTTTTCCAGTATTCATTAACATAAAACAACCGGTCCCATAAGTGTTTTTGGCCATCCCTTTTTCAAAACAACCCTGACCAAAGGTAGCTGCCTGCTGATCACCTGCTATCCCGGCAATTGGAACTTCTGCTCCGAATACATCTCCATTTGTTTTACCATAAACTTCACTGGATTTTTTTACTTCAGGTAAAAGTGATTTAGGAATATCAAGTTCAACAAGTAATTCATCATCCCATTTTAAATCAAAAATATTATATAACATAGTTCTTGAAGCATTTGTATAATCAGTTATATGTAATTTACCACCTGTTAATTTCCAAATAAGCCAGCTATCTATAGTTCCAAAACGTAATTGGCCCTGTTCAGATTTTTCACGAACACCATCAACATTATCCAAAATCCATTTTATTTTAGTTGCTGAAAAATAGGAATCCACTACTAAACCAGTTTTTTCTTTTATCTTATCTTCCAGTCCTCTATCTTTTAGATTATCACACAAATTAGAAGTCCTTTTATCCTGCCAGACAATAGCATTATAGACTGGATCTCCAGTTTCAGCATCCCAGATAACTGTTGTTTCCCTCTGATTGCTGATACCAATAGCTGCTATTTGTTTTTTAGTTAAATTAGCACTGGCCAGAGCATCAGCAATAACTCCACTTGTTGTTCCCCAGATTTGATCTGGATCATGTTCTACCCAGCCAGGTTCTGGATAATACTGAGGGAATTCATTTTGAGACTTACTTACTTCTTTTCCACTTTTATCAAATATAATAGCTCTGGAACTTGTAGTTCCCTGATCAATAGCAAGAATATATTTTTCCATTAAATTTTCCTCCCCAATTTAATATAAAAAAGCAGACAAACTTATTAATCCTTTGTAAATAAGTTTATCTGCTTTTAAAATTAATGTCAAAAATATATAAAAAAACGCCCTTTTAAAGGCGATTAAAAGTATTTAAGCATAGTAATATGGAGATTGATTGATAAGATATAATTTAATAAATGGTTTAAAGAATTTAATGATCATTTTTCTATATTTTAAATTATTTTCAACTTCTTCGAAAAAATTATCTAAAGTATGATTTTGATAATTTAATAACTTCTTGCTTTTTTCTGTTACCATAAATCCACAATGAAAACTATCAG
>Ga0102934_1002519_pt1 | contig 12650 bp, 10 predicted proteins | sample SalPonR2_A_D1_MG_FD_78175 | JGI IMG/M metagenome (GOLD analysis project Ga0102934, IMG submission 78175) | Salt pond soil microbial communities from South San Francisco under conditions of wetland restoration - Salt Pond MetaG R2_A_D1_MG | ecosystem: Environmental > Aquatic > Marine > Intertidal...
AAATTCCCCTTCAAAAATAATTTGAGATCCGCCATCTTCTGTCTTTGAAATTACCACGACATCGACTTTTCGTTTTCCATAAATGTTCAATGGCTTTTTTTCGCCCATTTTCCAATTATATCTTGTTCCATCTGTAGACTCTGAATCGATATATAATTCGCCATCTACAAAAATTTGATATTCCTGTAACGTTTCACCACCGACATGTATTAATTCAGGATATTCTCCGGATACTGATCCCTGAATGTCAACATTAGACTCTGCACTGTAACCGGGAAGAGGAAATACATACAAATAAATTGCACTAAAGGAGAGAACTGCGATTAAAAGAAGAATCACACTTCCAACTATCTCCGAAATAGCATGATTATTGCTTAAAGTACGATGATGTATTTTCATCTCTCCATCACACACAATACTATTTGGTGTGCTTGAAATATTTAAAAGATTCCTGTCATTTTAACAAAATGAAAAAATAAAATTAAAAAATTTGATTAGAACATGAACTTGAATACAAAGAATGATACTAATACTAAGATAAAACCGAATCTCACTCCAGAGGATAATTTCCCATCCATCATAAACCCACCTAACAGGCCACCACCTATACTTTGTACTAATACAAAAGAAAAGAAGGTGTATTTTAATAATTCACTGTCGATTTGCGCTATTTGCATATTACCAATGGATTGACCTGCCATTTGATCCTGTAAGTCAAAGATAGCAGTAAAAATCGTTTTATCAATAATTAGAATGACGGCAAGAAAAACAAAGAAACTAATGAAAATCACAATACTATACATAGACATCTCTGCTTTTCTTTGCATTTCAACTCGTTTTGCCTGATCGATTTCTTTTGCTGCTGCTTCAAAAACTGATGCAGTATTCCCACCGATCTCAAGTGCTTTGTTAATAGTAATGGTCATCCGTTTTACTGCATCTGTATTAATTCGTTTCGCAAAATTATTCAATGCATCATGAACACTAATCCCCCATGATAATTGTGCTGTCATTCGTTTAATTTCAGGAGTTAATTTACCATGATCAGCTTCAGCAGCAGAAGTAATAGCATCAAAGACGGTCATTCCTGATGCAGTGGAACCACTTATTTCTCGTAAAAAATCTGGTAGTTGATTCTGAATATCTGTTTTCTTTTTGGTTTTTAAATAACTATAAAATCCAATAGGTCCAATAGCCGAAAGTACTGCAAAAACAAGTAAATCAAAACCAGCAAGACCAAGAAAAGAGAGATTGATTTGGCCAATAAAAGCAAAAAATCCTAAAAGAAATAAAACGATGGTTACTGCTGAGGAAACTACTAATATGATTTGCATGGGAAGATCTGAACCATATACTTTTTTCAAATCATATGCTTTAGATTCCCAGAATTTCTTCATATTGATTCACCCATACCCGATTTCATCATAACATAAAATCCAGCATAAGCCATTGGAAGAATTAAAAATGCTAAAATAAACATAAATTCAAATGAGATTCCGCCACTAGTCATTCCCATAATGGATAGAATAATTACTAAAAATAAAGGAAAAGCAATGACTGTTACCACAAATGCCTCAGCCATAACCGCAAGAGATTCCAAGTTTCGTTTCCTTGCTACTAAATCTTCCTCCATATATTTTTCAACACAACGATTGAAATAAGGTCCTAATTCACTTCCCGATTGAATCACACCAAGAATTCCTTGTAAAAATTCTTTGAATTTATCTGATGGAGAAATATGAATTGCATGCTGCAAGGCAGTAATGGTATCCACTCCCATCATTGAGATTTCCATGGTGATTTTTTTTGCTTCTTTTTGAATATCCCCATACAGTTTTACGGTTGACAATGTTTCAAAGATTTCAGAAGGAGAGATACCAGCTACAGACATGGTGTTAATAAAATTGGTAGCATAGGGTAGATATCGATCTATATTTTTCCCTCGCATCTTTGCTTTTGATGTAGGCAAAAACAAATAATAAAGTCCGATACCTACAGGAACGATAGAAGAGATAATCAGGAGTAATAAGGCAGTGATAGGATGAGGGAGAATAAGATAAAAAAGAAGTGTTGAGATAAATGAAGCGATAAAACCTAAGAGTAAATTCATCAGTACCATTGAATAATATTCTTTGTAAACCATGCTGATATCTGCTTTTTCAAGCAGTCTGTTCTTACTGGTCTCACTAATATTCATTCGAGTGAACAGATCCGAAAACAACCGTCTGCAAAATCGACTATACGTGGTTGATTTCATTCTTCTAGTTCCTCTTTAGCTTTATCTACAATTTTATCTGGATGACGTTCATATTCAGCAACAATACGCCCAACATCACGGTAATCACGTAAGTTTTCTTTAATCATCCACCGTAACACTGTTTTTCTTCGTTCCAATTCCTCATCAAATTGTTCCTCACTCCAATTATTTTGCAAACGAATGGTATTCATGATCTTACTTCCACCCGTTCGTTCAAATCGATCATCTGTTTTTGAAACCCAGGAAAATGGTTCCATAAAGATAAGTTGATTAGTATCCGGATCAAGTTTAATGACCTCAGTCACACTGGTCATCCGTCTCACTGTTTTTTTACCGATATCAATAGCATTCTGAAAAACGATGATGTCTAACGATGTAAGCAAGGCACGGGGCAGTGAAATCGGCGGGTTTTCTAATCGTTGGATTAAGGTATGAATGGTACTTGCATGCACGGTTGAATATGATGTATGTCCTGTTGCCATCGCCTGAAATAAACTGTAGGCTTCTTTTCCTCGGACTTCACCGACCATCACGACTTTAGGACGTTGCCTGAGCGCGGCTCGGATTAGATCAAACATGTCGATGTCTTTGCCTGTTTTAGTATCCTCTGATGATGAAAAACCTTGACGAGTGGTTCCTGCGATCCAATTTTGATGAGGAAGACTTATTTCACGAGTGTCCTCAATAGTAATAATCTTATGAGCTGGTGGAATGAACAGAGAGAGTGCGTTTAATGCAGTCGTCTTACCTGATGCAGTTCCTCCACAGAATAGTACTGATGCTCCGTTTTCGATGGCTAACCAAAAATATGCTGCCATATCAAGTGAGAATGATTTAAAATTGATAAGATCCACAGGTGTTAATGGATTTTCTCTGAATCGACGAATAGTAAACGTACTTCCCCTGGTTACCGTTTTTGCAAGGGTTGATTGAAGTCTTGATCCGTCAGGTAGTTTACCATCTACGATTGGTGAAAAAATAGAGATTTGTTTCCCACAGATTTGAGCAAGTCTTATGACAAATGAATCTAGTTCAGATGCACTATCAAAATAAATATTGCTGGTAATCTCATCATATTTTTTATGATAAATAAAAATTGGAGTATCTGGACCATCACAACTAATATCTTCAATTCCTTCATCTTTCATCACAATATCAATGCGACTGTAACCAAGGAATTCTCTGAATAAATGATAAAAAATTTTGTCTTTTGATTCTTTTGCGATTCGTTCTAAACGTTCTTTTTCTTCCTGTTTCAATTCTTTATTAAATGTTTTTTGGACGGTCTCTTTTAATGAATCAATAGAAATTGAAAATCGACGGTCGTCCTTGGTTTTTTCTTGTTTGTCTTTCGGTTTTTTGAATTGAAAGAGTTCCTTGAATGTTTTTGGTTTTTTTTCTTCAGTTGTTTCCTTCTTTTTTTTCGTGGGATAAAATTTGATGTCGTTATCAGTTATGATTTGTTCAAGTGTTTTTTCCAAGTATTTCTTTCGTTCTTTCGTCTCAGTTCCCGTGACATCAATATCAGCTAGCATTTTGAATAAATGCGAGATTTCTTTTTTTAATTCGTTTTCAAAAGGAGTTAATTCTGGTTCAATGACCTGATAGAAGCATTCTCCAGTTTCTTTATTTTTTATAATTCTTCGAATTCCAAGTCCTTTCCAACCAAACCCCTTCTTTTCCTCAAGAATTGTTGTATTTTTTGCAAAATCCTTATCTTTTTTCGAAAGAGTTGGTTTTTGTTTTTTTCGTTTTGCTTTAGCAAGAAGTCCAGAACCTGTGGGCATATCTTGGCGAATAGGATTTTGTTGTGATTCAATGAATGGTTCCTTTTCAGACTCAATGGTCTTAGGAGTATTTTGTTTTTTTAATTGTGCTTGTTCAAGAAGTCCCATTCATTCATCACTTTACGATTTCGTATTTTTTCATAACCTTTTCATACAATGAGAAATCCTCTGATTGAGAAAATTCTTCAATAACTTCATCAGGTAATTTTCCAAGAAGATCATCCGTTATTTTCAACAGTTCGATTACCTCTTCGTCCACCACTGTATCTTCATTGGTTTGATCTGTGTCAAGTTGTTTTTCCACAGATTCTTTTGATTTATTCTCAGGTTTACTCTTAAAAAAATGAAATGACTTATCTTTTGACTTATTTTTTGATTTGAACAAAGATTTCTTTTCTTTTTGTGGTTGTGCGACTGATTGTTTTTGTTTTGTCTCATCCTTTTGTTCAGATTGATTCTGTTGCTTCTGTAATTTATTTAAACCATGAATTCTTCCTATAGATGGATATTTTTTTTCCATTTTATCCGGAATGTTATTTTCAGGATAGTCCGATTGTTTTTGATTATTATTTTTTGTTTTTTCAATAGGATTTTTATCCTTCTTCGTTTCCCTCTTGCCAAATTTAATATTGAATTTTGGAAGAGTTAAGGAGAATTTGATTTTCCCATCCTTTTCTTGTCCTTTTGATTCATCACTTTTTCCTTTAAAAAAAGTGTTTCCCTCTTTTTTTTCAAGTAAATCATTAGGTGTTGATGAATGGTTATTTTCTGTAAGATTTTGTTTTGTTGGCTTATCTATTTCAAAAATTTCTTCTTTTGGATGATGATTGGCATTTTTATTTTTTTCTTCAAATGAATCATTATCTTCTGAAAACTCTTGTTCATTTGATGGTAAATTCTCCTTTTCAGAAAAATTACTTTCATTATCAATTGAATTATGATTGTCTGATGGAGTTGAATCTTCCCCTATTATTTTATCTATCAACTGTTCGGTTTCTTCAAAATTATGATCTTGACCTTCTCTCTTCTTATCAAGGTTATGCGATCCAAAAAAAGAATCAATCATTTCATCAGATGAATCCTTATGTTCTTTCTCTTTTTTTTTCTGGTTATTTTCTTCAAACATGTTACCTCATCCATCCTCTAGTCCCTTTTCTTCCCATCAAAAATACTTTTTTTCGGCATCCCATAATCATCCATCCAAAAAAAGTAAGGACGTTATCTTTTAATAAATATTTCTATAAATTTTTATTTAGTATAGCTAAAGTTAATATCATAAACTTAAAGCATCATCTATTAATTCATTTTTGAACTGAGTTGGGAAAAACCATTAGGTTAATAAAACTAAATAAGGATGCCTCTGCTGTATTATGATTCCTACTATTACCGTTTTAGATACGATTCGTTTTATAGCCGGCGTTAGCATCTTAGCCTATGCGTCATATACGGATATTAAAACTCGACGTGCGCCAAATATGTTATGGATCATTCTTGGAGGGCTTGGCGTAGTTCTGTTGGGTGCTGAGTTTTTTTTAACTAATCGACTTGTTGATTATGCAATTTATTTGATTTTCATCCCAATCATCATTGGTATAGTCTATGTATTTTTTCAGTTACGGCTTATTTTTGGAGGTGCTGATGCTAAAGCCATTATGGCGATTGCAATTCTTGTCCCATTTCAACCCTTTTTTTACGGGTTTCCTCTCTTTTTTTCACCAATGCCTTTTTCATGGGTTATTTTTTCCAATTCGATAGTTATTTTCCTTTTTGTTCCATTGAGTTTATTTGTTTATAATCTTATCAAAAGAGATATTCGTTTTCCTCATTGTTTTCTTGGTTATCGAATGTCTTTGAAAAAAGCTGAAAAAAATTTTGTTTGGCCACTTGAACGAATCGTTGATGGTCATAAACGTTTTTCTTACGTTCCTCATTCCTTTGAATCCGATGATGTTTATCAGGGATTCAAGGATGCGGGGTTTAAGCATGTTTGGGTTACACCGAAAGTGCCATTTATGATACCATTACTTGTTGGATTCATTTGTTCGTTTATCATTGGGGATATCTTGTTTTTAATTATGCAATTGATTCTTTAGAATTCTTTCAACTACTTTTGGGGGAGGTCACAAAACACAAATAGTACTTGTTGAATTAGCAAGCGCTGCAGTATGACAAAGAAAGATTATTACGATGTTCTCGGTGTGAGCAAAGATGCAGATAAACGCGAGATCAAAAAAGCATATCGGAAACTCGCGTTGAAATATCATCCTGATAAGAATCCAAGTAAGGAAGCTGAAGAGAAATTCAAAGAGATTTCAGAAGCATACGCAGTATTATCTGATAGTGAAAAAAGGCAAATGTATGATCAATATGGTCATGCAGGTATCGATCAACAATACAGTTCAGAAGATATTTTTCGAAATGCAGATTTTGGGGATATCTTCCGTGGTATGGGCGGTTTTCAAGATATTTTCAATCAATTCTTCGGTGGTGGATCTGGTTTTTCTCGTGGAAGGAGGGTTCGTCGAGGTGCAGATTTACGATATGACACGGAGATAACTTTAAAAGAAGCTTATGATGGTTTGGATAAAGAGATACGTATTCCTCGCACTGAATCTTGTGATGTTTGTGGAGGAAGTGGTGCAAAACCTGGTACCAAACCAAAGACATGTTCACAATGTGGCGGACGTGGACAAGTTCGGCAATCAAGACGGACTGCATTTGGGATGTTCACTCAAGTTGGAGTCTGTCCTCAATGTAATGGTAAAGGTGTGATTATTGAGCATAAATGTAAAAAATGTGGTGGGACTGGCCAAATTCAGGTAAATAGAGATATTAGCATTCACATTCCTTCTGGTGTTGATGATGGATCTCAACTTCGGTTAGCTGGAGAGGGTGAATCAGGTCCTGGTGGTACGGGTGACTTATATGTGGTTATTCATGTTCGCCCTCATGATCAATTTAAAAGAAGAGGTGCGGATTTATACACGGTTCAAACTGTCTCTTTTCCAGAAGCGGCGTTAGGAACGAAAAAAGATATTGAAACTATTGGTGGTGATTCAGTAACCTTGAAGATACCTGAGGGTACACAACATGGGACCATTTTACGTTTGAAAAATAAAGGAATGCCCTATATCAATAGTTCTCGATATGGAGATTTATATGTAGAAGTCCATGTAAAGACTCCTAAGAAACTTAGTAGGAAATCAAAAAAACTTTTCAAGGATCTTGAAAAAGAGTTGTAGGCATAAACTCTTTAAACACCTTGCTGTATTGAGTAAATAATGCTATGAATTGTACGGGGGCTTCCTATGCATTTTTCTAAGGATAATGATAAAGATAAACCTCATCCATTCGATGATTTTTCTGATGAAGAATTAGATCATATTTTCGATAGAATGCAACAATTCTTTAAAAGTGAAGAATTTAAAGAAATTGTTGAAGATATCATGTATGATGTTTTATCGGAGGATGATGAAGTGGATGATGACTCATTTTATAAACCATCTTTGGAAGATGATGATTTTTTTCCGTATCCTGATAAATCTTCTTTTCTGATCGATGATAAATTCGTTGAACATCATATTGAGGATGCTGGACCTGAAGTATTAACCAGTAAACATTTGGTGATGGTGACTATCTCGGTTCCTCAAGCGCAAAAGAATGATATTGATTTACACGTCACAAATGATTATGTGGATATCACGGTGAATACGCGGACTCAACGATTTCATAGGATGGTTGATTTGCCTGTTGATGTGGATCCTTGTTCAACAAAGGCCACGTTTACCAATGGTGTTTTGGATATTGTCATGAGAAAAACTGGATCGCATAATCAGGGATGTAAAATATCGTTATCTTAAAACAAAAAATCTCTTTTGCTTTGAATTCCATTTTCATAATTTAGTATTATTAGAGGCAATAATTATATACTAAAGAATTTATTTTAAATATGTGAATGATATGATCGAAGAACGATTTGTTTTTTTTAGTAATCTTTTGTTTCCTTCTTTAGTTGCTCTTTTAATTCTTATGATGCCATTTGCTGGCGGTATCGCGGGAGATGCTATTTCATCTTCTAAGATATCTTATGCTGCTTGTTTTTCAGATCCATCAGTTTCCATGGAAAATGATGAAATTATTATTTCATTATCTGGAAGTCATTCATCAATTAGCTTTGATCAATTGCATGTGCCTGTTAAACCTGTCCGTCTTCTTCTGCCACAAGGTAAAGTAGTTGATGAGATACGAGTGGAAAAAACAGATCCTGTTTTGTTTTCAGAAGAAAATGTTAATGATGTAGTGTCTTTGGAAAATCAGAAGATCCTTGATCGGTTTGATGATGGAAAAGAATGTTTTGAATTTGTTGGTTGTTATTGGAATCGAGGGTATCCAGTTGTGTTTTTGAATCTTTATCCCGTTTTTTATGAATCTGAACATGAACAATTGTGTTATTATAGTGAGATGAATGTTCATATTTCAACTCAGGATGCAGACTATGTACCAATCATAAAAAATAGAGGTACATTGGATAAGTCACTTTATTCAATGATTGATAATAAAGAGATAATTTCCACGTATTTTTCATCTTCTCTTAACAATCATGAAACTGATGGAGTCTATTTGATTATCACAAATGATTCCTTTGCTCATTCACCGTTAGAAAATAATCTTGAATATTTTACATACCATAAAGAACAACAGGGAATCTCTACACATATTGTTACTGTTGAAGAAATTCTTAATAATCCAGCATATTCAGTAAATGGTACCTGGGGGGATAATAACCCTTCAAATCCCTTTTATCAAACAGCAATTACCCATAATTATTCATTATTTGATGATGCTCAAGCTCGGATTAGAAATTATATTCGATATGCATACACAGAGCTAGGAGTTGAATATGTTCTCTTAGCTGGGGATGCAGATGTATCTAATCCAAATCAAAATATTATTCCATCTCGAGGCCTCTTTGCTAATGAGAGTGGTCTTCCATTGATCAATCAAAGTATGCGAATGGGTGAAGAAGAAGATGACATCCCTTCAGATGTTTATTATGCTTGTTTGGATGGCAATTTCAATATTGATTTAGATGCTCATTTTGGAGAATCACCCGATCGCAATCAGTTCAACGGGGTAGATGAAGCAGATTTACTTTCAGAAGTATCAGTTGGACGAGCTTGTGTTGATTCGTTTGAAGAAATCGCAAACTTTGTCAGTAAAACACTTCGTTATGAATCATTACATGATGATTCATATTTAGCTAAAATGTTGTTTGTGGGAGAATATCTTGGATTCCCAGGAATATCTGCATATGGTGGAAATTATAAGGATGAAATTAAATCATTGGTTCCTGATGCGTTTAATCTTGTAACTTTGTATGATCGAGATATGAGCTCGCATTGGAATAAACAAGATCTTATTAACATTATCAACCAGGCCCCTCCACATATCATCAATCATGATGGACATTCGTATTATGGTTACAATATGAGGATGTCAAATAGTGATGTGGATCTTTTAGAAAACAATAAACCGTTTTTGGTGTATAGCCATGGTTGTATGGCTGGTGGATTTGACAATCCCTTAGGATATGATTGTATTGCGGAACGGTTAACTGTTGAAACTTCATATGGATCTGTTGCGGCAATCATGAATGCTCGGTATGGTCTTGGTAGTGAAAACAATCTTGATTCCCCATCTCTATTTCTAGATGAATCGTTTTTCAAAGCTTTATTTGAAGAGGGCATAAGAACCGTTGGTGATGCAAATCATTTTTCAAAAGAAGATAACATCTGGCGGATTAATGAGAATGGCGTTCGCTGGGTGTATTATGAAACCAATCTTTTTGGAGATCCTCATTTAACTGTTCATCTTCCCTCTGATGAATCTATCGATTTGACCTGTGAGATTACTTCTCCTGTCCCCGATGAAGGAGGGTTGTATCTGTTTGGTATGAAACTATTACCTCTTCCCTTACGGTCAACACCGCTTCTTATTGGATCTTTTGATGTTACTGTTGATGCAACGTCTCAACCAGAAGGAGAGGTGTATGGGGTTGAATTCTTTATTGATGATGAATCCTATTATTTTGATGATGAATACCCATATATTTGGAAGGTAGAAGAACCTTTAAATGGAGAGTACAAACTTTCGGTAACGGTATATTCTTATAATGGTGAACAGAAATCAACATCGTGTTCTTTTACGGGTTTTGTTAAGGGAAAATAATAAAAGTTTTATTTGTTATTTGATTTTTAAAATCCAGATACATAGAAAAAAACGAATTAGGAAAAATATATTATTGCATTAACGGGTGATTTACAAATGAAAACAAGAGCAAAGATTATTTTATTCAGTGTTCTTTCAATAACAATTATTTTATCAGGATGTACGACTACACTACCTGATGATTCAGATGATGATAACATTCCAGATGGATTGTATGTATCAGTATCTGGAGACAAGGAATTCACTTCAATTCAGGAAGCAATAGACCAAGCATTAGAAAATGAAACTGTTTATGTTTTCTCTGGAACATATAATGAAACAATCACTATTAATAAAACAATTAATCTGATCGGTGAAAATCCTGATGATACCATAATTGATGGATCAAAACTTGAAGATGTTATTACTATTGATTCTGCTGAGTTTTGCAGCGTAACAGGTTTTACCATTCAAAATAGTGGGTCAAGCAGTTCGGGTATCGAAATCAGGACGACAAATAACATTATATCAGATACTATAGTTAGGAACTGTTACAATGGCATTCACTGCAATAGAGCAAATAATAATTTCATTTTTAACAATACGCTTCTCTTAAATAATAATTATGGGGTTTATGTCTACAATTCAAATTATGTCATCACAAAGAATAATACGTTCGTTCAAAATGAATATGGTATGCGTATTAAAGGCTCACGTCATAACGAAGTAATAAGCAATCAATTTAAAGATAATTATCAAGGAATGTATTTTTGTTGTGGAGCAACTACCAATTTTGCTTACTATAATACGTTTGTAAATAATACCATCTGGAATGCAAATGATTATGTTGGTGGAAACATATGGTATAATGAAGAAACATCCAAAGGTAATTACTGGGATGATTACAATGGAATTGATGGGGATGATGATGACGTTGGAGACACACCGTATGATATCACATCAGATGGTTCAAAACAGGATAAATATCCGTTAATGGAACCATGGCCATAATTAAAATAAATGACACTTATTATCCATGAGTAAAAAATATGATTAGGCTTAATGCGAATGCCGCATAGGTAGTACATTTAAGTACATGAAGCTGCATTAGGACATTCCGAACATCATACCCGATTTAGTGTATGATCATCTTAGCGGGGTGGGGTAGCCAGGAGATCCCGACGGGCCCATAACCCGTAGATCAGTGGTTCGAATCCACTCCCCGCTACTCTATTTTTTTGGTTATAACATAAATAACTGAATTCAATTACTTTTTTTATCTTATGAAAAAAAAGGTACAACGATTTTGGGAGATAGACGTATTACGAGGTATCGCTGTTATTCTTATGATCATCTATCACATTTTGTTTGATTTGAATTTTCTGCAAATTTTTCCATTCCCATTGCACTCTGTCTTTTTTCGGTTATTTCTTTATCCGATTGGTACTCTTTTCTTAATGGTCGTTGGTATTTCATTAGTCCTTAGTTTTAAAAGATATGAACAAATACAAAAAAGGATTCCACCATTTTTAAAATATGTCAAAAGAGGAATCGTGCTGTTTTGTGTTGCTTTATTGATAACATTCATTACTTGGATTTATCCACATGATGGATTCATTGTGTTTGGTGTCATTCATTCTATTAGCATATGTATCATCCTATCTTACCCATTTATCCCTAAGCCTACTATTTCTTTGATCTTTGGTTTTCTTTTAGTAGGTATTGGAATTTATTTTTCATCAATTGCTGTTTCAAATCCATTTCTTTTTTGGATTGGTTTGAAAACAACTTCATTTTACACGCTTGATTATTTTCCATTGCTTCCATGGTTCGGTGTGGTGCTTATTGGTATTTTTTTAGGACAAAAAATATATCCACTGCTACAATCAAAATATTCACAAAAACAACAAAATCCGTTTTTACTCAATCCAATCGCATTCATTGGATGCCATTCACTTATTATTTATCTCATACATCAACCGATTTTGTTTGCTCTGTTGTTCCTATTGTATGGTTGAATTTAAGGGAAAGTAAGATTTTTTGAAGGAAACACAACTCCGGATCCCTTTTCAATATGCCCAACTTGTTTAACTGCATAGTTTGATTCTTTTTTCAAGATGGACAGTGCTTTATCTTTATCAGATTCTGGCAGGATAATGGCAAATCCCATTCCCATGTTAAAGGTTTGATACATTTCTTTATCATCAACATTACCTGTTTCTTGTAAAAATGAAAAAACATCCTGAGGAGTAAATGAATCATCAATGACATATTGAACAGTGTCCTTCAATCGATTGAAATTACGCAACCCTCCACCAGTTCTATGTGGCAATCCATGCACTTCAACATTTTTTAAAAGGGAAAGGATTTCTTTCACATAAATCGCAGTTGGCGTAAGT
>Ga0102934_1002523_pt1 | contig 12633 bp, 9 predicted proteins | sample SalPonR2_A_D1_MG_FD_78175 | JGI IMG/M metagenome (GOLD analysis project Ga0102934, IMG submission 78175) | Salt pond soil microbial communities from South San Francisco under conditions of wetland restoration - Salt Pond MetaG R2_A_D1_MG | ecosystem: Environmental > Aquatic > Marine > Intertidal...
GGATTGTGTCTTCCTGCCTACTGCACTCCCTGCTTGAAAAATTCTTCGGAATCCATGGTGTCCGGCGCTTTGGTTTTCTTCTCCGGAGCGGTGCCCTCCTTGAAGCATTCATACGCCGTGTGCTCGGACTCCGGGATCGGCAGCAAACCGGTTCTTAAGTCGATCTTGGAGAAAACAACATCCTCGGGTACCGCAAAGACCTTCTCGGATTTGCCGGCAAGCGCCTGTTTCATGAAATCCAGCCATATCGGACTGGCAGCCCGCGAGCCCGTCTCTTTCTCTCCCAGGGTTCTCTCCTGGTCATAGCCCACCCAGACACCGGTCACATAGCGCGGCGTATATCCCACAAACCAGGCATCATACAGGTTATTGGTGGTGCCGGTTTTGCCGGCGACCGGCCGATTCAGGGCCTTGACCCGCCAGCCGGTTCCGGATTGTACCACTTCCTTGAGCAGATGGGTAACAATATAGGCCGTGCTTTTCTCGATTACCTGCTTCTTCTCCGCCTGCCGCTCATAGATGACATTTCCCTGCCTGTCCGCGATACGGGTGATAAACCGCGGCTCAATCAGCCTGCCCTGGTTGGCGAAGACGGAGTAGGCCCTTACAAGCTCCATGGGCGACATACCGGAAGAGCCCAAAGCCAGGGACAAATCCCGGTCCAGGCTGCTGGTAATGCCGAGCTTGCGGGCATACCCAATAACATAATCAATACCGATATCCCGCAGGATTTTCACGGTGATAATGTTGCGCGACTTGATCAGCCCTGTACGAAACAGGGTGGGCCCGTGAAATGTTTCGTCATAGTTTTTCGGCTTCCACGTGAAATCCTCCCTGGTGTCCTCAAACACGATGGGAGAGTCAAAAACAACCGTAGCCGGGGTATAGCCCTTGTCCAGGGCAGCCGCGTAAATAACAGGCTTAAAAGCCGATCCCGGCTGCCGCCGGGATTGCAGCGCGCGGTTGAACTGGCTCTCGGAGAAATCCCGGCCTCCGAGCATGGTTTTTACATGCCCGCTGCCGGTTTCCAGACAAACCAGGGCGGCCTGAACCTTTGGCTGCTGATCCAGTGCCACATACCAAAGATCTTTGTCTTCATGCCGTTTTTTTATGCGCACCTGCACCACATCGCCAGCAGACAGTACATCGCCCGGGTTGCGAACCGGCCCGGGGTCCTCAGCATCCGCAGGACGGGCCCATTTCATATCCGATAGCCGCAGAAGCCCCTGATCACTGCCGATTCGCAGCATCGCGGTATCTTCTGTATTGTCTACCGCAATAACAACGGCTCGTGTTCGCATGCCCGGCTGCAGCAGATTTTCCTCCAGTTGTTCCTGCATCTTGCGGGAGAATAATTCAATCTTCTCCGGCCGGAGATGTTTTATCGGACCCCTGTATCCCTGCCGCTTGTCCAGTTCCCGAAGTCCCTCATCCACAGCTTTGCGTGCCATTTCCTGCATTTCCACATCCACTGCCGTATACACCGAAAGCCCGTCTGTATAGACCCGCTCTTTGCCGTATCGCTCTATCAGGACCTGGCGGATGTATTCCGTATAATAGGGAACCATTTCCATGTACCAGTCCTTTCGGGGGGTTATTTCCAAATCCCGCTCTCTGGCCGCCTCCGCCTCCCTTTTGCCGAGCATGCCTTCCTGCTGCATGCGCTGCAGCACGTAAATCTGGCGCTGCCTTGCATATTCAGGGTGCTGATACGGACTGTAGCGGCTGGGTGCCTGCGGCAGGCCCGCAAGCATGGCGCATTCGGCAGTGTTTAGCTCTTCCGCTGATTTGCCGAAATAGTTCTGGGCGGCCGCCTCCACGCCATAGGCGCCGTGGCCCAGATAGATCTGATTGAGGTAGAGGTAGAGGATCTGCTCTTTGCTGAACCGCCTGTCGATCCGGTATGCCAGAATCGCTTCCTTGATTTTGCGGGTATAACTGCGCTCCGGGGTTAAAAAAAAGGATTTGGCCACCTGCTGGGTGATGGTGCTGCCGCCCTGAACGATGCGGCCGGCCTCCAGATTCTTGAAAAAAGCGCGGATTATGCTGTGCAGATCAATACCCTCATGTTCATAAAAACGGGCATCTTCAGCGGCAATAAAGGCATTGACAAGGGTTTCGGACATCTTCTCAAAAGGCAGCACGATTCTGCGCTGTTTGCAGAACTCCCCGATTTTCTCGCCGCCCTGGGCATACACCGATGTAATAACCGGCGGCTGATAATCCTTCAGACTCGATATTTTCGGCAGACCTGCGGCAAAATAGGCATAGAGCCCGGCAAAAGCGGCTGCCCCCAGCAACAGGCAGGCACCCGAAAAAAACAAAAGCCACTTCAACAGTTTTTTCATGGCGCACACTTCCCCCGCCCGCGGACGGTTGGCAGAAACATAAAATCCGAAGATAAACCATAGCAGAATCGAAAAATCCGATCAAGCAGCGGAAAGGTCCGGTCTGCAAGTTGGCAATGGATTAAAATTGACCGAAATCGGGAATTGTGATAATATTGATTTTTTTAGAAAGATCAAGGGATTTGGTATTCCCGGACGAAAATGAACGAAAATTGGCCCACTCTTCCGGGGTTCCTATTGATTGCGGGGGTCTTCGGGGCGCTCGCCTCTTTTCCCGATCAACCGGTATACGCAGACCATCCGGTAAACAAATCCGGCAAGCAGCACCAGACTGATCAATATCATCAGGTTGGAGGAGAAAAAACAGAGCACAAAGTTGAACGGGTCATCCAGGCGATAAGCGGCAATGAAAACATATATGCCGAGCAGCAGAAAAAATACGGAAACCAGGATGAGCATGCCCTGCCACAGCCACCACAGGTACCGAAAATACAGTTTTTTCAAAAAATTGCGCATAATTTCACCGATACCCGCGGGTGCTGTATAAAAAAGACGATTCGATATCGAGAGATTGTTTATAACTTAATGGTTTTGAACCACGTTGAAAAGGGTGGTGGAAAACCGCCGGATTTTGAAAACATTTTATACCTCATTTTCAACAACCAAATCCAAAAGGAATATGAATAAATATAAGTAATTACAAAATTCTTATCCATTTCCACAACAATATATAATAATAATAAATAAGCAAAATTTTATTTTATTATCAGGGGAATTGTATGAAAATTGTTTTTTCAAAGGCGGAACTCCTGGAAGTCTTATCAAAAATTCAGGGATTGACCAGTCGTAAAACAAGCCTGGCCATAACGGAAAATATCCTGATCCAGACAGCAGGCGACGAGGTTGTCATGGCAGCCACAGATCTCGAAACCGGTTTTAAGGGTCGCTATTCCGCCGCGGTGGAATCTGAAGGCAGTATTTCAATAAATTCTCGAAAATTGTACGATATTGTAAAAATGTTTCCAGCAGATCAGGTGCATATGGAAGAACTGGAAAACCGCTGGGTGGCCATCACCTCGGATACGGTCCAGTATCACCTGATGGCGATGAACCCGGAAGAATTTCCGGAAATCCCGGATGCGGACAAAGCGGCCTTTTTTGAAACGGAAGCAGCAGGCTTGAAGACGATGATTGAAAAATGCACGGCCATAACTGTCTCCGGTGATGAAAAGCGGGCCCATTTAATCGGGGTAAATCTGGAAACGGTTGCGGATGGGGACAAAAACTGCATCCGAATGGTATCCACCGATATCCGGAGATTGGCCAAGGTGGACTATATCTGCGAGACAGCGGTCTCCCTGGACCAGGAAGGGCAGATCATTGTTCCGAAAAAGGGGTTAAACGAGGTCAACAAGTTTTTGGGTCAGGACGGCACGGTGGAAGTCGGTGTGAAAGACAATCACTTTGCCGTGCGCAAAGACAATGAAATTTTGATAATCAATCTGCTTGAGGGAGAATTTCCGGCGTATGCGAACCTTTTGGATTTCGACAGCACCTATGACGTGATATTTCCCCGGGAACCGCTGGTCATGATGCTCAAACGCATGAGCGTTGTCACCTCCGATGAATACCGGGCGGTGATCTTTCGGTATGCGGAAAACAATCTGCAGGTGCGGGCGGTGAATCCCAATATCGGCGAATCCAAGGAAAGTATGGAAATCCGCTATGATCGCGAGCCGCTGGAAGTGGCTTTCAATCCCCGCTATTTTATCGAGGCCCTCAATTTTATCGAAAATGAAAATGTGGCGGTCAATATTGTCGATGGCGAGCATCCCTGCGTTGTCAGGGGTCAGGATGAAACAAACTATCTCAACATAATCATGCCGATGAAGATATGAATAATATGAAACAGGAAGCGGCGAACCAAGCATACGACGAATACAGTATTAATGTGTTAAAAGGCCTGGAGGCGGTGCGGGTCAGACCCTCCATGTACATCGGAAATATCGATGTAGATGGATTGCACCATCTTATCTACGAGGTGGTGGACAACAGCATAGACGAGGCCATGGCCGGATACTGCGATCGGATTGTTGTCAGACTCCATACGGACAAGTCCGTGAGCATTGAAGACAACGGCCGCGGTATCCCGGTGGGAATCCACAAAACCGAAAACCTGCCCGCCCTCGAGGTGGTGCTCACCAAACTGCATGCCGGCGGGAAGTTTGATCATAACTCCTACAAGGTATCAGGCGGTCTGCACGGGGTAGGCGTCTCTGTGGTCAATGCCCTTTCGGCCTTTCTTGAGGTGGAGGTATTTTTAAACGGCAGGATATATTATCAGGCCTATGAAAAAGGGGAAAAGACCTGCGAACTCCGGGAAATCGGGGAAACCGCGAGAACAGGCACCCGTATCCGGTTCAAACCGGATACCGATATCCTGACGGCGGATGAATTCCAGTATGATACCTTGAGTCGCAGGCTGCGGGAGCTGGCCTTTCTGAACAAGGGCCTGAACATTATCATCGAAGATGAACGCTCGGATCAGAAAGAGGCCTTCTGTTACGAGGGCGGCATCTCCCAGTTCGTGAAATATCTTAACCGGCGCCATACTCCGCTTCACGAGCCCGTATTGATTGAGGGGGAGAAAAATGACATTCAGGTGGAAATTGCCATTCAGTACAACGATACCTACAAGGAAAAGATGTTCTCCTTTGCCAATAACATCAATACAGCTGAAGGCGGTTTTCACCTGGTCGGCTTTAAAACCGGTCTGACCCGGACGCTGAATCAGTATGCAACAGGAGCGGATCTGCTCAAGAACGTCAAGTCCAAGATTACCGGGGAAGATATCCGCGAAGGCCTTACGGCAATCGTCAGTATCCGCATCAAGTATCCCCAGTTTGAGGGGCAGACCAAAACCAAGCTGGGCAACAGCGAAGTAAAAGGCGTGGTCGAATCCCTCGTCAATGAGAAACTGAGTGTTTTTTTTGAGGAAAATCCGTCGATTGCGAAGAAAATCGTATCCAAGGCGGTAGAAGCCGCGCGCGTTCGGGATGCGACCAAAAGGGCACGGGATCTGGCCCGCAACAAAGGGGCGCTTGCAGACAGTACCCTGCCGGGCAAGCTTGCGGAGTGCCAGTATTCGGATCCGGAACTGCGGGAGTTGTTTATCGTCGAGGGCGACTCTGCCGGAGGTTCTGCCAAATTGGGGCGCGATCGCAAAGCCCAGGCCATTCTGCCGCTCAAGGGAAAGATCCTCAATGTGGAGAAAGCCCGTTTTGACAAGCTGCTGCGCAGTGAGGAAATCAAGAACATGATTACCGCTCTGGGCACGGGCATCGGCAGCGAGGAATACGATATCGAGAAGATCAAGTACCATAAGGTCATCATCATGACGGACGCGGATGTGGATGGATCCCATATCCGCACGCTGCTTTTGACTTTTTTTTACCGGCAGATGCCCGAGATCATCGACAGGGGGTATCTATACATTGCTCAGCCGCCGCTTTTCAAGGTGGGAAAAGGCAAAAACGCCCTGTACCTCAAAGACGAGCGCGAATATATGGATTATATTCTCAAACGGGTCTGCGAGGGTGTCCGGCTTACCATGGAAACGGGAGGAGAGGCTGCCGGCGAGGCTCTGGAGGGCCGGGAACTCTACATGTTTATTTCCAATCTCGCCGATTATTTCGCTATCCTCGCCCGTCTGGAAAAACACGGGATTTATTCGGAAATCGTGGAGATGATGATTCGGACCGGAGTGGAGGGCAAGGAGTTTCTCCAGAGCGAGGAACGGATGGCCGCGCTTCGCAGCGCCATGCTGGACAACAACTATGATGCAAGCGAGTATACCTGGAATCCGGAGCGTAACGTGTACGAGATGACGGTGACATCGACGGTTCAGGATGAGCTAAATCAGGTGTTTAAGGATCAGACCGCCAAAAACCGGATTCCGATAAAAATCGGCCGGGGCCTTGTATATTCCACGGATTTTCAGAATGCATTGGTTTTATACAAAAAAATCGCCCGCTACGACCGCCCGCCCTTTGTTATCACCAAAACAGACAAAGAGGGCCGCAGTATCCGGGTGGAGAGCAAGGAAAAACTGGTGGAGCAGATGGTGGAAGACGGCAAGAAAGGCCTGAACATTCAGCGCTATAAAGGCCTTGGGGAAATGAATCCGGATCAACTCTGGGAGACCACCATGAATCCGGAAACCCGAACCCTGCTTCAGGTCCGGGTGGAAAATATTGTGGAAACGGACGATATTTTCACCATCCTGATGGGAGATGAAGTCGAACCCCGCCGCAACTTCATCCAGAGCAATGCCCTGGAGGTGAACACCCTGGATATATAGGGCGCGATATAGCAAGACATGTGTATACGGTTTTGCGGCTAATCAACAGCGGCCCAGGAAAAGAGCGCCTGTTCGGTAAGCGTGGTGCAGGCCCTTGCCACCCGAACGGTCTGGTCGTGAAATACATTCAAAAGCGCCATGTCCAGTCCGGCAGCCGCCAGCATGGGCAGATAGGCCGCCTCGAACAGGCGTTTTTTGGAAGCAGGCCCGCGGCCGCTGGTGAGATTGGAAATTCCGGCGATGGTTCTGACGGGAAATCCCAGCACTTCTGCCAGATTGCCGATCACGGAGAGAATAGTCTGGTTCCGGGCGCATCCGTTCTCCCACATAAGCGGGGATACCACCGGATCGATAATCAGCCGCGATTTGTCCAGCCCGGCTGATTCGCCCGCCTGCAGCAGGGCAACAGCAATTTCGTAGCATTCGGCTTCCGTGGAGGGAACCCGACTTTTGGCGTCCAGCAGATAGGCAATGACATCCGCATCAAACGCGGCTGCAAGCGGCAGAATATGTTCCAGTTTAGCCGGTTCCATTGAAATCCCGTTGATGATGACCGGCCTGTTGCTCTGTCGCAGGCCGGCGGCAATGGCCCTGGGATTGGTGGTGTCAAGGAGCAGCCGGCAGTTGGTTGCCGACTGCACCGCCTCCACGAGCAGGGCCATGCCGGATTCCGGATTCCGGGGAAGGGGACCGGAATTTATGTCGATGCCATCAGCGCCGGCGGCCTCCAGGTTTCGGGCCAGACTGCGTATGGGCTCCGGGTCGCCGTCGAAAAGGGCTGCTTCAATCTCGGGACGGGTGATCTGGAGATTGTCTGCGATGACCTGCATGGCTGTCAAACACCGATGGCCTGCTGGATTTCCGAAACCCCGATGCGCTCGGCAAATCTGGGGGTGCGCTCCTTTTTCTTGGCATTATCCCTGTAAAAAACCAGCAGTTTTTCAATCATGTCCATCAGGGCATCGGTTTCCACGTCTTCTGCCAGTACATCGCCGATGCGCGGTTTTTTTCCGGAATTTCCCCCGAAAACCAGGGTCCATCCCTTTTTCCTGCCGATAAGGCCGACATCGCGCACGTAGCTTTCCCCGCAGCAGAAGGAGCAGCCGGATATGCCGAACTTCACCTTGGCGGCGAATTCCATGTTGTAAAAGCGTTTTTCCAGCTCCGTGGCAAGGCCCAGGGAATCCTGCACGCCGAAACGGCATACCGCTGTTCCCGGGCAGGCCTGCACGTAGTGAAAACAGAGCTCGGTGGCCCGGCCGATGTCCATGCCGAGATCCTGCCAGACCGATGGGATATCATCTTTTTTGATTCCCACCAGCACCAGCCGGTGGCCGGAAGTAATCTTGACAACGGGGATCTGATATTTTTTAACCACCCGGGTAATGGATTCCAGGTTCTCCACGCTCAGTATCCCGGCAGGACTGCGGGGGACGATGGCATAGCTTTCGCCGTCTCTTTGCAGAATTGCACCTTGGAGGTCTTCCGCCATGATTTGTCTCCTTTCCATAGCTCTGTGTTGCTGTTGATTTGTAAGGATATTACGGGTTTTTTGTTGTCAGAATTCCAGGTTCCCCGGTGTTCGGGGAAAGGCGATCACATCGCGGATATTGCGGATGCCGGTCAGGAGCATCAGAAACCGCTCAAAGCCCAGGCCGTAGCCGCTGTGCACAACGCTGCCGTAGCGCCGGGAATCCAGATACCACCAATACTCTTCTTTGTTCATGCCCGTCTCCTCCATCCGGCTCTCCAGTACGTCCAATCGCTCCTCGCGCTGGCTGCCGCCGATGATTTCCCCGATCCGGGGGACAATCAGGTCCATTGCGGCCACCGTCTCGCCGTCATCGTTTACGCGCATATAGAAGGGCTTTATGGAACGGGGGTAATCATAGACAATCAGGGGTCGGCCGAAATGAGTCTCCGCGAGGAAACGTTCATGTTCGGTCTGCAGATCCGCGCCAAAGTGGACGGGATGGGAAAACCGGCCTTCTGCAGCCGCCAGAATGGATACGGCCTCTTTATAGGAAATCCGGATAAACCCGGAGGCGGCAATGGGCTCCAGGGTCTTGAGCAGGCTTTTATCCACGAACCGGTTGAAAAGGGTGAGATCCGCGCTGCAGGATTCCAGAATCCAGGCGGTGGTATACTGAATAAAGGCTTCGGCGTTGTCCATGGCTTCAAAAAGATCGCAGAAAGCCATCTCCGGCTCCACCATCCAGAATTCCGCCATGTGCCGGCTGGTATTGGAGTTCTCCGCCCGGAAGGCCGGACCGAAAGTATAGACATCGCCAAGGGCGAGGGCCATCATTTCGGCTTCCAGCTGCCCCGATACAGTGAGATTGGCGGGTTTTTCGAAAAAATCCCGCCCGTAATCGACGCCTCCGCCGGGGTTTTGCGGAAGGCTGTCCATATCCAGCGAGGTGACCCGGAACAATTCACCCGCTCCCTCGCAGTCGAGCCCCGTAAGAATCGGCGTATGGATGCAGGTAAACCCCCGCTCGCGGAAAAACCGGTGCACCGCATGGCAGAGTTCGGAGCGGATCCGGAAGGCGGCCCCGTATTTGTTGGTGCGGGGACGCAGGTGCGCGATGGTCCGCAGAAATTCATCACTGTGGCGCTTTTTCTGCAGGGGATAGTTTTCCGGGGCTTTTCCGAGCAGGCAGATTTCGCCGGCATGGAGCTCCCAGTTCTGCTTTTCTCCGGGGGAGGGCTGCATCCGGCCGGAAACCGCAAGTGCCGCACCGGTGGTGATGTTTTTGATGTGTTCATAGCCGGGGATACCGGCATCCGCCACAATCTGGAGATTTTCCAGGCAGGAGCCGTCATTTAACTCCAAAAAGGAGAAATCCCGGGAGTCGCGCCGGGTCCGTACCCAACCGCAGACGCGGATACTTTCCGGTGGCTGTGCTGCTGCCAGCAGTTCTTTTATTCTGCTTCGTTTCATCTTAATTCCTAACTATAATCTGATTTTCGCCTAAGACAAATAAGCTTTTGCCAAGAAATAACCTTGACAGAATCCCCGAAATTGAATATATATTCAACCTTTTGCAACGGAAAATAAAAATCAACTATTTTCTAATAAATTCGCAAACAATACCCCACCCGGGGTGGGGAGGGACATGCAACCGGAAACCGTATTATCAAAGAAACGCAAAGAGATAGTCAATCAATGGTTTGATGCAGCAATGGCCGCCTATCCGGAGGGCTCGGGGAGTTTCTTCAAAAACAACTCCGATCCGTTTGCCAATCCGGTAGGAAACACAATTTCCCGTTGTCTGCATGAGCTCTTTGATGAACTGATGAAATCCGAAATGGATACGGAAGCTGTGCGGCATGCACTCGATGGCATCATTCGCATTCAGTCCCTGCAGGAATTTCAGCCCTCGGATGCCATTGGATTTATTTTCGAGATCAGACCCTCCATAAAAGCCTGCTTTCGGAAAACCCGCGGTGACACGGCGGTGGAAGCATATCTCACGGCGCTGTCGGCAAATACGGAGACGCTTTTGCGCATGGCGTTTGACTTATACATGGAATGCCGGCAGAAGGTGTTTTTGCTTCGTGCCAACCATTCCAACGATCGGGTCAGACAGCTCCTGATCAAGAAAGGCTATATCCAGGAGATTCCGAAAAAGGGAAAAAACCTTGAAGATATTGATGTGTAACCGGATCATCAATCAACGGCATCAAACTGTAGAGTGAGGTAATGTCAATGAATGTCAGTTATTTGTATTCGCTTCTGGCGGTGATCGTGCTGGGGTTAATCGCTTACGCGGGAGCGGCGGTCGGACTGGAGATTCTGTTCGGCATTGTAATTCCCTACCTGGCAGTGCTCATTTTCCTGGTGGGGTTTGCCAACCGGATCCTGGACTGGGCCAATACGCCGGTACCGTTCCGAATCACCACCACCTGCGGGCAGCAGAAGTCGCAGGAAATGTTTAAACACTCGAAGATCGACAACCCGACCACCACCGGCGGCGTCATTATCCGGATGTTATTGGAAATTTTTCTGTTTCGTTCGCTGTTCCGGAACAACCGGGTGGAGATCAAGGGCAAGCGGATATCCTATAAGTGGGTGGTCTGGCTCTGGCTGTTCGCTCTGGGGTTTCATTATTCCTTTTTCGTGGTCGTAATCCGGCACCTGCGCTTCTTTGTCGAGCCCACCCCCTTCTTTGTCCATGCCCTCGAAACCGTTGACGGCATTCTCCAGCTCGGCCTGCCGGAGCTTTTCCTCTCCGGCGTTACCCTTCTGGGCATGGCGGTGCTGCTGCTGCTGCGCCGGATCCTGCTGCCCAAAATCAACTATTTTTCCCGGGCCGCCGATTACTTCCCGCTGTTTTTGATCATTGGCATTGCGCTCACCGGTCTTTTAATGCGCCATTTCACCAAGGTGGACGTCGTAAAGGTAAAGGAGCTCACCCTGGGCCTGGCCTCCTTTCACCCGGGAATCCCCGATGGCGGAGTAGGAGCGCTGTTTTACGTGCACATCTTTTTTGTCAGCATTCTCGTAGCCTACATTCCATTCAGCAAGCTCATGCACATGGGCGGGATTTTTTTGAGCCCCACCCGGAACCTGGCCAATAACAACCGGACAAAGCGGCACATCAATCCGTGGAATCCGGAAGTCACGATCCATACGTATCCAGAATACGAAGAACATTTCAGGGATAAAATGAAAGAAGCGGGCATCCCGGTGGAAAAGGAGTAAATATGGCAGAAGAACTTCCAAAACCCGAGGAAATGTTTGAGAGCATCGACCATACTCCCCCGGAGGAGGAATGGGAGAAAATCAAGTCCCCTATCGTCCCGGGGCGATTCGCATATCCGGCCAAGGACAAAAACCTGGAGATCATGGAGTTTCGCACTCCGGGGGAATGGTCGCCGGCGGATGAAGAATGGCCGATTCCGGATAACTGGCAGGAAATTATTCACGAAGGCTTCAAAGAGCGGCTGGACAAATACCGATCGCTCAAGGTCTTTATGGATACATGCGTCCGCTGCGGTGCCTGCGCGGATAAATGCCATTTCTTTATCGGCACCGGAGATCCCAAGAACATGCCGGTGGTGCGCGCCGAACTCCTGCGCTCCATCTACCGCAAGGATTTCACAAAGGCGGGAAAGATCCTGGGCTCTATCGCGGGAGGCCGCAAGCTCACCAAGGAGGTGATCAAGGAGTGGTTCGCGTATTTTTACCAATGCTCGGAATGCCGCCGCTGCTCGGTTTTCTGCCCCTACGGGATTGATACCGCGGAGGTGACCATGATGGGCCGCGAGCTCCTCAACCTGCTTGGGATCAATATCAACTGGATCATGGAGCCGGTGGCCAACTGCTTCCGCACGGGCAACCATCTGGGCATTCAGCCCCAGGCCTTCAAAGAGATCGTGGAATTTCTCACCGACGACATCGAGGAATTGACCGGCATCAAAATCAATCCCTCCTTTAACCGCAAGGGGGCGGAAATCCTTTTTATCACCCCCTCCGGAGACTACTTTGCCGACCCCGGCACCTATACCTTCATGGGCTATCTGATGCTCTTTGAAGCGCTCGGCCTGGATTATACCCTGAGCACATACGCTTCCGAGGGCGGCAATTTCGGCCTGTTCACCTCCTCGGATGCCATGAAGAAATTAAATTCCAAAATGTACGCCGAGGCCAAGCGGCTGGGGGTCAAGTGGATTCTCGGCGGCGAATGCGGCCATATGTGGCGCGTAATAAACCAATACATGGATACCATGAACGGCCCGGCCGATTTTCTGGAGGTTCCCAAGTCCCCGATAACCGGAACGGTTTTCCACAACGCCTCATCCACGAAAATGGTGCACATTACCGAATTTACGGCGGACCTGATTCGGCACAACAAGCTGAACCTGGATCCCAGCCGCAATGATCACCTCAAGGTCACCTTTCATGATTCCTGCAACCCC
>Ga0102934_1002526_pt1 | contig 12630 bp, 12 predicted proteins | sample SalPonR2_A_D1_MG_FD_78175 | JGI IMG/M metagenome (GOLD analysis project Ga0102934, IMG submission 78175) | Salt pond soil microbial communities from South San Francisco under conditions of wetland restoration - Salt Pond MetaG R2_A_D1_MG | ecosystem: Environmental > Aquatic > Marine > Intertidal...
AAAGCGGCCCGGAATAGAAATGGACTTCAGCGCCATCCGGACATCCTGTGCAAGGTGGTTTTTCGTGGTTTTATCAAGGATGCACGCGGCAGTAATGGCAAAGCCCGCGTTTCGCGTCTGAACATGGCAGTTAACTGGCAGAAAGATATCAGGAATGTCAATACTACCGGTTAAAGACGAATCACAGGTATAATTAAAAATGATGCCATCCGTGGTGGAACCAACAGGTGTGACATCGAAATGGACTCCCTCCTGTAATAAAGGTGCCCCCGCCTTAGATGCATGATTGGTGATTACCTGCAACACCTCACTGCTGCCACGTGATGATATTACCGGGATATCATTTTTTATAATACCGGCTTTTTCAGTGGCAATTTCTTTCAGTGTGTTGCCCAACACCCCCATATGATCCATGGACACCTGGGTAATTATGGTAACTGCGGGTGTTATTACGTTTGTTGAGTCAAGTCTCCCCCCAAGGCCTGTTTCTATTATGGCAATATCTACATTCATGTCCCGGAAATAACAAAGGGCAGCCCAGGTAATGGCATCAAACCAGGTAGGTGAAATTTCGCTGGTATCAAGGAGTGATTTCAATTGGTCAAGGTAAACTTCCAGGGTATGGCGGGAAATGGGTTGTGCATTAATCCTGATTCGTTCATTCAGGGTTAGCAGGTGGGGTGATGTATACAGGCCGGTTGATAATCCCCGGTTCTCAAGAATTTTGGCCAACATCCAGGCTGTTGATCCCTTGCCGTTGGTTCCTGCTATGTGTACAAAAGTCCCCTGTGATTGTGGATTGCCTGAAAGGGACAGCAGTTCTTTTATAGAAGAGAGATCATATCCCTTATACCTGCCGCTGCTCACCGATTCGTTGTTGACCAGGGATGAGAGTATTTCAGACATTCTGTCCATCTATTTTCTAATGCCTGCTTCCAGTGCCTGCCGCATGACGTCTACCGGTGCTTCTTTACCGGTCCAGATGGCAAATTGTCTGCATGCCTGGTGCAGAAGCATGTTATCACCGGTAATTATAACACAGCCTTTCTGTTTCGCCAGGTTCAGCAAACGGGTGATTCGTGGTGAGTACACTATGTCAAAAACAACTTGATGCTTCAGAATTAAATCCGGGGGAAGGGGGGAGCTCTCAGTGTCCGGGTGCATTCCCACCGGGGTGGTGTTAATAATAATATCCACCTGTCGCATCGTTGACGTATCAAGATCAGGTATGAGAGAAGTTTCTACATCGGCACCTGTTGCGTGTATATCATCTGCCAGTACGCGAATACGTTTTGCATTTCTTCCCGCGATAAGCAATTTAGCGCCACTTTCTGCAAGGGTGAAGGCGGTAGCGCGAGCGGAACCGCCGTTTCCCAGAACCAGTGCAAGGCGGCCGTTTACGTCCACCCCCTTTTCTTTGAGGGTTTCTGTAATACCGGTTCCATCGGTGTTAAAAGCGTAAATGCTGCCTTCATCGTTGCGCAGAGTGTTCACCGAGCCGATCTTTCGGGCCAGCGGATCAATATACTGGCAGGATGCCATCACGTCTACCTTGAAAGGTATGGTAACACTTGCCCCGCTGATGTGCAGTTGCCGCATGGCGTGAACAGCGTCGGTAATATTTTCAGGTTCAAAGGCGGTATAGACGGCGTTTATACCCATGTGTTCAAAAGCAGCATTATGCATGGCAGGAGACAACGAGTGGGTTACCGGCCTTCCAAAAATGCAGTACAGCCTTGTTGACGCGTCAACCTTCATGGGGCAGAACCCTTCCGGTTTTCCGGTCGATATATTCAGTGCTGAAATTTGTCTGTTCTACCACGATAAAGAAACCCTCACGGTCAACCCTGAAACCGTTGTGATATTCCGTTACCATTACTGCATCATTGGGCTTAAGTATCATCTCGCTTTCATGTCCGTCTTCACTGAGCAGAAGGCCCATCCTGCCGCCGGTACATATGAACAGTTCAGAACATGTATGCTTTTCCAGCACATCAATTTCTGAAGCGCTGTTAAACTCGGGGTTGTAAACGCCAACCCTCCAGCTTCCGCTGTCTTCATAGGGCACATGCCATCGCCCATCTGGTTGTAATGTAATTTTTTTCATGCTGAAATAGTATATACAGTCAAGATCACTTCAAGTAATTTTTTATTGGATATTAACATATTATTTATATTGAAAATCAAGAGCCACTGTTATAAATATGCCTGTACCTATGATGCGATCAGATGCATGGAAGAGAATGAATTATAATTGAACAACCAGGCTGGAGTCATTGATGGAAAAAATTGGTATTATTGTAAACTTTAACTCGCGGCGAAACAAGAAGGCCAGGCATGATCCTGTGAAAGTGTTTGAAGAAATTGGTGGTGACAATGTTATTGTAAAACCAACGTATTCTTTTGATGACATCTACACGGCTGCCCGTGAATTCAAAAAAGCAGGTGTTTCATATTTCGCGACCTCCGGCGGAGATGGAACTATACATCATGTGCTGTCACGGTTTATTCATGTGTACGGTGAAGAGAATGTGCCTCCCATGTTGATCCTCAGGGGTGGTACCATGAACAACATATCCAGGAGTATTCGCCTGAAAGGCCATGGGTATGATATACTTAAAAGGGCTGTGAATAAATTGCAAAATGGGAAACCCCTGGATCTCCACCGGAGGGATACCATCAGGATAAATGATTTATACTGCTTCCTTTTCGGTAACGGCATTACCTCTGATTTTCTGAAAGAACTATATGACAACGGAAAAACCTATACGAAAATATTTCATTTGATCTACATGGCAGTAACCGAGGCCCTGGGCTTAAGAAAACAACAACGTCTTCTCAAGGGGGTGGACGGGGCCGTGACCATTGACGGTAATACACTGCCGTATACTCATTTCCTTGGCATCCTGGCGGGAACTGTTGAAGACGTGGGAATGGGATTCTCTCCACTACCTGAGGCAAACAGGATGGAGGGGCACTTTCATATCATCGCCAACGGCATGAAACCCTCTGCTGCCGTTCGGCAGATATACAGGTTGAAGCGGGGTGTGCCCATGAACCATGCCATGAATTTTGACGGGCTTGCCCGGGAAGTGCACCTTGAGATGTACCTCCCTTTCACCTATACCATGGATGGAGATCTGTATGAATCAGATGGTATACTTGATGTATCCGCGGGCCCCCCTGTCAATCTTGCATGGGCATAAATGTGTTTACCCGATTTTTTTGTCAAGAACCAGTGACATGGGGGCAAGGCGCTGCATCAGCTGGTTAAACTTGTCGGGTCGTAATGACTGTCCACCATCGCACATGGCCGAAGAGGGGTCGTGATGGCATTCAATCATCAGGCCGTCAGCACCTGCAGCCAGGGCAGCCATTGATAACGGTTGTATCAGTTTCCAGTTTCCTGCCGCGTGAGAAGGATCAACGATAACCGGAAGATGTGTTTTCTGTTTCAGAAGGGGTACAGCCGAAATATCAAGGGTGTTTCTTGTCTCAGTCTCAAAGGTGCGTATTCCCCTTTCACACAGTATAACATTCATGTTCCCTTCAGAAAGGATATATTCTGCGGACATAAGGAATTCCTGTATGGTTACCATCATTCCCCTTTTTAGAAGTACGGGCCTTTTGATCTTTCCCGCTTTTTTAAGAAGCGAGAAATTCTGACAGTTTCGCGCTCCTATCTGAACAATATCCGAATATTCAGATATGACTGGAAGGTCATCCGCGTCAAGCACCTCCGTGATGACAGGCATGTTGAACTGGTCGCCGGCATTCCGCAGCAATTTAAGTGCTTCAATGCCCATACCCTGAAAGGCATAGGGAGATGTGCGCGGCTTGAATGCTCCTCCCCTTAACACGGAAGCGCCCGCTTCTTTAACAAAGCGGGCGGTTTCAGTTAACTGTATCTCGGATTCTATAGAACATGGGCCGGCAATGATATTAATTGCATCACCACCGATTGAAACATCATTGGAAAGATGGACAACCGTGCCCGTGTCCTTGATGGTTTTGCTGGTTAACACGTAGGGAATATCAGTTTTGAAGAAGGAATATCCTGAATGTATGTTATACTTTTTAAAGTCAACTTCATTGATATCAAGAACAGTGCGAATGCTGCCGTTACTTGTCTGCATTGAATAGGTTCTGTGACCACTGTTCTCCAGTATGTCGATTGATTTCTGAATGTCGGGATTGTTGTTTTCCTGCAGTAATAAAATCATGATATTCCTCCGTTTTTTATGATACTAAAAAAGACCGCCTGGAGGTGGCGGTCTTTTCACGCGAAACTAAAAAGGCCGCCAGGTTCTCACCCGCGGCCTTTGCGCATTACAATATTCACAAAAGCTACAGGTAAGCTTTGCCGTAAAAATAATAAAACCAGAAATAGTTTTTGTGAATGTTGTAATTTTGTTCTTTCATTATTACTCTTGATTTCTCAAATAGTATATCCAGTTAAAACAGAAATCGAATATTGTCAATTAAAAATTAAAAAATATCTTTTTAAAAAATAGTAAATATTTTATTGACGATTTTTCATAGAATGAATACATTATAGGCAATACAGCAACGGGATTTTTTCAATTCAAAACGGTAACCGGAGTTTTTCGAAAATGAAAACTAAAAAGAATACAATAAAATCAGATTGTTACCAGGCTGATGGCTGGTGCCTCACTTCCAGTGAAAACATATGCCTGGCAAAATGCATATTTGATAATGGATATAGAGACGAGATTAAAGAGATCAATAAACATGAAATTATTGTAAAGATATCAGAAATACTGGGAGAAGCTCCATCAGACATTTGCAGGGCTGAAGAGATATTTGAGCACATGAAATTTGAAATAGCTAACTACATTATTCATCATGAATATAATTGTGAAAGGGGAATCAACGCAGACCTTTTGCTATGGCTTGACAGTAAAACCAATCCGGGTAAAATGCAGAAACTTAATAATTTCATAGAGAAATATATCAAGTAGTAGAATAATTTGAATACACCTCGACTCCTGCTTCATACATGCTGTGCCCCCTGTGTTGCCTATGTATACCGCCTGTTGCAACATGATTATGATATAACCGCGTATTTTTATAATCCAAATATCGCTCCCTACGGGGAGTACAGGATACGACGCGATGAACTGATACGTTTCGGGCAAAATGAATCATTCCAGGTAATTGAGGGTGATCGTGATCATAAAAGATGGACTTCGCTTGTGAAAGAGTATCGGTTTCTTGGAGAAAGATCACCCCGATGCCACGAATGTTATCGCGTTCGTCTTGAGCAATCTTTCAAGTACGCTATACAGAATAATTACCATGTAGTAGCAACTGTGTTGTCCATAAGCCCTCACAAAGACGCGGATATGATCAATCAAATCGGATCAGAACTTCAGGAAAAGTACAACGTTCCTTTTCTCGAGGCTGATTTTAAAAAGAAGGACGGGTTTAAAAAATCCGTTGAGTTGTCCAGGGAATATAATTTCTATCGGCAAAATTACTGCGGATGTATTTACTCAAAACTGGAAAGAGATAAAAATTCAGTTTATTCCAGGTAGCTTCAACACTTTAAATTCATGAAACCGCCCGCTTCGCTCGACTTGTGCTGAGCGGTGCCGAAGCATGCACACAGATGAACACAGGTGATGTGTGATTAGAATTGATTGAAAACTGAAGTATGAAAATTTCGAAAACCTGAAAATTGATAATAATTGTATCACGCGGAGACGCGGGGAACGCGGAGATTTTCCCATCCCCCCGCGTCTCCGCGTCTCCGCGTGATCCTAATTGGGTATCGATAATCTGCGTGCATCTGTGTGTATCTGCGGTTAAAAAATAGAGAAAAAATTTTTATGTTCGGGGTGTTTTTTTCGTATGTACAGGTGAATACCTGAAATATATACGATGGAGCTTATAATGATACATGACAAAAACACCAATAGCGAATGCCGTTATAACAGCGATCAGCAGAAAATCATACACGCAAATGATGGCCCCCACCTGGTTTTGGCAGGCGCGGGGACGGGTAAAACATTTACCATAGTTGAAAGGGTGACATACCTGATTACAACAGAACGATACCTGCCGGAAGAAATACTGCTTTTAACATTCAGCAAAAAAGCTGCAGAGGAATTGCGCAAAAGGGTGACAGCACGCTGTCCTTCAGGATCAAAATCAATAACCGCGTCAACATTTCATTCTTTTGCCCTGTCACTTGTACAAAAATATGCAAGACAACATGATACTAAATCTTCATTTTCAGTAATGGATGAGCTTAAATCAAGGGATGTATTATGTATGCTGGCGGGATCAATGCGAAGTTCATTCAGTGGTATACCGGTACCCGTAATATTATGGCTGCATTCACAATATAATATGAACAGGGATTCTGTCATCAAGCGTATGATTGAGAAGAATATACTGGGTATAGTTGAAGATCTGAATAAACGGTATAAAAATTACAAACAAGAACAGGGGCTTGTTGATTTCAATGATATGATGCGTGAAGCGATAAGGCTTCTTACAGAAGATAATACTGTCTGCCAGGAAGTGCAACACAGGTATAAGTATATTGTGGTTGATGAATTTCAGGACACCTCGGATTTAAACTTTTCATTGCTCTCTCTCCTTGTTCGTAGTAAGAAACCGGGGTTAATGGTCGTGGGAGATGACTGGCAGTCAATATATGGATTTCGCAATGCCAGGATTGAGTACATAATTAATATGAAAAAATATTTTCCGGATGTGAAGGTATTGAGGTTAACACAAAATTACAGGTCAAGAAAAGAAATACTGACATTCGCCCACAGAATCATTAAAAAGAACAGGTTTCGTTCCAGGAAAAAAGTCATTTCGGTTAAGGGTAAGGGTGGTTCGGTAGAAGGATTACGGGTGTGTAGTTTCGAGGAGGAGTTGCATTTGGTAGCCGGTATAATCGAAGATCTTCGTACCAGGGGTATTCAAACAGCTGTCCTGTACCGTAACAATTGGCAGGGAGAAAAGATACAGTCGGTTATTAAAGAAAGGCAGGGTGAAGGAGAAGACAGCATTCACTGTATGACCATACATTCATCCAAGGGCCTGGAGTTCAATACTGTTATTCTGACAGGTCTTCGTGACGGGACATTCCCAAATCCTGCCACTGATATCGAAGAAGAAAGGCGGTTGTTCTATGTGGCATGCACACGTGCAGAAGAAAGGCTTATTGTGTTGTATCATACTACAGGGGATGATGAACCCGGGGTGTTCGCCCGTGAAGCTGGATTTTGAAAAGCATTCGATATTTTCAGTTGACAATATATTCCGTTATGCACATAGTTGAACAAATGAATAACTGCCGTGGTTTATGGTGGATTTCTTCTTTGAACAGCAAAAGGAGCAGGATATGGATGCATTTATAACCAACTTAGTAAGTGAATATCATGAGGCCTTTCTTAAAACCCTTGAAATCGGTACTATAATTGCCGTGTGGGTAGTCTTTGCCGGTTTTATACGCTTTGGCATTGCCGTGTATCGCAGAAAAAAAGGGATTTATCCTCCTGCTGAAAGCATGAGAGAATCTCACTGATCAAGTAATTATCTAACATTAATATTAACAAAAGGCGAACAGAAAAACTGTTCGCCTTTTGCGTATAGGATAGGATTGATATTACCTACCTGTTCTTCATTGTGTTTAATGTTTCGCGAAGTTTATCCAGCTCTTTGCCGTATTCAGACCAGTTTCCATCACGCATATGCTTCTGGGCATTCATGTAATGCCTGTAAGCCCTTGTGGCATAGTCCTTGAGGTCAGTGAGTATGTCCCCTGGAACATCGCTGACTGAAGATGAATCCTGCCGGCCAATGAATAACTTTTCAAGGGCTGTTGCAAGGTCTTTTTCCATAACCATTTTATTTGAGTAGGATACGATTACCCTTTTTAGTTCAGGCATTTCGCTTCTTTCTGCCTTAAGATACAGAGGTTCTATAAAGATCAATGAATCTTCAACTGGTATTACCAGCATGTTACCCCTGATGACGGATGATCCTTTCTGGCTCCAGAGTGTTAATTGTTTCGATATTTCAGCGTCCTGGTTAATTCGAGCTTCAATCTGCATGGGACCGTAGCTGAGTTTATCTTTTGGTAACTGGTACAGCATCAGTTCACCATAATCAGGTGGATCACATTTGGCGATAAAGAACCCGATCATATTATCTTTTTCCCGTGGAGTAAATGGAAGTATGAGTATATATTCGTTTTTTTTCTGACCTGGCAGTGAGGATACCATGTAATAGCTGTGCATCAGTTCCTGCGTGTCCTCATAAACCTGGTTTGGTATTTCCCAGAGGTCTTCGTTGTTATAAAAAACATTGGGATTTTTCATGTGGTATTTCAAAAGTATGCGGCTCTGTATGTTAAACAGGGCCTCCGGGTATCGAATATGCATCTTCAGGTCATCAGGCATTTCACTGCCGGGCTTGAAAAGTCCTTTGAATATACTTGAATAGACCTGTATGATTGGATCCTTGTCATCCATGATATAATAATTCATAGATCCATCGTATGCGTCTATTACAACCTTCACAGAATTTCGTATGTAGTTAATGTCTCCCGAGGAAGTTCTGGTGGGTGTGGAATACGGGAATTTGCTGGAGGTGGTATAGGCGTCTAATATCCAGTATAGTTTTCCTTCAGATAATACGATATAAGGATCACCATCAAAATCAAGGAATGGTGATAGTGTATTTACCATCTCCTTTATATTCCGTCGGAACATGATCCGGCTGTCCTTCTCGATGGTGTCAGAAATCAGTATGTTAATATCACCGAAAGAAATGGCGTATAACAACTTCTTAAAAAAGGAGTCAAGCACGTCGCCGCCTTTCCCCTTGTATATTGTGTACTTGTTTGAATCTCCAGCGGGATAGTCAAACTCACCAGGTTTTATTGAAGTATTTGTAATAACATAGGGGTTCTTGTGCTCTCCATAATACACCTGTGGCCTGTCAACTGACAGTGGTATTTTAGTTTTAGTTGGAATGTCATAAATGAGCATTTCCGGCATTCCTTCAGGTGTTATCCTGTCCACCCTGTTTGCCACGATACTGTAGCCATGAGTATATATGAGATGCTTGTTTATCCAGGTTTTACTGTTTTCCGGCAGCTGAGAGATATCAAGCTCACGGGCGCCAAGCGTCATGGCAAATTTTTGACCATTCACCGTGTACCTGTCAACATCGATGTCATTGAAAGTATAATAGGGCTTCAATTCCTGCAGCTGTCGATAGGTTTGTTTAAGGGGCCTCCAGTCCCAGAGGCGAATATTTTCAAATACCGCGGCATTATTCTTAATATCATTGTAGGTAAGGTTATTCTTATTCTCAAAGGGCACTTCTTTAACCCGTTCGATATCGTAGGCCAGCCTTGTGAACTTGATATTATTTTCAATAAAGGGTCTTTCCTTGGAAAGTTCATTGGGATCTACAACAAAACGCTGCTGTAATGATGGAAATATTGTACCCAGCAGAAAATAAGCCGGGAGGATAGCCAGAAGCACAAATATAGGAAGCTTGAAGCTGCGTATAAAAATATTTGCAAAAAGTAACGCCGCAGCGGCAAATGATATGATCATGCATACATTGTACGCGAGAAGCTGGGCGTGCACGCCTGTATAACCGGCTCCGAAAAAATCACCCTGTTGGGAGAAAAGCAACTGGTATGCCGAGATCCGGTAACCAACACCAAGCAATAACACCATACTTCCCAGGAGTATTGAAAGATGGGCCCTGGCAAAACGTGAAAATTCAATCTTACTGTTATGAACAAATATGCCACTATTGAGAATGTGAAAAGCAGTTGAAAATGCTGCTAATATTACCAGCGCGAACATGAGCCAGCTGTAAAGGAACTGGTAGAATGGCAATGAAAATACATAGAATCCCAGGTCATTATTAAAAATCGGGTCGGTGGGAAAACCTGAAAAAGATGCTGAATGCACATGCATGAGGTATTCTTTCCAGTAAGCCGAAGCCGCCGTTCCCATGAGAAAACCAACAAATACAACACCAATGGTTAGAATAATGAGAGCAAGCTTCCTGGGGGATCCCACTACGGGGAGTTGCAGCCTGTCCAGGATGTTGTTGGTAAATATTCTACCACGTCCGCCAAGCAATCGTATCAACAGGTAATTAAGAAAGAAGAGAAAAATAAATGCTGCTGAAAATGCACCGTGAACGTTGAACTTGGTGAAGAAAAGTGTCCAGAATATGTTCAGACTGTCATAGATTGCGAACCATCTGAAATCAACGTAAAATTTTGATATGAGCTGTATGATAATATACAAGATGATTACCAGTGCTATTCCCCATCCAAAACGTTTATTCATTGTCAGTACCTCTTTGTATTTGTGGATATTGTGTTATTTCTCTTGAATTATTGTTCAGCGTATAGCTTTCATACGGGGCAGGCATTTGAGATTTTACAAACCAGTACTATCCCGTATTTTTCTGCAACCATGGTATACGCTTTTTCCAGCGCCGTAAACAACTTTGAACTGTCACCGGTAACAATTGTACTCATCTGACCCATGATGACAGTAAGATCGGATTCTTCCAGCACGCTGATAAATTCGTTAATTATTGGGCCGATACCGGGTTCTCCAAGAGGGTACAGGCTTAATTCCATACTGGTAATCATACCTGGCACCTCCCCGCGATAAAATTGCCAAAAACTGGAAACAGGTTTTTCCCGATTGCTTCACAATATGATGAAAATGGAATTGCCCACCTGTATGGCAGCATAAAGGTAGAGCCTTTGAGGGTTGCTTCCCCTTCAGTCGACAGAATTTTCTTCAATTCAAACCAGCTGAAGAAGTGTGCATTCCCAAATACCAGGTCTTTGTCACCTTTCAGCCTGCGTACCAGGCCCATGTAAGAGAAGGAGTTCAGTACTCCGGTGATAATAACACCACCGGGACGGGTCAGCAATGCCATTTTGTGTATTGCTTTCCTGTAATCAGGAATAAACTCAAGTGACGTTATGGCAATAGTGATATCAAACTGTTCATTGAAATCAGTTTCCATGAAATCACCCTGAATAAACCTGGTATTATCAAGATTCTTTTCACTGGCAGATCGTATCATTGATTCTGAAATATCAATACCAGTAACGGAATATCCGTTATTCACCAGCCATTTTGTCCAGTGGCCAGTGCCCGATCCTACTTCAAGTACCCCGGGATGCGACTCAGGTGAAGGTAAAAGAGTAGAGATTGCGTTTTTTTCAAACTCGTCAATTTTCATTGTTACGGGATGACTATACCATTGGTCATATGAATCGGCTATGTTGTTGAAGTCAAACTTTGAACCCTTTACCACTTACACTGCTCCTGTAGAAATATACATAATACGTTATTGTAATAGGTGTTTTCTTTTTCGTCAATACCATAATATTTATGATGTGAACCTGGTTTTTCCGGTATATTCAATTGTATGGATGGAATGATAAAAAGAGGCAACCATAATTTTTTGGTATAAAAAAAAGAGACGCATTTGTTCGCGTCTCTTTTTTACTGGTATTATTTCACCGTACCGTGATTAGGGTGTGGATGATAATATGCGTCAATGCTTCTCTGTTCGATCTCGCTTTTTTCAGTAAACTTAATAAAACTACTGGAGATAAGAGAAAGTGGACCTTTTGCGGGTGGTAACCCCAGTTTTCTCAATTTCTCTTCAATGGATTTGTAATTAATAAGTTGAAGATCATATGAGACCTTTATTCGTCCCTTCTCTGGTCGCATATTAATGCTGTGTATACCCAGCAGGCTGGAAAGTACATCCCGAAGCCTTTTGCGCTGCTTATCATTAATTCTTCCTCTCAGAAAAAAGGTATGTGATCGTTTTATATCCCTCATGGCGATACCTCTTATATTCGATATTTTCAGATTTCAATGAACTGTTTTTTAAGTTGAATAACTACATGTAATATACTTCAAAACTGCATGCAAATCAACAAATTTAGTAAATAATAATATACTTTATAAATACTCAATAAAAAATTTATTCACACATACTTCTATTAGTTATATGTACTTTTGCAGTAAAAAGTGTTACATTTTTCATTCATTTTGTTGCAGAATCCATAAAAAACGTGAATAATATAATAAATAATAAAGAGGGGCAGAATCATGGCAGAGATAATGCAATTTGATCCAGGTGAATTAACCCGGGAAGTTGTTGCATCAATTAAGGGACAAAAGCACATACATGTGATCTTTTCAACCTTTGGTGAGCGTGAAGCGTCGTTGATATATGAAAAGATCTCACTGTTACGTGAGAACCTTGGTGAACTGGTTGATACAATTTACCTGTCACACAGGCGCGCGGGTGACGATGAAGAAAAAACTGAACAGATGGCGCTGAAAGCTGATCATAACGTGGAGATATTGATTTGCAACAACCTGGAAGTTCCGGATATGGGAGAAGAGAAAGGTAAAGGGGCGGATATGCGAAGAGCCCTGTATCATATAAATACCACGAAGGTAAAAAATAACCCCGATGATCATATAGTCATATTTCTTGATGCCGACGTGGTGCCCCAATACTTCGGGGCTCATTTCGTAACCGGTCTTGCGGGTGCCGTGTTAAAAGGTA
>Ga0102934_1002528_pt1 | contig 12617 bp, 13 predicted proteins | sample SalPonR2_A_D1_MG_FD_78175 | JGI IMG/M metagenome (GOLD analysis project Ga0102934, IMG submission 78175) | Salt pond soil microbial communities from South San Francisco under conditions of wetland restoration - Salt Pond MetaG R2_A_D1_MG | ecosystem: Environmental > Aquatic > Marine > Intertidal...
AGAATTACAGAAAGATTTATACCCGAAATTGAAATAGAGATTAACAATTATAAATTAAATCAGATAGCTAACATTGATGGCAGTATTAGCACTCTTAAAGGTACAATAGATGGAGGAGTTACTTTAAGAGGTGAAATGCAAAACCCACAATTAAGTGGAAATGTAGGTGTAGATTTATCTAGGCTTGCCGTGGAGGGAATTGTTGATATAACTAATATAAATGGTAATTTATCCTTTGATGAAAGAAAGATTACTTTAAATGATATTAAAGGTAAGTTTGGGGAAGGCAATTTTAATTTAACAGGTAACATAAACTACTTAAATCAGGAAAATTTCTGGGAAGTAAGGTTACAGGGAGAGAACTTCCAATTTAACAGGGGTTCTTTTAATGGATATTATAATCCAGATATAAGAATTTTAAATGAATTCAGTTCTCCTTTAATATTTGGCGATTTAAGGGTATTTGATTTTGTAGTAGACAGTGAATTAAACTGGCCTACTTCCCAATCGGAAGAGACTACCGAACCATTATTTACTCCTGATTTGAAATTAACCTTGATTCCGGGAGAAAATGTCTATTTCCGGAGTGAAAATATTGATATTCAGGTGGAAGGGGGTAGCTTACAGCTAAACTATCAAGATGAGGAACTAACGTTTATTGGCAGATTATCAAGTAATCAAGGGACACTTGATTACTACAATAATAAATTTATAGTTGATAATGTGACAGCTACTTTTGAAAAATATAGTGATAATATTCCCGTAATTCATTTAGTTGGTAGTACAATAGCAGGCGGAACAAGGGTATTTATCTATGTAGACGGTCCGGCTGATAACTTGAATATCAGTTTTGGATCTCAACCTGAACTTCCTCAGGATAAGATTATTGCCCTTCTAACTAGAAGAGGCGGATTAAGAGGTTTTACTTCAGAAGACGATTTTGAACCCGGTTCACTAGTTGAATCAGAATTATTTAGATACGTGGGTGAACAGGTCCAATTAAACTTTGTGCAAAGAGTGGAAAGAAGTCTGGCAAATATTTTTGCCCTGGACCGCTTTGAAATAGACACCTATTCATTAGCTGGTGAACAAGAAGTTACAGTTTATTTAGGCAAAGATTTAACAGATAAACTATATCTACAGTATACCGGAACATTCTCCCCGGAAATAAGGGATAGTGAGTTAACTTTCGAATATGATATTAATAAATATCTTAACTTAGAAGGTGGCTGGTACGGGGAAGATGATTATAGATTTTTACTAGAAACAACAATCGAATTTTAAATGAAGGAGGAAAATAATGAAAAAGAGATTTATCTTATTAGTATTATCTGTATTAATAATTACAGTTATGGCTTCTACAGTCATATCTGCACAGTCGCAGGATCAGTCAATCACAGCTATAGAAATACAGGGTAATGAAAATATAATGAGAAGTGAAATTTTATCAGAGGTAGAAACTAAAGTTGGCGATTCATTTAATAGTGAACAAATAAAAAGTGATATGCAGTCAATTTATGATTTGGGATATTTTCAAGATGTCAAAGTTAATTTCCAAAATTTTGAAGGTGGTCTCAAAGTTATATTTAATGTGGTAGAAAACCCCAAGATTCAAGAGATCAATATCGAAGGATTAGAAGTATATGATAAAGCACAGATTATTGACTGGCTTGGTGTAAGAGAAGGCAGTATTCTAAATGTAAATAAGTTGAATTCTGGTTTAAAGAATGTAATTACTAATTATCAGGATAACGGTTACCTGGTAGTTAACATTACTGATGTTAATATTTCTGAGGAAGGGATATTAAATATAGTATTAGATTTAGGTCATATTAATGAAATCAAATTAGATGGCAATAAAAAGACTAAAGATTATGTCATCATGAGAGAAATAGCCTTACAAAAAGGTGATGTGTTAAATATTAATGATGTCAGAGAAGCATCCCGAAAAATTTATCGGTTAAATTACTTTACAGATATTAGTCCGGAATTAGAAAGAATTGGAGAAGACAGTAATGAAGTCAATGTAATATTTAAGCTAACCGAGAAAAAGACAGGTAACTTTAACTTCGGTGGTGGTTATAGTTCTAGAGATGGTTGGTTTGGTTTTGTAAAGGTCAATGAATCAAATCTGGGAGGTAACGGCCAAACTTTAGGATTTAATTATCAGTTTGGTAGAAATGATTATTATAATCTGAACTTTTTCGAACCTTACTTCATGGGTTATCCAACTTCTTTAGGATTAAATATTTATAATAAATATACTGATAGAGATGATTATACTGAAAGATCTATTGGAGGTAGTATATCAGTTGGACATGATATATATAGAGGTTGGCGTGGTACCGCTAGATATAAAATCGAAAATACAACTATTAATGCCATTAGTTCAGAATATGAAGATAGCAGTACAGAGTTGAGAAGTATTACATTTTCCGCTCGAAAAGATACAACTAATTACCCCTATAACCCGACTTCAGGTAGAAATGATAACCTATCTGTTGAATTTGCCGGAGGACTTTTAGGTGGTGACGCTAACTTCACTAAATATAATTTTGATTTAAGAAGATACTATGGTGGATTTAAAGAAGATCACTCCTGGGCATTAAGATTAAAAGGTGGGGCTTCAACCGGTATCCTACCGCTTTCAGAAAAGTATAATCTGGGAGGTTCTGATTCACTGAGAGGTTACAGCCTATATTCCTTTACAGGTGATCATTCTCTCTTAACTCAGGTAGAATATAGGATGCAGTTCATGGATAATCTAACAGGTGTCATATTTGTTGATGGAGGACAAACCTGGGATAAGGATGAGACCATTGTTCTTGACGACCTTAATTATGGATATGGCCTAGGTGTTAGAATTAATACAGCTATCGGTCAGATTAGATTGGATTACGGTTGGAATGAAGACGGTATTGGTAAGACCCACTTTAGTCTTGGTAACACATTTTAATTGCCTGGAAGGAGTAATAAATATTGAAAGATAAAAAGAAACTAATTATTATAATAATAGCGATGGTTGTAGTAGTAAGCAGCCTATTACTCCTCTACCAGTATGTGAATTTTGAAGGAGAGGAAAACAAGTTAAAGGATAAGATTGGCTATGTAAATATCCAGACCCTTTTTAACAGCCATCCTCTTAAAAAAGAAGCAGAAAATACTTTAAATAATCTAGCCCGTGACATGCAGTTGGAATTAGAAAACAAGCTAGAAGATACCCCCAAAGAAGAGCATCAACAGTTAATAGATGAATATCAGAAGAAGTTATCAAAAAAGGAAAATGAACTGATTGATAATATAGTGGTTGATATTGAAAAAAAGATAAGGAAAATAGCAGTTGAAAAAGAAATGAAGGTTGTTGTTAAAGAGCAGGATGTAATTAAAGGTGGTTATGACATAACTCAACTTGTCTTGCAGCGGATTGAAAAGAGACAAGAATAAAGCAATAAAGGGAGGTTTGATCCATGTTGAGAGAAATAATAAGTGGGCTACTTATTGTATTGATTTTAATAACCGGATTTTTTGCTTATATAATTCTCTTTGATGTAAAAGAGATCAAATCTCCTTCCATGACTTTAAATAAGGAACAATACAATATTGAAACTGATATTAATAGTAATACAATTAAACAAAACTTATTGAGTCCATTTATAGAGTCGGTTCAGGCCCAGGAGGATTGGCTTGAATTTCATCAAAAAGCGGACCAGGAATATAAAAATATATTAAGTAAGGTGGGTGTCAATCAGGACCTACTTTTTATTGAAGAATATAAAGATGATTTAGAGCATAAAAGAGAACAACTTGATAGAGATTTTCAAGAATATAAAGAATATATCAATAATATAACTAAGAAAGAAATTGAATACTATTCTTCTTTAGTTGAATATGAGATGGAACAGTCCTTAGAAAATTTACGTAAAAAATATGATGAAGAATTTGCTGAATTTGAAAAGCAGGTCCAAGCAGCTAATAGAAATGAACTCTTAAATTATAGACTCAAGTTAGAAACCCTGGATTTAAAAGAAGCAGAAGCCGAAAATTACAGAAATAAAATTGAAGAAATTGAATCAGAAAAAAGCATTAAGATCAACAATAAATTAAATGAAATTTACTATACACTTCGTATTAAACGGGAAGAATTAGAAAAAGAAAAAGAAGAGAAAATAAGTAAGTTAGAAAAAGAGTTTATTCGCGGCAAAGAGAATCAGATTGAACAAAAAAAGCTCGAACTTGAAAATGTTTTAACCCTTTTTCAAAAGAACAGATATGCTGCTTTAAAAAAACAGATGAATGAATTTAAAGCAGTACTTAATCAAGAAAGTTCTGATTTATTTCAAAAGAGAAACGCGATTCAAGAGATCGTGCAAAATGATTTAGAAAGTCTCAAAAAAGACTATATCGATTCTACTGAGGAGAGAAATTAAATGTATAAAAAAATATCTATAATATTAGCTCTAATCATTATTGCCTTAGTTGCATATTTTAATTTCTATACTACTGAAAAAAAGATTGGGGTAATCGATATGAACCAGCTGCTTGCAGAAAGCCAGCGAGCAGCCGAACTGCAGAGCAATCTACAAGAAAGAGGTAAAGAATTAGAGAAAAAGTATGAAAATTTAAATTCCGAAGATGTGGATTTAGAAAAAAAAGAGAATCAAATTTCGATGGAATATGCACAGGCCAAACAGGAGATAGAAAAACAGCTTAATAATGAAATAGATCAGGTTATTAATGAATTAAATCAAAATAATGAGTACCAGGTAATACTATATAAAAACAAAGTATATTATGGTGGAGAGGATATTACAGACCGAGTAATCAAGCTTTTAGATGAAAAATATTCTGAGGTTGATGAAAATGAATCTGAATAATAAAAAAGAATATACTTTAAAAGAAATATTAAGGAGTATTGAAGGTACATTTAAAGGATTATTTTCCAAGACCCATATCTTTACAGGTATTAGTACAATTGAAGATAACAAGGCTGATAAAATTACTTTTGCAGAAGATAAAAAAAATATACAAAAAGCAGAAAAAGAAGCAGAAGGTTTAGTGATAGTAGGGATAGATGATGAAAGCAGTATAAAAAATAAACTAGAGGTTGAAAATGTTAGACTTACTTATGCTAAAATAGCTAAATTATTCAATCCCCTTCCTTACTATAATCCGGGGGTAGCTTCTACAGCTGTGATAGAAGATACTGTTAAAATAGGTAAGGGTATATCAATTAATCATAATACATATATAGGTGAGAATACTGAGATAAATGATAATGTAATTATCGGTCCCGGTGTAACAATTGGTAAAAATGTAAAAATAGGATCAAACACTATCATTCATCCTAATGTAGTAATAGAGAGAGACACTATTATTGGCAAAGATGTTACTATTGAAGCCTCTTCAGCAATAGGTTCTGAGGGTTATGGTTATGTTACTGTGAAAGGGCAGCATCATCATATTCCTCAATTAGGAAATGTAATTATTGAAGACGAGGTAGAGATAGGGGCGAGTGTCACGATTGACCGGGCTACGCAATCTTCTACAATTATAGGCAAGGGTACTAAAATTGATAATCAGGTCCAGATTGGACATAATGTAGAAATAGGCAAAAACTGTTTAATTGTAGCCCATGTAGGTATAGGAGGCAGTACAACTATAGGCGATAATGTTATCTTAGCCGGTCGCGTTGGAGTAATTGATCATGCCGTAATTGGCGATAATGTGGTAGTTGGGGCAGCCAGTGTTGTAACTTCTGATATACCGGAAGGTAAATTTTATCTCGGTAATCCCGCTCAAGATAAAATGAAGGAGATGCGGATGAGGGCTGTAAGAAATAGATTACCAGAATATAGTAAACTTTTAAAAAAATTAAAGCAAAATGAGGAAACGGATAAATAAAAAAGAGGAAGGATGAAGAAGTTGACTGGACAAAGCAGGCAGCAGAATACTATCAATAAAAAGGTTTCAATAAAAGGGATTGGGCTTCATACCGGCAAAAAAGTTAATATGAAGTTATTACCTGCTCCTGTAAATACGGGTATTATTTTTAAGAGAACTGATCTTAATAATACTCCTAGTATTGAAGCCACTATAGCAAATGTTAGCTCCACTGAAAGGTCAACTAACCTTGGTCAAGAAAATATTAGTGTTTTTAATGTAGAACACTTTATGGCTGCTTTAAGAGCATACAATATAGATAATATTAAAATTGAGTTAAACAATAAAGAACTACCAGCTTTAGATGGAAGTGCAAAAGTTTATTTAGATTTATTAGAAAAAGCAGGTATAAAAGAGCAGGATGAAACCAGAAGAATAGTTAAGATAAAAGAAAATTACTTTATCAAATCAAAAAATAAGTACTTAGGAATATTTCCTTCCGATAAATTGAAAATTAATTATTTAATCAAGTTCGACCATCCGGTAGTGCAAACAGAGTATTTTGAATTTGAATATACCCCAAAAAGCTTCAGGGAAGAAATAATACCGGCGCGTTCTTTTGGATTTCAAAATGAGATTGAAGAATTAAAAAGAAGAGGTTTAGGATTAGGTGGTAGTCTTGATAATGTAATATTATTAAAAGAAGATAAAGTAGTTAATAAATTAAGATTTGAAAATGAATTCGTAAGACACAAAATTTTAGATTTAGTAGGAGATCTTTATTTGAATGGTCCAATAATTGGTGAAATTATAGCTATAAGAACAGGACATTCTGAAAATTATCAGATTAGCCAATTAATACAGGAAGGTATGAATTAATAAGATTAAAAAAAGAGGTGAATAAAATGTCTAGCCCGGAAGAAATTTTAGAAGTTCTTCCCCATCGTTATCCCATGCTTTTAGTAGACAAAATAGTGGAGATAGAACCAAAAGAAAAAATAGTTGCAGTAAAAAATGTTACTTTTAATGAAAACTTTTTTCAAGGTCATTATCCTGAAAAACCAATCATGCCAGGTGTTTTAATTATAGAAGCCATGGCTCAAGCGAGCGGCTGTCTATTATTAAAAAGCATCGAAAAAGAAGAAAAAGAAATGTATTATTTTGCGGGTATTGATAAAGCTAAATTTAGAAAAACAGTTATTCCTGGCGACCAAGTAAAGTTAAAATGTGAAGTACTCAAATTCAAGAAAAGGGTGGCTAAAGTAAAAGGAGAAGCATATGTGGGTGATGATTTAGTTGCTGAAAGCAGACTGCTTTTTGCAATGAAATAATATTGAAAGGAGAAATCTATATTGAGATCAGGAGAACAAAATAATAAGGTATTAAATATTTCTGATAAATATCAGAGATCATATATTCATCCTAATGCCAAGATTGGGAAAAATGTAGAAATAGGTCCTTTTTCTACAATTGGACCCTATGTGGAAATCGGAGATAATACAAAAATAGGTTCTCATGTAGTGATAAAAGGGGAGACCACTATTGGATTAAGTAATAAGATTTACCATGGTGCCTCTCTAGGAGTTGCTGTTGAAGATAATAAAAATGATAAGAATCTTTTTATAGGGGATAATAATATAATCCGTGAATTTGTGAAGATTGAAAGCGGCTCTTCCCGGGGAAATGGAGAAACAAAGATAGGTAATAATAATATGATTATGTCTTACTGTTATATTTCCACTAACTGTAATCTATCCAATCATATTATTATGACCAATGCATCTTCTTTAGGGGAAGAGGTTTTAATTGAAGATCACGCCGTGATTGCAGGTATGACTACTATTAAGGATTATATAAGGATAGGAAGAGTTGCAATGGTCGGTGGACATTCCAATGTATTAAAAGATGTTCCTCCCTATGTAATAGTTGACGGTCATCCTGCCCATGTTTCAGGTATAAATATTATAGGATTAAGGCGCAACAAAATTAAGCCTTCGGTCCGTAAAGAGATTAAAAAAGCCTATAAAATTCTTTATAGATCAGATTATAGTATAAAAGACGCCATTAATAAAATGGATAATCAATTAAGTGAAGTACAGGAGATAGAACACTTTTTAAGATTTTTAAGAAATGTACAAAGGGGCATTTGTCAATAGAAAGGAGTATATCCGGTTTGAATAATATAGGATTGATAGCTGGCTACGGAAAACTACCTATTTTATGGGCTAAAAAGGCAAAAGAACATGGGGTAAAAATTCACGCCTTTCCCATAAAAGAAGAATATTCGGAAGAACTAAGAGATTATTCAGATACAATTGATTATATCAGTGTTACACAGTACAATGCATTGTTAAACAAATTAAAAAAATATAATATAGAAAATATAATAATGATTGGTAAAGTAAACAAGAAACATCTATACGAAAAAAAGGAATTTGATCAGCGTTTTCTAAAGTTAATAAATGACACTGATAATAGAGAAGATAATAGTATTTTAGAGAAGTTACTTGCTGAGTTTAAAAAAGAAGGAATCAAGGTATTAAAACAAAATCTTTTTATGGATGACTTATTAGTTTCCGCAGGGCAGTTCAATAATATAAAACCTGATGATAGTTTATTAGAGGAAATGAAATATGCTTTCAAAAAAGCTAAACAGATTGCAAACTATAATATCGGGCAAACTGTTTTGACTAATAATAAAGCAGTAGTAGCTGTAGAAGCTATTGAAGGAACTGATCAAGCTATAAAACGGGCCGGTAATTTGGTGAAAGAAGGAGTAGTTATGGCGAAAGTAAGTAAAAAAAATCATGATTTTCGCTTTGATATCCCCACAATAGGTGTGGATACTATAAAAAATTTAAAATCCATTCAGGCCAAGGGCCTGGTTTTAGAAAGCAACAAGATTTTTGTTATTGACAGGGATAAAGTAAAAAAATTAGCTAATCAAGCTGAATTATCTATAATATCTATTACTACCGAGGAGGTCTAAAATGACCGGTAAAATCATGGTAATTGCCGGTGAAATTTCCGGGGATGAAAGGGCAGCTGAAGTAGTGAAAAAAATTCAGGAACTTAATCCTCATGTAAATTTTTTCGGTATGGGTACAACCAAATTAAAAGAACAGGGTGTAGAAGTAGTAATAGATCCTACTGAATTAGAATCAGTTGGGATCTGGGAAGTTATTAAAAACTACCAAATACATAAAGAACATTATAAGGTTATGAAGGATATTGCTAAAAAAAGAGATCCAGATGTACTTTTTCTAGTGGATTATTCTGGCTTTAATATGTTTATGACTAGATTAGGTCATAAGATGGATATACCTGTAGTCAACTATTTTCCACCTTCAGCTTGGCTGTGGGGAGAATGGAGAGCCAAATTTTTAGCAAGGTATAATCCAGTAGTTGCAGCCAATTTTCCTATGGACCGGGATGTCTATAGAAGAAATAAGGCTGAGACAAAGTTTGTTGGTCACCCTCTTTTAGATGAAATTAATGTTGAAGCTGAAAAGGATGAATTAAAAAACACTTTTGAACTTAAAGAAAATGAGATACCTATTGCCCTTTTACCAGGTAGCCGAAAAGCAGAATTAGAAAAACTCTTACCAATAATGTTAAAAACAGCTGTTAAATTAAGAGAAGATAATAAAGATTATGTATTTATAATTCCATCTGCAGATCCAAAGTTTAATGATTTTATTGAAAAAAATGTTATAGATTATCCCTTAAAGGTTAAAATAGTAAATAACCATACCCATAAATTATTAAAGATGAGTCATTTTGCAATAGTTTCTACAGGTACTGCTACTTTAGAAGCGATGATTTTGAATACTCCGATGGTTATTATTTATAAATTCAGTGATGTAACATACAAGATGTTTAAATACTTAAGTAATCAGGAATTTTTCAGTATGCCTAATATTATAGCAGAAAAAAAGATTGTGCCTGAATTAATGCAGGAAGAAGTAACCCCTGAAAAAATATATGAAGAAGCCCATTATATTCTTTCTAAACCATATTTAATGACCGATATTAAGATAAAATTAGTTTCTGCAGCAGAGAAATTAGGCTCACAAGGGGCTATAGATAAGACTGCGCGTTTAGTAATGAGGGAAGGAAATATAGATGTACTTAAAAAATAAAAGGAAACTCATACTTATATTTCTCATGATTATAATCCTGATAGCAGGTATTTCCTTAACTATATATTATGAAATCAACAAGGATGAAGAAACTGTAGTTGAGAGGGAGCAGCAAGATCAGCAAGAATATTTAACCCAGATTGACTTGGAATTATTTAATAATGATAAGACTATCAAATGGAATGTTAATAGTGAAAAACTAACAAGAGAAAACAATGGAAGTATCTATAAAATGGATATCCTCGAGTTTACAGCCTTTGAAAATGAAGAGTTAATTTATACTGGTCGGGGAGATAAGGCAAACTACAATAAAAATAAGGAACTTTTTAGTTTTACTGGTGATATAAATATAAATAGGGATGATTCGATTTTACAAACTAACCAAATAGTTTGGAATAGAAAAAATGATATAATTAAAGGAGAAGGTGGAGTAAGGTTTGAAACTTCTCGATTTGTCATCACATCTGAAAAATTTTCAGCCCCTCTTTCTTTAAATAAGATAGAATTTATAGGAAATGAGGATGCCAAGGCGAAAGTTGAATGGAGGTAAAGATCCATGAATAAATTGTTTCAAAAAAAGACTGCAATAATTTTATTTATTATTATATTATTTTTATTTAATATTAATGTTTTAGCTCAGAAAAATCTTACCGCCGATAAGTTAACATTTAAAAAAAGTGAAGAAGGTACCAATATAATAGAAGCGAATAATAATGTGAAGTTGATTTATAATGAAATTACAATTACAGGAGATTATGCTTTATATAAACAGGCGGAGGAGTTAATTAATTTTGATGGTAATGTTAATATAACTATGGAAAATAAAAATCTAAAGGGTAATCACCTAAAATATAATCTAAATGAAGAGAGATTAAATATGAATGAAAATGTTCAAATAAGTGCAGAAGATATTAAAGGTAATAGTAACAAGCTTAGTTATAATAGAAATAATAATATAATTGAATTAACAGGGAAGGCTCATATTGAGTACGAGAACCTCAAAGCTGATGCCGATAAGATAGTTATTTATGAAAATGAAGATAGAGCCGTACTAACGGGTAATGTATCAGGCACTCAGAATGGCAATGAATTTCAGGCAGAACAGATAGAGATATTCGATAGAGGTAACAGGATAGAAATGCAGGGGAATGCTCAACTAAATATAATTTCTGAGGAGTAAAAAATAGATGACAATTACTGCGAAAGAATTAGTAAAAAAATATGACAACCGAAGAGTTGTTAATAAAGTTAATCTTCGTGTAAATAAAGGAGAAATTGTAGGCTTATTGGGACCAAATGGGGCTGGTAAAACCACTACTTTTTATATGATTGTGGGTTTAATTAAGCCAGACCATGGTAATGTCCATCTTGATGAGGAAGATTTGACTCATCAACCTATGTATCAGAGAGCAAAAAAAGGGATAGGATATTTATCACAGGAACCTTCTGTTTTTAGAAAAATGAGTGTATATAACAATATAAAGGCAGTTTTAGAATTAAGAGACTTAACTGATGAAGAAATGAAAAGCCGGATAGAAGAACTTTTAGATGAATTTCATTTAAATAAAATAAGAGATAGTTATGGATATCAATTGTCAGGTGGAGAAAGAAGAAGGGTAGAAATAGCAAGATCATTGGCAATTGAACCTTCTTTTATTCTTTTAGATGAGCCCTTTACAGGTATTGACCCGATAGCGGTAAGTGAAATTCAGAAAATTATTATGTATTTAAAAGAAAAAGGTCTGGGAGTATTAATTACAGATCACAGTGTAAGAGAAACCTTAAGTATTACCGATAGAGCCTACATCATGTATGAGGGAGATATACTGATGTCCGGGAATTCTGAAGAGATTGCAGAGAGTGAATTAGCGAGAGAGTTTTATCTCGGAGATGAGTTTCAAATATAATATTTTTTAAATGAAATAATAAAAATAATATAATTATGATTGAAAAACTGTCTGGTAGCTAATTGTACTTTACAGGGAGGTAAACTTTTGAAGTTAGTTTATAAATATATAGCAAAAGAATTAATAATGCCCTTTTTCTTTGGTGTAGCAGCATTTGTAGGTATCTTTATCGGTACAGATTTATTATATAGATTAACCGATTTTTATTCCAATTGGGGGATAAGTATAATAACATTAATAGAATTGTTTTTTTTAAGTTTACCTTCTATAATTGTATTAACCTTTCCGATGGCTACCTTGTTAGCAATTATTATGGCTTATAGTCGACTTTCGAATGATAGTGAGATAACAGCTTTTAGGGCTGGTGGAGTTAGTATTTATAGATTAGTTATACCGGCAGTAGTATTAGGTTTGATAATGAGTTTTTTTGCTATCGGTTTAAATGAATATGTAGTTCCTCAGTCGAATTATTTATATGATAAAATTGTCTGGGAATTTAAACATGGAGAAAAGTTACCTAACACTCAGTATAATCTTTATTTGACACCTCTAGATGATCAAACTAATAGACCGGATTATATTTTATACACACATCAATTTGATGGAGATACAGGCATAATGCATGATGTTTATCTGCAGGATTATGAAGAAGGTGCCCCCACAGTTTTAATACAGGCGGAACGTGCTG
>Ga0102934_1002530_pt1 | contig 12612 bp, 15 predicted proteins | sample SalPonR2_A_D1_MG_FD_78175 | JGI IMG/M metagenome (GOLD analysis project Ga0102934, IMG submission 78175) | Salt pond soil microbial communities from South San Francisco under conditions of wetland restoration - Salt Pond MetaG R2_A_D1_MG | ecosystem: Environmental > Aquatic > Marine > Intertidal...
ACAAGCCTGGAAGACTGCCAGAACGTTTTGGTGACCAATGTCCCGCGCCCCGAAATCGACGTAGTGATCGAAGCACCTGCGGTCGTTCCTCGTCAATACGACAGTGTCGAGGTGGTTGCGCGCATCACCAATCGTCGGCCATCGAGAGGTATGGGCGTTGATGCGCCGTTCGTAAATTTCCAGCTCGACTTGCCTTTCGCGCCTTCGACGTTCATGGTCGAACGCGTTAACGATGACGGTGTCATCGACGACGGGCGACCTGAACCCGACTGCACGATCGGTCCATTGACCGGCTGCGAGGCTGAAGCGCTGTGGCCGAACGAGACCTTCGTCGTTCGCTTCGAGCTGCCGACTGCGGGCCTTGCCGTAGGGCACGAAATCTCGATTGTTCTGGATGCCCAGGCGCCTGAAGGGGAGGTCACCGCGCCGAGCGGCACTCAGACGACCGTGACCATTGGACCGCTGGCCGATATCGTGGTTACGAGCAGCGAAGGCGTTGTCAGCGACTGCCAGTTTCAGTGCGCCAGGTTGGCGACCAGTTGCCCTCCGGCCACCCGAATTCCTGCGTGTTCGCTGTCAGATGCGCTGGATCTGGTTCAATTCGCTTCACCCGATGTGGGAAATCCGATTATTCAGCTTGCGCAGGGCACCTATCGCATCGACGGTGCCAGTGCCCCTTACGAATTCGATTCGCCAATCTTTCTGCAGGGCCTGGGTCCAGAACGAACGCTTTTAAGTGGTGGAGGCGAGTTTCCATTGATCAATGCGACAAGCATTGCCGTCACGCTTCAGGACCTCGCGTTGGTTTCAGGAAATGGAGTAGGTACGTCGTCTGGCGCTGTGGTCGACGTTGGCATCGGGGCAGGACTTGTGCTCAAGAATGCTCGTATTAGCGACAGCGAGGGCCGCAGTGTGATTCGGAACCGTGGCAATCTGATCATTGAGCAGGTTAGCTTCAGTGACAATTTTGCCGTCAACCACTTGATCGAAAACGGAAAGACTCTGAATCTAACTAATGTCATGCTGTTGGATAATCGCCTCGAGCGCTTATTTGATCGTGGCCTGCTTGGAAACTTGTCTGGAACGCTTGATCTGACTCATGTCACGGCTACGGGCAATATCGGTCCTGTGCTCTATTCCTTGCCCAGTTCGGGGGGCGTTCGAATCGCCTCGAGCGTGTTTGCCGATGCGGATCAACAGACCTGTCGCTTTGATGCGGTCTCGAATCAATCATCCCTGGGCGGGAATATCTTCCGCCCGAACTCCGATTGCCCGATCGCTGCCAGTGATCTGATAAGCAGCGAGCCGTTGTTAGCCGAGCGTCAAAGCCTGGCTGGGATTCCCTATCGTGCCCCGCTGCCCGAGAGTCCTATCATTGATCGAATCGATGTAAGTTGCTTGCCGACTGATCTCATTGGCAGATCACGCCCCATCGATGGCGACGGCGACGGCCAGGCTGCCTGCGACTCGGGCGCGATCGAGATCCTGTTGGATCGCATCTTTCGCGATCGCTTTGATGGCCAATGACAGCGAGAATTGAGCGAACGCACGATGAGGAATTTGAAATGATCAAACGATTTTCGATCGCCGGATTAGTGATTGCAGGTCTGCCTTTCCTGCTGGTCTTCCAGCCGCTAACCGCATTCACGCAGGACCCCGCATCAACACCTATCCCGGAAGATATGCAGATGATTTGATTCATCCGCGAGGCGCGCATAGGTGAAGGAGGGAGCGGTTTTCGCCTGGCTGCATCGGTCGGGGCCCTCCTTGGGACCTGACAACACCTTCAGAAAAATTTGGTGATCATTGGAGAAAGTTATGAAAGGAAGAAAAAACATCAGACTTTTTTTGCTTGCCGCTATCGGCTCAATGCTGCTTTCGAGCTTTTCAGCCGTATCCGCGCAGACCGGCGAGAGGAGTCTTTCAATCAGCCCCTTTGGCATTTGGGTGCGGGACAACGCTCAACTTGTTCGCGGCTCCAGAGCGGGAGTCTTGATGGGCGACCCGATGGGGAGTTTCGACAACCGCAGTAGTTTCTTCTTCGGATTCACTGTGCCAGAGGACCTCACTCCGGGCTCGATACCCGTCATGCGAATGGTTTGGAGCACCTCCGGAGAGTCGTGTAGTTTCAATTTGCGCAACAACGGGCTTCATCGCCATAGCGTCAACGGTGAAGCATCTGATCCTGGTTCGCTAGTCTCGACTTCAGGCGTGCCCTTAGTTTCCAACTCAGTTTCTGAGCGAAACAATACCGCGAACTATACGCTCAATGGCCTGGGCGTGATCTCGCCGGGCGACGCGATCACGGCCAGCCTCTTTCGCTCCGAATTCGACGATACATGCCCAGGCGTCGTCATTCACGGGATCTCGGTGGTATATGAATCACAGGGCCCTTTCATCTTTCGTGATGCTTTTGAAGGAGAGTTCTGAATCAAGTGGCTACGAACGCACATGCTTTTCGAAGGCTCCCCGATGTCTATGCTGGTCCCACGCGTTTTTATTGATGGAGAGATCAATTGAGAAGACGCCATCTCAAGCGGTAACAGTGGCGAGCGTTGATTGAACAGCAGGAGGCGAGTGGCGAGTCGGTGACGGCTTTTTGCCGGCACCACAATCCGTAGCAGACGGCAGATTCCAGGACAGGCAGATTCCAGGACAGGCACAAAAAACCAGCACCAGCGGAGACATGACCGATGTTGAAGTGACCTGCACCGACCGGGCTGACGAGCTGTTCGAAGACCGCTTCGAGTCGATGTGAGTCGTTCGGGATCCGTGGGATGAATGGCTGTCCTGCGTTGGATCTCCTCGCCGGGTTTCAAGTCAACGGTTCGAGTCGAAGCGTTTCCTGGATGCAGTCGCGCTGTTGCGGGTCCACGCCGACCTCATCGGCATAGTCTCGCCATTGGGAGACAACGCGTTGCACCTCCTGAATGATGCGCTTGGCTTCGCCGCGCTTCAGCAATGCCACTTCCGCGCAGGCCTCGAAATCACTCAACTTGAAGCCGTCACGCTTGCCGTTCAGCGTCATCTGGTGCGCCGAGGTCCAATCGCCGATCGGGTTGTAGCTCCACGTCACATCATACGCGGGCGCAAGCGACCACTGCCCCCGTCGGTCCATCAGGAAGGCAATGTTCTTGACGTGATCGTCCTGGTTGCGGGCGACGATGTTGAACACCATTCTCCGAAACTGCTGCTCGATTGCTTCCGGCCCCAGATCGAGTTCTCGCATCACCAGGAGGGCCTGCTCGTATCCATAGGCACCCGCCATGTTGAAATCATAGTGCGCCAGGGCGGCGAGGGTCTGCTTGTGCAGCTTGTTGCCTTCGTCCGTCCGGTCGAAGCGCTTGGTCATGAAGTGGCGCCGACCCCCTTCCTCGAGCAGCCGACAAGGCATCATGGCAATCCCAGCGTCCTGTGCCATTCTGGAGTAAGCGTACTCGATGGCCCCATAACCCTGGGGATCCGCGAGTTCCTTGTCCCGATTGTTGCTCACTCCGTCGAACTTCAGCAGCCAGTATTCAAAACCGATGCCGGCCGGTGCCTGGCCCGAGCGAACCTGATTCGTCCGGGGGTTCCAGGCAATCAGGGCTTTGGCTCGCGCCCCCCCGGCCGAGCTGCCCACCCGCAGAATGTCGCGAACCGCCCGTTCATTTTCACGATCCGCAAAGACCGTATCGAGTGAGCTTCGATGGGTCAGAATCTCCGATGCGAGCTCGACCAGCCGCCCCACGTTGAGGTCAGTCTTCGTCGATCGAAAAGGATTGGTGGCCGGCTTGAACTCCAGCGCGCCCATTCCGCGGGTGCCGATGTAGCACAGCCGCTCCACCGCGTTGAATGACCCGGGTTTCCGCCCCTGCGTTGCCAGCCATGTGTCGATGACGGCGTTGCCGAACTTGTCCGGCAGTGAATCCGCCAACAGCCCGGGGAGGCCGCGAAAAGACCGGAAAGCCAGCTCCGGGAAACTGTAGACCTGCGGCGACAAGGGCATTCTGATCGGTGAAAGCTCGATACCGCTGCGCAAGAAGTCGCGGTCGTAGTCGAATGACGCGAGCTGCTCGCCCTCGGGCAGGCTGACATAGCCGATGTCCGTACCCCAGAGTCGAACGGTGGCCCTCGTCACCGCTCATCCCCCCATTTCCACGGTCCGTCATCGCGGCTTTGGCCGCGCTTTCTGGACACGCGTTTTGGTAGATCCTCGGCCTTGACCACCTGCGAGGGGCGGACCCTCGGCTCAGGCAACAACAGCTCGAGGCGCTCCAGCAAGTCCAGCTCACGCAGCACCCGGAGCAGCGTCCTGGTCTGCGTGGTGTCTCCCGCCTCCAGGCGCTCCAGCGTCCGCTTGCCGATACCGGCCTTCCGCGCCAGCTCGGCCTGAGTCAACTGTTTCCCGATACGCTGCTGAGCAAGCCGATGCCCGAGCTCCGCCAGGGCGGACGCGTCGTTATGCAGCTCTTGGAATTTCATTTGAGCACCTGCTGTAGAAATCTTCTATATCGCAACAATAGGCGATTTTACTTGAATTTGGAGTTTTATTCGCAATTTATGGCGAGATTTGCGAGTCTTCGGGCCATGCATTCATCTGGTATTAATTCGCAATATATAGTGAATTAAGCATGGATAAACCGTTAATTCGCCATAAAAGACGCCGAAAGCCTGCAAATTCATGTGGTTTGAACTCCCGCACTCTGGCGTCGAGCGGGTCGTCGAAGAAGAGGGAGGCCCTTAGTCAATGGCTGTCCTGGAATTTCCCTTTTTATTCTGTGTCGAGCTGCGTTTCTATCCAGTCCGGGTCATCGTCATCAGGCGACCGCAATCGTCCTAGGCGAAGCCATCCACGCTCGTCGCGTGAGATAGTGGATGCGCGCTTCACGACCTGACTCCAAATATCCCTGTTTTTAGCGTTACATACTAATCCAACCATAAGTAATGCCTCATTCAGCTTGTCTCTCGGCGCTTGTGGCAAGGCGTCGTCGCGCCAGGTGTAGCCGGGTCTACATCAAGCGACGAGAACGCAGTCCACGAGCGCCGAGAGGCAAGCCCAAAGGGGGCTCCGGACGAATCCGCCTGCGGCGTTAAAGCAGCTCGACGTAGCCCGCTATGCCTTCGCCGCTTTGCCTTGCAGGCGAATCCGTCAGGAGCCCTGAATGAGGCATTACTTATGGTTGGATTAGTAAAGTAGGCATTAATTGATTTTGAATATTTCGGATAAAATGCAGATCGGGCGGGTGTCAATTGCCGCAAGCGCCGGCTCAGGTCTGGGTGAATGGTGCTGGCCGATTGCCTCTGGTTTGAGTGAATATTATCAACACAACAAAAAAGGTGTGTTAAAATGCGGACAGGTTCGCGGGAGATTCCGGAATTTACTCGCTCTGGTGTTCTACCGCCGGGAATCCACTCGGCAAGCTGGAGTGAATTTGCTGAACGATTCGGTTACAACGAGAAGCGCCGATGGCTGCTGGAAGGTCTGGATTGCCTCTTGCTGGAGCTCACCCGGGTTGGCTGCCGGTCTGTCTATATAGACGGTAGTTTCGTCACCAATAAGGAGTATCCAGGTGACTATGACCTGTGTTGGAAGATGACCGGCGTCATTGTCGAGATGCTGGACCCACTGCTTCAGGACTATTCCGAGCAAGGCAAGCGCAGGATTGAGGCCAAGTACCGGGGTGACGTCCGTGGTGCCGAATTCGGCGTACTGGAAACGGGCGCAACCTATCTGGAGTTCTTCCAGTATGACCGGGACGGGAAGCCAAAAGGCGTTGTCGAATTAAACCCAAAGAGGTCTCAGTCATGATCAGAAACGAACGACAATTGAAGATCACGAAGAAGAAAATTCGCGATTTCGAAAACGCATTGGCGCCTTTGGAGCAAGCCGAGGCGTCTCATCCGGAACTCAGAAAACGGATGCAGATTGAATCCATCAAGTCCGATGTTGCCCAGCTCAAGCGCGAGGTGGACGATTACGAGCAGCTCAAGACCGGTGCGATCCAGGTCCTCGATGCGCCGTCATTCGACGCACTACCGGATTTGATTACCAAGGCGAGAATCGCGCGCAACCTGACTCAGAAGCAGTTGGCAGAGAAGTTGAATATGCGAGAACAACAAATCCAGCGCTACGAGACCAGCGGCTATGCTAGCGCCTCGTTTGCGGTCATGCAGAGAGTTATCGACGCTCTTGATATCACGATCGAAGAGAAGGCTACGCTGAATAAAGTGGTGCAGTAACACCGGCGACTGTTTTGTGCGACTTGGCGCAGGCGCGCAGCTGGAGCTCCCCGTCCAGTGCAAGAACCAGCTTGACCATGGTTTCCAAAGTGAAGTTGGTGCTGCCGCGCAGGAGCTTGGTGATGTAGGCGGGGTTTGTTCCGATGCGGCGGGCCAGCTCACTCTTGTTGACGCCCCGTCGTTGCATCAGCGACTCCAGTGAGTCGGTGAAATCCATTTCCACGTTGGCCAACTCATAGTCGAGCGTTTCGCGAAACCGGTCGAGTGGGTTGCTCTGTTTCTGGCTCATTGATATTCCTCAATTCTGGGCTCGGCCCCCATCTAGGGAAGCTCCGAGCATAATTGTTCAGAGCTTCCCTAGTGCCGTTGGTGCTGCTACGGTTACTCGTAGTGGCTCCAGAGCCGAAGAACTTTAACCAGCTTTTCATCTTCCAGCACTTGATAGACCAGGCGATGCTGAATGTTGATGCGGCGTGAAACAGCCCGTGCAAGATCGCCAACGAGCTTCTCGAAGGGCGGCGGCCTTCGATAGGGGTCTTCAGAGAGCAGAACCAGCAATTCCTGAGCGTTTGATTTGAGGCCGCTTGAGGGCAGCTTCCTTGCATCCTTCTGGGCCTGTCTGGTGTAAACCAGCTTCCAGGTCACCAGTCGAGTTCCTCATCGCATTCGGTCACCGGGGTATTCATGCCCTCACGAATGGACTCGCGCATGCCCGGCACAGAAAGCAGGTAGAGCGTTTCCTGAATTGCCGACCAGTCTTCTTCAGACACCAGTACAGCCTTGTTCCGCTTGCCCGTGATGATGATTGGCTGGTGAGATTCGGCGGCTTCATCAATCAGCCGGTATAGATTGCTGCGTGCTTCTGTGGCGGTAATTCCAGTCATGCTGCGCCTCTAATCTGTCAATTTCCGGATAGTGTACGCTTTTACGCACGTACGTCAAATCGATCGTGTTTTTTACGATATCGATTCGATGCCTATCCTGGATTCGGGATGGAAATAGGCCCTGAGCGTGGGTGTCCTTTTTCTTTCTCTTCAATAGTCGGTCTGAATGTTCCTGCCATCGACATAATGCGTGGGTGTCCAAGGTTTCACCCCGACATTATGCGTGGGTGTCCAAGGTTTCACCCAAGGTTTCCTTAGTCAACCGAGGGGAGGGCGTCTTGGACCTTGTGTTCGGTGTGAGAGAAAACGCCGGATCGCTGCGCGATTAGTGGTTGATAGCGCTCTGATCGTGGCTTGGGCAGCGCGATGTAATGCCTTTGTGGTGGTATCACTTGCGTCATCTAGACCTATCGAGCGCTTTTTTAGCGGATCTAATCGCTCATCGAGGCGTAGAAACCGGTCACCAAGAAGGATTTCACATTGGTCTATGGCGAGTTCCTCCTGAGCTGACAGCGTGAGTTGCACCAACCCTCGGGCGAGCAGCCATGAGATTGTACCGGGGGTGCGACCGCTTCTAGAGACGATGTGCGGTGCTCCGGTTGTACCGACGCTAAGTACGCGCGTTCGATTGAGATCACATCCGAGCTTACGCACGGTCTCGGTCACGGCGACCAGATCAGGTGCATTGGCGATCAATCCGCCGTCGACGTATGTTCCGTTTTGGGTCACATGCGAAGGGAAGTAGGTTGGAGCGGCCGACGTGGCAAGCAAGGCATCCTTCAAAGTGATGCCCGATGCGTTGCCTCCGGCCAGACCCTTTGACATAAGCACTGATGGCTTCCCCGTATCCGTGTTCACAGCAGCGATCAGCAGCGGCGTCTCGACATCGACCATCGGCATATCCGCTTTATCATCCAGCAGCTCTTGGATCGCGTCCACTAGAGGACCCTGCGCGTAGCGAGGCCGGTACAGGAATCGTGTTGGATTCGTCACTGGGATGCGCAAACGGCCCAACTGGATGCGCCGATCGAAGATGCTCGGGCCGTGGACCTCGATTGCCCTCGCGATGTCAGATGCTGATACGCCCATGGCTAAGGCTGCTGCGATCAGCCCTCCTATCGAGGTCCCTGCAAGTACATCAAAGGTCTCACGCAACGGACACTGCGCCTTGGCCTCTAGGGCCTCAAGTACCAGCGCGGTATACAGCCCCCGATAGCCGCCGCCGCTTAAGGACAGCACCTGCCGGTGATCGGTCGGCGTGTTGTGCGTTGCGTCGCTAAGCCGAAGTTCGTCTCTAGAACTCACGTCGAGTACGGATTGTGAAATGACAGGCCGTGTGCCGATTCGAGCACCGCATGGTAGGGCTGCCGCATATCGACCAGCGTCAAATGCTCCTCAAGGGCAGTGGCAGCGACCAGTCGTCCAAGGTCACCAAGCGGGAATTGTTCACCGTCACTTTCGGCCATCAGCACCATCGCCCGGAGTTCTGCGGCCCGCAGAGCGGCGTCCAGAGTGACTGACAAAATGCCGTCGTAGCTCTTGTGGCGAGCTAGGGCGATGTTGAATAAGCGCTGCCATGCAGCCCTGTCGCTAGCTTCAAGCAGGTCGACTCGATGCTTGAAGAGCGTAAATGAAGTGACGCTGACAACGATGTCTTCAGCGTTGGCTTCGATAGCGCGTGCCCATTTGTGAACGGGCGTGTCAACGTTCCGCGCGCTGTCGATCAGCGCCTGCGAGCCCAGGAGATAAGCCGGCACTTCAGAGTTCGACCTCGTCACGACCAAGCGCGTTTTCTGCAACGCGCAGCGCTCGGCCGGTCGGCAAGTCTGGGTCGCATGCAATCAAGTCCGCGAACCGTCGTTTGGGTGCGGCTAATTTCACAAATGCCGCGAGCTGCGCGACCGACATCATCAGCACGGGATCCTCGGATCGGCGACGAACGATTTGACCTTCACCAGCGCCGATCCGGTCCAGCATCTCGCTGAAATGGTCTTTTGCCTCGCCAACCTGCCAGGCTTCTGCGGCACCGCCGTCCTCGCCGGTCACTCCAACCACACGGCGAAGTGCGTCTACAAACGATTTGCCGAATTGAGCTTCCAGTTGGCTCAAAGCTATATCTTTCATGGGCGTCTCCGTGACACCGGAAAAGTCTGAGTACTACTATAAGCTCGAGTTTGGCCAAAAACAACGATTACTTGGCCAGTATTTGGGTGCGGTAATTGACGCAGTCGAGAACCAGGACACACATTATTTGACCGTTCCTGATCACTTTGCGGCCACAGCTGAATTCCGCCCGTGCCAGAAGCCGATCAGGCCACTACCATGCCTGCCCTGCAAGCTACTGGAAGTTAATCCGGCCATCCAGGTGTCGGAGTGCCATTCCAACGCAATTTGCATAAAATGTAACTCATACTTACAATTTATGCATGCCGCATCCCAGAAAAATTGCTCCGATCATGCGAGAGCTGGCTGAACAGTACCCGGTGCTCACTGTCACCGGGCCGCGTCAGTCTGGCAAAACCACGCTGTGTCGGGCGCTGTTTCCCGACTATGGCTACGTCAACCTCGAGCCCTTCGACCAACGTGAATTCGCGCGTGTAGATCCCCGCGGCCTGCTGGCCGAGCATCCGGATGGACTGATCCTGGACGAGATTCAGAACGTACCGGAGGTGCTCGGCTACATTCAGGAAGCCGTCGATCGTGATGCATCGCCGGGTCGCTTCATCCTGACCGGGTCCCAGCACTTTGCCCTGGCCGACAGCGTCAGCCAGTCTCTGGCCGGGCGCACTTCGATCCTTCAGTTGCTGCCGCTTAGCCTGGAGGAGTACGACGACTTCGGCATTCCGCTGGACTGTCTCTTCCAGACACTGTTCGCTGGCGGCTATCCGCGCATTCATGATCGCAACACCGCCCCCGGGCGCTGGCTGGCTGATTACGTCGCCACGTATATCGAGCGCGACGTCCGGCAGATCGCGAACGTCTCCGACCTCGGCGCCTTCTCGAACTTTCTGCGCTTGTGCGCAGCTCACACCGCACAGGAGGTCAACCTCAGCGCTCTGGGTGCCGATGCCGGGGTCTCGCACAACACGGCCCGCAAATGGTTGTCGATTCTCGAGACGAGCTTCGTACTGATGCTGGCGCCGGCATGGCACCGAAACATCAAAAAACAGCTCGTCAAGCGCCCGAAACTGCATTTTCTGGATGCCGGACTGGCCTGTCACCTGCTCGGCATTCGCAATGCCGATGAACTACGGCATCATCCGCTGCGTGGCGCGGTCTTTGAAAGCTGGGTAGCAGCAGAAATCTACAAGCATCATACCCATCGCGGGCAACAGGCGATGCTGCACCATTACCGCGAATCCCGAGGGGCGGAGATCGATATGGTGCTGCAGTCAGGCAACCGCTTGATTGCCTGCGAAGCCAAATCGGGTGCAACGCTTCACAGCTCCTTTCTGGATCACCTGCGCCAGTATTCGGAGCGAACCCGTTCCATCTCTACCCGGCCGGAAGTCGATCTCCGGCTGGTCTATGGCGGCGACACCAGGCAACGCCGCCTGGACGTGGAATGCCTGGGCTGGCGGCAGATTCATGAAATGGAATGGGCTTGCTAGTGCTGTCCTGATTATTGCCTCATTCAGATCGTCTCCAGGCGCTTGTCATGGCAATCGTGGCAAGGCGTCGGCGCACAGTCTGGAAAAGAGGGGTCAAACCGGCCCGATGGACTGGCCGATGAAACTCGTGACCTTTCTGGTGCAGGACGCTTCGTCGGCAAAGCGGGGCCAAGCGGCAATGGCGGCATTGACCTGGTCGATGATGTCGCTGGTCTCGCGGGGCTTGAGGCCGAATTGGGTCGCCAGCTTGAGGCAGTGTGCTCGCGTTGGCTGGCGGCCCTCGCCGAGGATGGTCGTGGAATGTTCGCCACCAGGTCCGTGACTGTAAGTCAGGTCATAGGCGGGGGCCAGCGACCATTCACCCGTCTGCTCATCGAGTCTGAAGCTGAAGTTCTTGGCGTGATCGTCGCGGTTGTGGGCGGCGAGGTTGAACACCATCAGCCGGAACAGGCGCAGAAGGTCTGCGTGGTTGTGCGTGAGGGCCTGCGTTACCTTGAACAGATCGGTGTAGTCGGTCGAGGGAATGCGGAAGTTGGCGTGAATCATATTGGCGAATGTGTGCATATGAATCCGGCGGTTGCCTTGCCCCCGATCGAAACGCTGGACGCCGAAGTAATACCGAAGGCTGCGGCCGTTACCGTGACCATCGTCGACCTCGAACAGGCGGGTCAGGGGAAGGTCGATGCCAGCGGCCCGGGCCATCAGGGCATAGGCGTATTCGACCGGGCCGGCGTCGCGGGCATCCTCCCGGGCAGCAAATTTGACAATCCAGTGCTGATACCCGGCAGGCAGGTCGTCTTCGCCGGAAACGATGCTGTCTCCTTGGACGCCGACCAGCACTTTCGGGCGGGCACCGCCGGGCGATCCGCCAGCCCGCATCAGCGCGGGCAGGACTTCCTTGGCATCACCTTCCAATACCTCCTCGGCGTTGCGGCCCAGATCGTACAGATCGATCAGCGGCGTGTCCTTTTCATGCTCGCGTGACGGTGGATGGTAGGTCAGCGCGCCCATCGTCCGGTTGCCGAGATAAGCCAGACGATCAAGCGGCGAAAGCGTTCCAGGGTCGATGCCCTGCCGGCGGAAGTGGCGATTCATCAAGAGCAAACCCCAGCCATCGGGAAGGGAATCGTCGAACACGCCCGGAAGGGGGCCGAACGAGCGATCGGTATGTTCGATCAAACCGGGGCGAGCGGGTAGCTTGAACGGTGAGAGCTCAATGCCGGCGTCAAGGAAAGTGCTGTCGTACTCGAAATAGATGCAGTGATCCTGCTCGGCCAGTCTGCCGACGGGCAGCGTGTCATCAGGTGCGCGTGTGAGTTGGATTGAAAGCGTTCTCACTTCATGCCCCGCTTGCGTTTTGGCTGGGGCGCGGTGCGGGCAGCCAGTTCATCGATCGACGAGGCAGGCGGCGGCTTGAACAGGTCAGCGAACTCGTCGAGCCGTCCGAGTGCGTGGCAAAGCTTGAGCAGGTTGTCGATCGACGTGCGGCCGGTCCGTTCGTAGCGGCGAAGGGTCGGCAAGGACACACCCGATCGCTCGGCCAGCGTGGCCTGCTTCCATTCACGACGCAGGCGCTCGGCTCGAATGCGCTCGGCCAGAAGACGAGCGATCTCATCCGGGTTGTGATTCTGGATCTGGACACTGGTCATATCATGCCTACCGATAACAAGAGGATCAGATATTATAACTTGAGTCAATTTAATTCGAATAACTAATCAGAAATTATCATTTGAAATGATTTCAAGGCCGCTCAGGGAAAACAAGGGTCAGGGCCCATAAGCTGCGATCTGAATCGCATTGCTGGTAAATAGACTAGTGCAAACCCTCAATTTCCGACTCGAGAGGGCTGGCTTCCATGCGCCATGAGCATTGCCCTGATGCGCGAACGACAGGCG
>Ga0102934_1002531_pt1 | contig 12611 bp, 7 predicted proteins | sample SalPonR2_A_D1_MG_FD_78175 | JGI IMG/M metagenome (GOLD analysis project Ga0102934, IMG submission 78175) | Salt pond soil microbial communities from South San Francisco under conditions of wetland restoration - Salt Pond MetaG R2_A_D1_MG | ecosystem: Environmental > Aquatic > Marine > Intertidal...
CGGGGCCCGAAGGGACGACGGCATCGAGCAGCTTGGTCCCGGAGGGATGGGAGGAGGAGCTGATCTTCTCCACGCACTTGAGCGACGGCTCCCTCGTTATCCTGCCGCACGCACCCTATCTCTCGGCGCCCGGGGGCGTGGACTTGGAGCAGGAACCGGCGCGTGTGACACGGGCGAACTGGCAGGAGTATGTGCGGTTGGTGGAGACAGTGCGTTTGAAGGAGAGTGCAGCCATGATGGGGGCCTTTCAGGAGGGGATGGCCGCCGTCGTGCCTCAGGAATTATTGCCGCTTTTCACGGAGGAGGAGGTGGAGCAGCTGATCTGCGGGGTGCGGGAGGTCGACGTGGAACTCTTGAGGAAATGCACGGACTACGAGGACGGCGTGGACCCAGACGCCCCGCACGTGAAAGCTTTCTGGGAAGTCTTGGAGGAGATGCAGGCAGAGGAGCGCACAGATTTCCTGCGCTTTGCTTGGGCCCGGTCACGGATGCCAGCCTCGGCCAAGGACTTTCCCATGAATTTCCGGCTACAGGGGCCGCAGGGCGGAGCGAAGGAGAAGCCGGACGACTACCTGCCCCACGCCCAGACCTGTTTCTTCTCCTTGAGTCTTCCTCAATACTCGAGCAAAGAAATCTTACGCGAGAAGCTTCTGTTGGCTATTTCTAACTCTCCCAATATGGACGCAGACGTCCGATTGCACACAGCGGAAGGGTGGTCGGAAACATGAAGGAAGAAAACACAACAGGTGCCTGACGGAAGAAAGAAGCTCAAGGAGAAGATGATAATAAAAGATCATCAAGTAATAAGTAACGAAAGGAGGGGAGGAAGAAGGCGAAGACGAAGAAGGTAGCAAAGAAGAATAGGAAAAAGAAGAAGAGGAAGAAGATGAAGAATAGGACTAGGAAGAATGGACATTGCCTCTTCATGAATAGACACAGGTAGTCAATTTGTGTACAGACGCCACATAAAACTGAAAGAAAACTTATCGATATTTCAAAGCCTGTGCCGAGAACACGCCCTTCTTGAGAAGAGAAGTAGATTGAGGGAGAGGGGTGCGAAAAGGAAGGTTTCTCAAGTGGACCTATACGATGTAAAATCTCAGCGAGACATATACATATGTGGGTAATTTAGAGACATGAGTAAGATACAATGTGGAGAGGATCCAAAGATAAAGAAAGACACATCAACCGAAAATGATATTGACAAAGTAAGCTGGTGGGAAGGGTTTCGGAAGAGAGACAACTTTCAGTCGACGGCATTGACTGCTTGGCTGTGTCGGACTAGTACTGCTATTAGTATTAGTAATTGCTTGTGTAACCTCTCGTGCCCCGATTCCATCCTTTTCGCCTCGCGTTCTTTTCACGGAATGGTCGTAATGATAGCCAAATATACGGACATGATGACGACGGGACATGTCTGTAGTTCCGGTCCTACCTCCCCTCCTCGCCCGAGGCGATGATGAGAATGGAGTGAAATGCCGCCTCCTCCCTCCGCCTCTTTCATTCCTGTGCCTCAAACTTACACAGAAACACTCGCCCATCGTTCTGCTTCATTATCGCAAGAGATTGATTCATACTTGGATATGCATACCATTTTTTTTCAGGGAGCTGGTGTAAATCGAAACACATCCTCCGTTGCAGGGGGGTCTCACCTACGTGCCAGCACCTACCAGGAGCTGATAGCCAGGGTCCATCCTTATCACATGGGAACAACAGTAACGAAAAACTTCAACACTTCGAATCAATCGCAAATAAAGAATCGTAGGAGGGAAAAGTCGTCCATTGGTAAACGAAAATTTGTCCAAGAAGATAAAAAAGGAAAACAGGAACATACTACGAAGACTGATGAGGTGACAGAGAAACAAGTACAACAGCAGCGGTCTGATACAGAGGGACAACATGAAGAAGAAAAAGAATATTGGGAAGCACCACGTTCAAAAGTCCCTGCATTCGGGCGAAAGCTCTTCAAAGAAACAAAGTAAGTTTTGGGGAAATAATGAGTGCAAGGGACTGACATCGTAGGCAAGAGTGAGAACTCTTCCAATTTACGCGGGAAGTACACAAGTATGACCTCCATTACTGTTGTAAATATGTCACTTCCCATTTGCAGAACGTACGGTAGCAGAAAGTCGGCAGGCACTGGGGGTGCGTGGTCACGTTTTTCTTTTGGCGGGACGTCCGCGTGCTATGGAGAGAAAATTACACTGAGCAAGGTTCAGGAGGAAGACAACGAGAATGAAGAGGATGACATTATCTTCAATATACCTGTTAAACATGCCGAAGAGCAGCAAAGCCTCAATGAAGAGGTGCTGGAAATACATCATGCGGGAACAAGCAAAGACATTATCGAAGCAAGCAAAACAAAAAGCATTCAGGGGAAAAGTGCGCTGGCCAAGGAGAAACGCAATCAGGAAAATCTTGATAATCAAGAGGGATGTACTGAGTCAGTGAGGGGTAAGGAAGAGGGGGAAAAAAGCGAAAATGGTGCCTTGAACCTTGAGGGCGGAAATAAGGTCAGGAGAGGGGAAAAGAGGAAAAAAAATGGACGAAGAGGAGATAAAAAGAGTGAGCGGCTGAGCGAGATGCCAAAAAGCGTGTTTGAGGATGCTAAGCAAGAGGATGCTGTCTGTGTGCAATATGAGGAGAGGAGCGTGGCCCACTGGTCCCCCCTCTCTGTAGAAGGGGACGGAAAACACGAGGGGGAGGATGAGTCAGCAGCGTCCTTGCCGGTGGAGGTGAAAACCAAAGTGGACAGAGTGGACACGAGCTCGCAAGCCGCCATTTCTAAAGCGCGTTCTATCCCCTCTGGACAAGCTGCGACACAAAACATCCGAGCAGCAGGGACGCGAAATGGGCATAAGACCACCATCATGAGGGTGGAAGTCTCTCCCACGACGGAAAACCCTTTCACTTCTCCCAAAGGAAGCTGGCCAAATTCTTCATTTCCGTCCGCAAAGCAATTTTCTGCCGCTTTTTCTTGTATGTCGGCGACCAAGATGAGGGAGCAAGACTTGTGTGCCCTGGTCTCTCCTCTCGCCCCTATTTCGGGGAACGTTGTGAAAAGCAAAGGCGGGAGAGGGCTGGAAAAATGCGGGCTGGAGAAAGAGGGAGATATGGCGAAAATTGCAAGTGCGGTTGCGAATACAGCAGAATGGATGCAGAAAGAAATGGAGAAGGATATCGAAATGCGGTTTAAAGAGAAGGGACGCGGAAAGCAGGACACGGGAAGCACAGCGCTGAAAGCCACGGCCCAGTCGACGAGGAAAGGGAACGTTTTGGGCGCTCGAGCGGGAGGTGGGGGAAAGAAAGTACATGATGAGAAGACGGAGCAGCTTGTCAAACAGGTTAAAGTGTTCAGGGACGTTGACTTGCGTGTAATTACCAAAAAAGGAACACGAGACGAAACTATGACAGTACATGGCACACGGGGAGTCGACAAGCAGGTAGATAGCGTGCAGGAGGAGGGGGGGAGGGACTTATCCACCGAGGGTCGGGGCATATCACCTCCAGATCGGCCAGAGAAAGGGGGCCAGAAAAAGGTGCGCAGGAGTGCGAAGGAAAAGCGAGGAGAGACCCAGCAGGCCGTGAAGACAAGGCAGGAGCAGATTTCCCGCAAACAGGAACATCGTCCCGTCGTTGACAAGGGCATGGTCCGGACCAAGACGGGAGAAAGAGCCGAGCCGTGCGGAAGGGCCCCGGAAAAAATGTTCACAGCCATGTCCACCAAGCAGCGACAAAACGCAGGGTCCAAAAAAATGAGCGTGAGCGGCATGGAAGCAAAGACCAAAAGCAATGCCAGCCTCGGAATCTGGAGGAGGGTGGGAATGGGAGGTGAGAGAAGTGGCTTCAACACGAGCTTGGAGCGTCTAGCCCTGGGAGACGAGGAGGACGTGGAGTCGGTCTCGGAGGAGGACACGGGATAAAGTGAAACGAGGAAGGAGAAGGGAGGGATGAAGCGCATGTGGTGCATGTCTGCGAGTAGATGTGTTTATACGGTCCCCTGATGCGCCCTGTCTCCTTCAAGGTGTGTTCGGGCGGGAGGGTCGACAGGTTTGAGGACGATGAAGGGACTGTTGTGGGAATGAGCAGATATGAAAGCTGTATCCTGAAGATAGCGGGTCAAGCGACTCAGTCGGAGGCCAGAAGCGACCGAAAGAAGAGACTAGAGAGTCGGCGCCCGTGCTTCAACGCCTCATTGGTCACGCATCATTTTTTGTCACTTTGTTACGACGTGTGTGTACTTATACATGCCGCCCGTCCCGGATTTTTCCACCCCTTTCTCCACCTCTAATTTCGATCTTGTCATTGTTGCTCTTGTGGGCCTGGTCCAGCCACTGCTCGCCCATGTGACGAGGATAACTCCGGGGCCGATAGTTTGAAAAAAGAGGGATCTCCACTTCCGTTTGAGTCCCGACGCACCGGCGACAAGGGCTGGCGGCCCTCCTCTAATTCCCCGTCCTCCTCCATTCCCCCCCCTTCTTCCCTCGCGACCAGGACCGCACACGTCCGCCGAAAAAGAGCGGGCCCCACAGGCAGCAGCATATCCTCCTCGTCCTTCTCCTCCTCCAACCCTTCCTCCATTCCCTCCACCAGAGCTGTGCCCGCTTGCGGCAGAGGGAAGACATCCACCGCCCCTTCGTGAGGAAGGACGCGGGGCCATTGAGGCAGGACCAGAACGGCGTCCAGGGCGAGGGTGAGGGAGAGGGAGGGGGGAGGAGGTACCGCGCCACAACGCGCTGTCGGCCTGTGAAGATCGTTGACTCTTGCCTCTCCTCTGGAAGGAATAGGAACCAGATGCGGTTCTCTTACACGCATTCCGGCACCATGGGGCGCGGGCCGAACGATTTCAGGGGCGATGGAGGAGGTACCGGCTTGGGAGTCCCTGAGTATATCGGGCATCAGAGGTTGACGAGTTCTGATGGTAGTCCGAGCGCCCGAAGCTATGCTGCCCGTGACAAGTCCTTCTGACAGGGGTGTGTGGCTGTAATGCACGCTTTTAAGAATGACAGCGTGGCGACCGCGCGCGCCGAAAGGTTGACTTGTATCCGTTGGCAGGCAAGGATCACGTGCCCGGCACACCAGAGATTGACTGCCGAAGCAAGTACTGCGACAATTGAGAACGAGGCAGAGGAGATGTCCCGATTGCCTACGACACCTCGCTACTTCGCCTGTAACGAGGCAGTGAGCCAGAAATGACAAGGTGAGTGGAACTTCGTACACGCTCGATGCCGTTCACGTAGGATGTTAAGAAGTTGAGGTAGAAAGTTGTTCATAGGCGCAGGACGCTGGAACGGGAGAGGTCGGAGAGACACATCTGGTCACAGGACCCCCGACGTCATGGCTCATACAACAGGCAAGTCAGACCCGGGGGTGTCGACGTGGTAGGCTATCGTGTGTTAACAAGCCTTGCGATCGTCCCCCGCCTGCCGTTGCCAGACACGACGGCTCCGCCGACAGATAATTAATGTGGTGCGATTTATGGCCAGCGCAGACATCGGGTCAGAAATTATCCATGTGACATAAGGCTAACATTGCTTTTCAGAAGTCTGACCCTGACTATTTGCCCTTTTTCTACTTAAGATGTTTTCCTAGTCACAAAGGAGTGACACTTGAAAACCAGGTCGCCCCGGGCAAGGGCAGACGGCGAGACCCTCCTGAAAATTTTTGGAGGAAAAATCTTGGCACCAAACAAGGTTCCAGGGAAAGTTCATTGGCCAGCTGTAAAATTTCTGCAGGCCCAAGGCCGCCGCTTCAAAGACTCTTCACCAGGCATCATCCGCAATGCCAGTGTGATACATCGACATTTATCCCCATTTTGTCCCACGAGTCCCTTCCCTCGCGGGCGGCAAGCACGGACACCTCGGGCCGTCTCTGCCAACGCGTCGGCCGTTAGGCAACGGGCGGATCGGAACGGTCGGCGATGGCGTCATCGCAATCAGACCCGGAGGCCCCGGAGCCGCGCTTGCGGCCGTAGGCGTGCTCCCACTGCCTTGGGAAGGTGGGGCATGGTTGTCTGTGTACTAGGTAGCGAGATGAGGGATGGAGGAACAGGGCTGTGATTTTATTTGTCATAACTCCTGCTTGCACAGGTCCTCTGAAGGTATCTTTCGCTGCATCACTTTTTTGGATGGCAGCTCTCGGGCTACCTCCACCACCACGAACGGACACCACGATTGAGGGCCAATTCGATGATGCTAGCGATGAAAACGACACGATACATACTGAAAACCACCTTCAAGACTTGGCAAATGGTTTATCTTTGACCAACCTGCAGTTAGCATCCCCCTTCGACGAGGATCAAACGCGCGGATCACGACATGTTAAAACTCACACCGACAAGGACCATGATCATTTTGAAACCGAGCAAGACGATGATGAAGATGGATTAGAGGATGAGTATGCAGATTTGGAGGGGTTACTGCTCGGTGAAGGGTCGGAGGCGATGCTTGGAGGAGGTACACGAGGATGGGGAGGCGCCTCTGCTGCTGCCGCAGCTGCTCGATTGGAAAGCCATCGCAGCGTAAATCTGTCCCAGTCCGTGCGAAACGACATCACAAGAAGCGAGAGGACGGCCGAGAAGCGGGTCACACACACGGGGCGTGACGAGCGGGCCACTACAGAGCAGGTGTTGGATCCACGCACGCGCCTCATCCTCTGGCGGTTGCTAAGCAAGGGCTTTCTGGCCAGCATTGACGGCTGTCTGAGCACGGGGAAAGAAGCGAACGTGTATTATGCCCAAGACCCGGCGGGGAAGGCCTACGCGATCAAAGTGTTCAAGACCTCAATCCTGGTCTTCAAAGACCGGGACCGGTACGTGTCGGGCGAGTTTCGGTTTCGGCACGGGTATTGTCGGAGCAATCCCAGGAAGATGGTCAAACTGTGGGCGGAGAAAGAGATGCGGAATCTGCGTCGTCTCGCAGCCGCCGGCATACCAGCGCCGCGGCCGGTGGTGCTGAAGGGGCACGTCCTCGTGATGGACTTCGTGGGCACGGGAGGGTGGCCAGCACCGCGGTTGAAAGACGTGCAGCTGGGGCCTCGGAGGCTCGAGGAGGCCTACTGGTCTTGCCTTGGCTACATGCGGCGGCTGCATCACGACTGCCGCCTCGTCCACGGGGATCTGAGCGAGTACAATCTGCTGTACCACGAAGGCCAGGTGATCGTGATCGACGTCTCCCAGAGCGTGGAGCACGACCACCCTCAGGCCTGGGACTTTTTGCGGAAGGATTGTCTGAATGTGAACGCCTTTTTCCAACGGAGAGGGGTGCGGGTGGCGGGGACGCGGCGGACGTTCGATTTTGTGGTGGACGGGGGCCTGGGGACCTCGCAGGAGGAGGTGAAGGCGGCGTTGAAAAGCTTGAAGGAGACTGTGGATGAGGAGCAGGAGGGAGGCCCAGAGGAAGGGGGAGGGGAAGGGCGAAGGGATGAGAAGGAGGAAGAGGAGAGGTTGAAGGAGAGGCAGGAGGAGGCGGTGTTCATGAAGAGTTACATTCCTCGCTCGCTGCATGAGCTGCCCAACAGCTTCGAGGAGGCGCGGCGGATCGAGGCCGGGGAGCGGGAGCAAGTTTATGCGGCAGCCGTGCGGGAGATGTTGGTTCCGGCGAAGCAAGAGCGACGGCAGGCCGCGTGCGAGTCGGAGGGGGAGGCCAGGAGGGCGGAGGGGGTGGCCGAGGAAGAGGAAGCCAGAGAAGATATGCGTGCGAAAATGAAAGCATTTGCAAAGGAGGAGAGTGAGGAGGAGGAGGAGGAGGAGGAGGAGGAAGAAGAGGAAGAGGAGGAGGAGGGCACAGATGAAGATGAAGATGAAGATGAGGATGAGGGCAGGAACGAGGAAAAGGAGTGGCTGGAAAAGAAGAAAGGGGGAATGAGTGGTCGAGGTTTGACAGAAGAGGAGCGGAAAGCCGCCAAGGCCCAACGGAAAGCCGACAAGAAGGCAGTGAAGGCGGATCAGCAGGAGAGACGCAAAACCAAGATCCCCAAACACGTGAAGAAAAGCAGGATTAAAGCAACGTCGGGCGCGCGAAAGAAGCGGTAAATTGGTGGTCGAAAGGTCGAATTCCAATGTTAGATTAGAAAGTTTCCAGTGGGAGGTTTTTCAGTGGTTTGAGATGGGTGTCGCAGAACACAGCACGGGGAGTGAATCGGTACGCTGCCCAGCTTAAATACTCCAAATGTTTAAAATTTTCGAAGAATATGGTGAAAATAACGGAGGAGTAAAACTTGATCAATATGAGATTATGAAAGGGCGTTTTACTTCGTGACCGCAAAGAAAATGACTGGGCGGTGGACGGACGTCAAATTCTTGCTTGCCTGGCTCTGCGCTGCATCTCATCTTCTCAAACCTCAACAGACGATACAAGTACTAAGCGGAGCACGCACGGGTCAACCTGACATGAACAACGATGAGGTATTCGCAGTTACGGCCGCGCGGGGTTTCTTGCCCGTGCGTGATCCTCTAAGCCGCCTGACAGCAGGGACATCTCCCCTCTCTTTAACCTCCCCACTTCATCTTTTCCATGTGCTTGAGGGCCTGGGGGACGACCTCCCTAAACTCCTTTTATGCGGAAGTGCCACAGTGCGGGCTCAAATTGAGTCACGTCTGAGCGCTGTTGCCATGTTAACTCTACCTCCAGTACTGACTTCGGATGAGGAGGAGCGGTTGTTCCTCCTTCTGTCTTTCGTGGCGCATGCCTACGTGTGGGGGAGGGCGCCTTCGACTTCCACGATCATGTCTGACTCCGAGAAAGATCCAACTTCTGGAGGCGCTCTGGACGATTGTGATTGGATTCCAAAGTCGCTGGCCGACCTTTGGATTGAGGTGGCACGACGACGGGGCCGACCCCCGATCTTGACATACGCGACTTTCAACCTCTTTAATTGGCGGCGACTGGACGCGTCCAAGCCCGTGGAGCTAGGCAACATTGCGTGTCTGAACAACTTTTTGGGCGGGCAGGATGAGGAATGGTTTCGGTGTGTTCATGTGGAGATTGAGTCTCAAAGTGCAGGGGCCGTGGGGGCCATCCTCAGGTATGTGGAGCAGTCTGAGGCCTTGCAGGGCAACCGCGGGGAAGGCGGTTCAGGCTGTAGCCTCGATCGGGGAAACGTCGATCGTGGTGAGGGTGAGAGGAGCAGTAATAACGACTGGGATGGCCTCCCACTCGCTGCACCTCTGGTGGAGGCTCTGGAAGAGATTCAGGCATGCCTGTGCACCATTCAGCGTGTCCTTCGACGCATGAACGAGGCGTGCGACCCACACATTTACTATCATCGCGTGCGACTCTACATGAGCGGGTGGCGGAATAATCCTAGCTTGCCAAAGGGCCTTCGATACGGGCCTGAGGGTGAACACCGGCAATACTACGGGGAGACGGGGGCACAGTCTTGCATCCTCCCGGCCTTTGACGCCTTCCTGGGTATCGAGCACGAGAAGGATAGCATGCGTGAATATCTCCTTGATATGCGTGATTACGTGCCACCTGCCCATCTCTCTTTCCTCCTGCGTTTGGAAGCTCACCGGCCTCTTGTACGGGATGTGGTTAAAACACGAGGTTTATTGAGAGCAGCCTACAACGACGCTATCAAGGCGCTTGCCAACTTTCGTGCTCTACATCTGCATGCCGCGGACACTTACATTCGCAAACCTGCCCCCACCGAACAATTGGGGACAGGGGGGTCGGACTTCAGGGTATACCTTCGCAAGCACAGAGAGGAGACGAAAATGCATGCGATAAGCCTCAAATCGACAGACTTAGGCCTCAAAGAAGGTTCAAAGATGGCGATAGAGCCACAATGTAAAGAAGAAATGTAAATTGTTTTTAAAATGATTGGAAAGTGCGGTGTCCAAAGCGTTCAGGCCCTCAGTCGCTGCTCTCGCCCGTTCTGGTTATTTCCTGTAGAGAGGTACCCCTACATGGGGAGCTGAAAAGCCAGATTTGACGAGGTACATTGCGGATCTGTATTCCTAGTGTGATTTATTATTCATGACGCTACCAGTCGACCTTCATTTCTGATGTAGGACAACAACAACAACAACGAAAGAGACAGAAATGGCATTCTCAATAACCTCCTCTCCCACTCACAGCGGTACAAACCTCAAGCCTTTAATGCCATTCTCTGAGGAGTGGCGTTAAGTAACAAGGACGAGGGTTATCATGACAGCGTTAGGCATGAGGTTTTGATTTGTGCGTGCGCCAACGAAAATTTCTCCTCAGGGTAAAGTGTCGAGCCTGCAACAGGTTGCCGCAATGGCGAGAAGTAACCGGGAGGGGGCTTTCTCATCGCTCCCCTCGATAGAAAAGTGGGCCACGCAGCAACGTGCAGCATTAAAAGAGGAGCGGGAGGCAGAACGACAAGAAGTGACAGCGGCTTTGGCTCAGCTTACACCCCAAGAATGTCAGGAAAAAGGCGTTTCTCTTCTCCATCTGAACATCGCGGGCATAAGCACGGGTCTATACGCGCGCAAATGCATCAGTCTGGGGGCCTCCACGGCCGTGAGAAAGGACGGAAGCTTGCCTGCGCATGGCTTTGGGGCCGGTGACGAGGTCGTGCTGCGGTCCATGAAAGGCAGCAGCAGTAAAGGTTCGGGAGCGGGGGCCACTGGGAGTGAACGGATCACCGGTGTGATTGCGCGGACCACAGGCGGCAGAGTGGATATGGTTGCCTCCACAGAGGACTTGGACAGCGACCTTTTGGAGGGCTGGGCCGCAGGGGGCCCGGGTAGCGGGCATCTGCGCCTGGACATGCTCTCGAACGAGAGCACGCACGAGAAGATGCTGCAAGCTGTGGAGGACGTCTGCAACTACCCGGCCGACGGCCCTGCGGCCCGGATCATCGACATGTGTTTCGGCGGTCGTGCCTGCCTCGGGACCCTCCCCCCCGTTCCCAAGACTGCCCCTACCCAGCTCCCTCCCGACGGCCCTTCCTACTCGGGCGCCGTCCTGAACGACGCTCAGCGGGCCGCCGTCACCTTAGGGATGAGCACTGAGGACGTGGCCTTGATCCACGGCCCTCCCGGCACGGGCAAGACCACCGCCATGGTAGAGCTGATCCTGCAGGCGGTGCGCCGGCAGCAGCGCCGGGTCTTGGTCTGTGCCCCGTCGAACGTGGCCGTCGACAACATCGCCGAGCGCTTGGCCCTGGCGCCCCCTCCCCCGCTCCCTCCCTCCTCCTCCACCGCCCCCCCGCCCCCCCGCACGGAGCTGTCCAAGCGGCCCGTCCGTATCGTCCGCCTCGGTCACCCCGCCCGCCTCGCCCCCGCCACCCAGGCCTACTCCCTGGAGGCCCTGGTGGAGGGAGCGGACGGGACCGCCCTAGTCCGTGACATCCGGGCCGAGCTCGCGGCCTTGGAGCGACGCGGGGTCTCCCCCAAGACACCGCAGCTGCGAGAAGCACGGAGGCAATGGCGGAGCGAAACCAGGGCTTTGCGACGGGAGCTCCGGACGCGGGAGGCGCGGGTGGTGGGGGAGGTGGTGTCGTCGCGGGAGGTGGTCCTGTGCACCTGTGTGGGGGCGGGGGCCCGGGTCTTGCGGGAGGAGCGCTTCGACCTGGTCGTGATCGACGAGGCCGCGCAAGCTCTGGAAGCCGCCTGCTGGATCCCCATCCAACGGGGCGGGCGGGTGGTGCTGGCGGGGGACCACAAGCAGCTCGCGCCCACGGTCAAGAGCGGGCGGGCGGAGGCCTTGGGTCTGGGGGTGACGCTCTTCGACCGGCTCATGCGGGAGGACGGATACGGGGGGCCGGCGGGGGGGCGGGCCTGCATGCTCCAGGTCCAGTACCGGATGCATGCGGACATATGCGCATGGGCGTCCCGGGCGATGTACCAAGGGCGCTTGCGAGCCGACCCCTCCGTGGCCGGGAGGACGCTGGCGGGGCTGGGGAAGGGCGAGAGGGAGGACGGGGAAGAGGAAGGGGACGAGGACATGACGGAGGCAGTCTTGTTGTTCCTGGACACGGCGGGGTGCGGGATGGAGGAGGAAGAAGGGGAAAGACCCCCCTCTCCCCCGCCCTCCTCCCCCTCCTCCTCCCCCTCCCGGCCACGCGCTCCCAAAAAACCCGTGCGCGCCCGCAGCCTCCTAAGCTCTTCTCGGGCCAACGAGGGCGAGGCTCAGGTCGTGGCGGCCCATGTCCAGGCCTTACTCCGCCGCACCGGCCTCGCCCCCGCCGACGTGGCCGTCATCACGCCCTACAACGCCCAGGTGGAGCGCCTCCGCTCGCTGTTGCACCCGCAGTACCCGGATCTGCAGGTCCGATCCGTGGACGGCTTCCAAGGCGGGGAACGGGAGGCAGTGGTGCTCTCCTTGGTCCGGAGCAATCTCCGAGGCGAGGTGGGCTTTCTCCGGGACGACCGGCGGTTGAACGTGGCCGTTACTCGGGCGAAACGGCACTGTTGCCTGGTCGGGGACTCGGAAACGGTGGGGAGGCACCCCTTCCTGGCCTCCTTGCTCCAGCATTGTGAGGAGGTGGGGCAGATCCGATCAGCCATGGAGTACCTCCCGGAGTGGGGAGGGGGCGGAGGAGGGGGAGGGAGGGGCGCGGAGGAGGGAAGGGAATCCAGGGAGGTAGTCGGGGCGAAAAGGACGTCACGGAGGGACGCGCCGGTGTCAAAAATGCGCGAA
>Ga0102934_1002532_pt1 | contig 12609 bp, 13 predicted proteins | sample SalPonR2_A_D1_MG_FD_78175 | JGI IMG/M metagenome (GOLD analysis project Ga0102934, IMG submission 78175) | Salt pond soil microbial communities from South San Francisco under conditions of wetland restoration - Salt Pond MetaG R2_A_D1_MG | ecosystem: Environmental > Aquatic > Marine > Intertidal...
CCGGATCCACGCCGGCGATGAGGCCCATCGACCACGGCAGCAGGAACACCACGACCTCGACGACGATGCCGACCGAGGCCAGGATCCACATCAGCTGGGTCATGACCGCCATGTAGGTGACGATCGGGGTGACCTTGTCCGGGTTCTGGCGCTTGAACGTGGCGCGCATCCGGAGCGTCTCGAACGCCACCATCAGGCTGGCGACGACGACCAGCGCCAGGCCCAGGTAGAAGCCCCAGTGCCCGGCCAGCGGCGGGTAGAAGGTGTACAGCACGTTCGAGGTGTTCGACAGGATCGCGACGGCGGCCATCGCCAGGCCGCCCGTCATGACGCCGTACGTGGTCCACACGAACGGCAGGTTCATGGGGATCTTCATCTCGCGCGCCGGGAAGTAGAGCAGGATCGCGGCGTTGAGGTAGGTCGTGAACACCAGGGCGTTCAGGACGCCGTGCAGGGTGAGCCCCTGGTAGTACGACCGCAGCCAGGGCAGGTACTGGTACAGGTCCACGCCGCCGTAGTTCATCGCCTGCAGCGGACCGAGAAGCCCGCCCAGCAGCAGCGCGGCGAAGCCGGTGACGAGGAAGGCGAACGTGACGCGACGCTCGCCGCGTGCGGTCAGCGCGGCGGCGGCGGTGGTGGTGGTGGCGGCGGCCGTGGTCATTCGCTCCTCCGCTGCAGGACGTCGTCGGCGCTGAGCTCCTGGCCGCGCGCTTCGGCGAACTCGCTGGGCTCGTAGGGCTGGAAGTCGTCCGGAAGCGCGTCCTCGTCCCATTCGGTGACGATGTGGTTCGTGACGGCGGCGAGCTCCTCGTCGGAGAGCTGCGACCAGGCGGGCATGACGCCGTTGTAGGTCGTGCCCTCGACCTCGATGGCGCCTTGCAGGCCGTAGAGGAGGACGATCGGCAGGTAGTCGCGTCCTTGCGTCTGGATCAGCTCGGCGCTGTGACCCGCGACCGGCGGGAACGCCCCGGGGATGCCTTGGCCGTTCGCCTGGTGGCACGACGCGCAGTTGTTCGTATAGATCGTCGCGCCGTCCACCTCGCCCGCGGCCGCTTGGGCGCCGGGGCCCGCCTGGCGCTCGGCGTTCCACTGCGAGGCGGGCAGCACCGTGACGCTGCCCAGCATGTTGTGGTGGCCGATGCCGCAGTACTCGTTGCAGGTGATGCGGTAGACGCCGGGCTCCTTGAACGTGTAGTTGAGCCGGGCGACCTCGCCCGGAATCAGCTCGACGTTCACGTTCGTGTTCTCGATCTGGTAGCCGTGGATCACGTCCGCCGCCGTCAGGTAGAACTCGACGTCGGACCCGACGGGGACGCGCACGTCGGACGGCTGGAACACGAACGCCTGCGCGACGGTGGTGACCTGGATCTTGCCGGGGGCCAACACGCGCACGCCCGGGTTCGCGAACACGTCCTGCGCCAGGATCTGCTCCGGTGCGGCCTTGGTGGTGCGCTGCGCGATGTGCGCGCCTTCGGTCGCCAGGTTGTAGGCGATCAGCAGAACGAAGGTGAGCGACATCAGGCCCGAGAACGCCAGCCAGCGGCGCTCCCAGGTCGCGATCTGATCGTGTTGGCTCTCCTTCACGTCAGCTCCGGGAGAGGTTCAGGAAGAACATCCCGAACCAGAAGACGAGGATCACGGCGGCAAGGAAGACCGTCACGGCGATGGCGCCGTACGGCGTATCGGGGTCCAGCCCCTCGTGGCGATCGTCGGGCGCGTCTGAAGGCGGTCGTTGGCTCACGTGGTTCAACCTCCGTGTCCCAGCAGCGAGCTCGCGGGACGTGGTGATGTCGTTCCCCAGCTACGGCATGTTGTAGCACGACGAGGCCCAGCACCACCTCACCCGACGCTCACGATCGCGCGGGCGTGGAGGCCGATCCCGGGCGCGCACGCCCGAGTCCGTCGCAGCGTACGGCGCGCTCGCCGCCGCGCGCCGAGGGACGACGCACCGACCGCTCGTAGGACATTCTCCGGCAACGTCGCGCGATCTGGGTGCGGTCGACGGTTCCGTGCGCCGCGCGGCGCTACGCTCGGGGCATGCTCCAGCCCAGCACCGATCCTCGTCCGCACATGGTGATCGCCGGCGCCTCCGGCCCGATCGGTCGCCGCCTGGTCGTAGCCGCGAAGGATCGCTGGCGCGTCACGGTGCTCACCCGCCGCGTCGACGGCAGCGAGCCGGAGGGGACGACGCCGCTCGCCTGGACGCCGACCGCGGCGAAGGACGGCGACGTCGCGCACCTCGAGGGTCTGGGACGGGTGCTGAGCGGCGCGGACGTGCTGGTGAACCTGGCGGGCGCCTCGATCGCGGACGGTCGGTTCGGTCCCGAGCACCGCAAGGCGATCGTGGACTCTCGGCTGGACGCCACGACCACCCTGGTCCAGGCCGCCGCCCGGGCCGAGCGCGCGCCGCGAACCTGGTTCCAGGCGTCGGGCGCGTCGGTGTACGGGGATCGCGGCGAAGAGGAGCTCGAGGACCGCTCGGAGCCGGACACGTCGTTCTTCCTGGGTCAGCTCGGGGTCGCGTGGGAGCAGGCGGCCGCGCCCGCCGCGGAGCGGAGCAGGCTGATCGTAGGGCGGATCGGCGTGGTCCTCGCCCCGGAGGCCGAGGCGTGGCGGAGGCTCGTGCTGCCGATCCGACTGGGCGTGGGCGGGCCGCTGGGCGACGGCAAGCAGTGGTGGCCGTGGATCCACGGCGCCGACCTGATCGGCTCGATGCTGTTCCTGATCGACGCGGGCGAGGCCGGCGGAACGTACGCCCTGACCGCGCCGGAGCCCGCCCGTCAGATCGAGATCACCCGCGCCGCGGCGCGCGCCCTGCGCCGGCCCGCGATCGTGCCGGTGCCGGCGTTCGCCCTGCGGCTGCTGTTCGGCGGCATGCCGGACATGGTGCTGTTCCCCAGCACGAAGGTGCGTCCGGTCCGCCTGCTGGAGGAGGGGTTCGCGTTCCGCTACCCCACCATCGACGCGGCGGTCGAGGGGCTGCTCGAGCACTGAGGCCGGCGCAAGGAGCCGGCCGGCGTCAGACCCGAGGCGAGGCGACCGCCCGGAGCGCGAGCCCGACCGTGGCCGCGGCGACCACGAGGTGCATGAGCTGCAGGACGATCACCATGCCCACCGGCGCGCCCAGCTGGAAGGGCGGGATCAGGAACGCGGCCAGCACCAGCGCGGAGACGGCCAGGAACGCCGTCCGTCCCCTGGGCACGAACGCGATCAGGAGCCAGGCGAGGAGCGAGCCCAGGACGGCAGGACCCACCGACAGGAAGGCGATGGCCGACAGCTCGATCGGATCGCCGACCGGCGTGACGACGGCCATCGACCAGGCGCCGGCGGCCTGCGCGATCCAGAACAGCACGGCGTTGATCGCGACGGACACGACGCCGGCCAGGACGCCGGCGGTCAGGAACGAACGGAACGAGGGACGTGGGGACATGAGGAACCTCCACCCCCACAACGCCGTCCTCGGAGCCGTTTCGTCCGTACCGTGGGCGACGATCGGCCTACCGAGCGGCCGCCTACGCTACGGGCACGTCGCACGACGCCGCGGCGGCCCCGGGCGCTGGGCCGCGCGGACGAGCTTCGCGAAGCGCCGGGGGAGGCCCCATGTCCGACCGTTCCGCCCATCTCGACGAGCGTCTGACCCGTGAGGACTTCCGGACGCTGCCCCTAGGCGAGCTCGCCGCGCGGACCGGCCTGACGCTCCCGCGCGAGCTCTCCTCCGAGCAGGAGGCGTACTGGCGCGAGAAGGCGTACGAGGACTACGTGCTGGACCTCGAGAACCGCTCGGAGTGGGGCACCGCGGCACAGGCAACGGAGCCGCCGGACAACGACCCGACCGGCTGACGTCGGCGTCAGCCCTGACGGTAGAACCGGCTGGACAGGTAGCGCTCGGTGTAGAGGACCTTGACGAACGCGGCGACCGGGACGGCGAAGATCGCCGCGACGATCCCACCGAACGCGAAGCCGCCGATGACGGAGAGCATCACCGTCACGGGGTGCAGGCGGGTCGACCTCGCCATCACCAGCGGCGTCAGCAGCTGCGCGTCGATCTGATTCGCGGCGACGAACACCACGACGACCAGCAGCACCGTCCACCAGCCCTCGGCCACCGCGATGATCAGCGCCGGGACGACGGGCAGGACGGTGCCGACCAGAGGGATCAGGTTCAGCACGCCGGCGATCAGGCCGATCAGGCCGGCCAACGGCAGCCCGACCAGCGTGAGTCCCAGCGTGATCATCACGCCGACGACCAGGGCGATCAGCAGCTGACCCCGGACGTAGCCGCCGGCCACGCGGTCGAACGTGTTCGCCAGCCGCGCCACCCCGTCCTGGTACGGCTCGGGCACGATGCGAAGGGCGGCCGCATTGAAGCGGTGGAAGCCGTACGACAGGTAGATCGTGACGACCAGCGCCACCACCGTGAAGAACGCCCCGGTGACGGTGCCGCTGACGATGCCGTACAGCCCGGTCCCGATCGCCTCGGCGTGGGGCGCCAGCACCTGACCGGCTTCGCGCAGCAGATCGCCCAGGGTCGCCAGCGGCCCGGCGAGCGCGTCGTACAGCGCTCCGGGCAGCAGGCGTCGCAGGTTCTCGGGCGCCTGCTCCAGCCAGGCCGCGGCCCGCTCGCTGAGCGTCAGGCCACCGTCCACTTCGCGTACGACGTCGCGGATCGCGATCGTGGCGAAGCCGACCAGCAGCAGCGCCAGCGCAACGAGCACCGTCACGACGATCGCGACGGCCAGGCCGCGCGGGATACCGCGGGTCTCGATGCGGTCGACCAGCGGATTCGCCAGGTACGCCAAGCCCCAGCCGACCAGGAACATCGCGCTGGCCGGCTGGACGACGACGAAGAGCCGTGCCAGCAGGTACGCGGTCGCCAGCGCGGCCGCGACCCGCACGTACGGGTTCGTCCAGACCGTCTTGATCGCGTCGCGCATGGCTACGGCTCCCCGGGTGCGGCTACCCCGTCATCGGTCTCAGCCGGCGGATCCGCCCTTTGGCCGACCCGCCCCTGCGACGCGACGAAGCACCGGCACGATCATCGGGACCAGGGCCGGCAACGCCCGCTTGCGCGTGACGCCCAGCGCCACGCCGGCCAGGAGCGCCAGGCCGACCCCTTGCCACGGACGGCTCCGGATGGCCTCCGCCGTGCGCTCGACGGGGCCGGGCTGCGCGTCGGCTTGCGCCGCGAGGTGCGCCAGCCGCGCCTTCGCCAGCTGGACGCGCGCGTTCACGAGGTCTTCGTGCGTCGCACGATCAGCCACAGGACACCTCCCAGCAGCAGCCAGGCGGCCAGCCCGACGATGAGGGCCGAGAGCGCAGGCGAGAGGTACGCCGCCAGCGCCAGGTAGAACGCCCACAGCAGGAATCCGCTGGCGGCGATCAGGCCGGCGCCCACGACGGCCGCGACGACCGCCAGGAGCGCGCCGGCCACGAGCGTCTTGCGGAGGGTCAGCTCCAGACGCTTCCCCTCCGCCTCGAGCAGCTCCACGAACGCGGTGAGCAGCGCAGCGAGGTGCTGCAGCACGGGGCTAGCTCTTCCGGTTCAGAAGAATCCCGAGAACCACGCCGATCCCGAGGGCCGCGCCGGTCGACAGGAACGGGCGTTCCTGGATCGTGCCCTGCGCACCGTGGACCGCTTCCTCGCCGGCGTGCACCGCGCCCTTTCCGGCGTTCTGCAGGTCGTCCAGGATGCGCTTCGCTTCGGCTTCGAGGTTCGCGAGCGCGCTACGCGCCGCGTCCTGGGCGCTGTGCGACGCTTCCGTCCCCGCCTGGCCGGCGTGGGACGCGGTCCGTCGCATGTCTTCTCGGAGCGCTTCGAGGTCGCGCCTCAGGGTTTCGACTTGTTGGTCGAGGTTGGTGTCGTTCACGGTCGAGGCCTCCTAACCTCACGGTTCGTGAAGGCGAGGCAGCGGGCCCGGGTCTCGGCATCGGACGTACGTGCAGGTTCGTGCAGCGCGAGCGGGGCGCGCAACCGCCTTGAACCGCGTTTGTTCGACGCTAGCACGCGCTTCTCGGCGTTCGCGTGGCCCAGGACGCGTCCGCTGCCCCGCCGCAGGCGGCGGACCGCGCCCCGACCATCCGTCCGACCGGAGTCACCTGGTATCCTTCCGGGCATGACCCCGCCCACCACCGACCGCGCTCCCTCCGCGCCGAACGTCGGTCGCGACGACGAGCTGTTCGCGCTGATCGATGCCGAGGCGCAGCGTCAGCGCGACGGTCTGGAGCTGATCGCATCCGAGAACTTCACCTCCGCCGCCGTCCGCGAGGCGACCGGTAGCGTGCTCACGAACAAGTACGCCGAGGGCTATCCGGGCCGGCGCTACTACGGCGGCTGCGAGGTCGTGGACCAGGTCGAGCGGCTGGCCATCGCGCGCCTGAAGGAGCTGTTCGGCGCGGCCTGGGCCAACGTTCAGCCGCACTCCGGCTCGGGCGCGAACCTCGCGATCTACCGGGCGCTGCTCGATCCGGGCGACACCGTGATGGGCATGGACCTGGATCACGGCGGGCACCTGACCCACGGCAGCCCGGTGAACTTCTCGGGCCAGGACTACCGGATCGTCGGCTACCCCGTGGATCCCGTCAGCGAGCGCCTGGACATGGAGCACGTCCGCGCCCTGGCGCTGGAGCACCGTCCCAAGCTGATCATCGCGGGCGCCAGCGCGTACAGCCGCGTCCTGGACTTCGCGAGCTTCCGCGCGATCGCGGACGAGGTCGGCGCGATCCTGCTGGCGGACGTCGCCCACATCGCGGGGCTGATCGCCGGCGGCGTGCACCCCGCTCCGCTGCCGCACGCGCACGTCGTGAGCAGCACCACCCACAAGACGTTGCGTGGCCCCCGTAGCGGCGTGATCTTCGGCAACGACGCCGAGATGGGCAAGAAGATCGACCGCCAGATCTTCCCCGGCACGCAGGGCGGTCCGTTGATGCACGTCATCGCCGCCAAGGCGGTCGCGTTCCAGGAGGCGCTGCAGCCGGGTTTCCGCGACTACGCCCAGCGGATCGTGGACGACGCCTCGGCCCTCGCCGACGCCCTGCAGGACCGGGGCCTCCGGGTCGTGTCGGGCGGAACCGACAACCACTGCTTCGTTCTGGACATGCGGCCACGGGGCCTGACCGGCAAGGCGGCCGACGCGCGCCTGGGCCGGGCGGGCATCACGGTGTCGAAGAGCATGGTGCCGGGCGATCCGGAGAAGCCGTGGATCACCTCGGGCGTCCGGATGGGCACGGCGGCGCTGGCGACCCGGGCGTTCGAGCCGGAAGCGATGCCCACCGTCGCCGACCTGATCGTCCGGGCGCTGGAGCTGGACGACGACGCGCCCGCAGGCGCGGTGGCCGCGCTGCGCACCGAGGTGCGCGAGCTCGCCCGCCGCCATCCGATGCCATGACGACGCGGATCCGTAGGCGCGTGCGCGCCGTCGCGATCGCCCGCACGCTCCTGCCCATGCGCGGCAGACGGTAGCGGCGAGCGCCGTGTACGCCCTTCGTCAGGCCCTGCGCGCCATCCGCGCCAACTGGGTCGCCTCGGTCGCCACCATCACGACGATGACGCTGTCGCTGACGATCCTGGCGGGCTTCAGCCTGGTGAGCTTGAACCTGAACGAGGTGCTGCGCGAGCTCCAGACCGAGCTCGAGGTGTCCGCGTTCCTGACCCGCGACGCGGACCCGAACCTGTTGATGCGCACCGTGCGTGACTGGAACGCCGTCGCGACCGCGGAGTTCACCGGCCGTGACCAGGTGCTCTCCGAGCTGGTCGCGGACCTTCCGTCGCTGCGCCAGGCGGCCGCCCTGGTCGAGAACCCCTTGCCGGACACGATCTCGCTGCGGCTGTTCGACCCGTCCCAGACGCCGGAGGTGCGCGCCCGGCTGCTGGCGCTGCCGGGCGTCGCGGACGTCGAGGACGGCTCGGAGGCGGTCGAGACGTTCCTGGCGGTGAACGACGCGTTGCGGGTCGGCGGCTCGATCCTGATCGTGGTGCTGCTGGGCAGCGCGCTGTTCGCGATCGTGAACTCGATCCGTGCGGCGATCACCGCCCGCCGCCGCGAGATCGAGGTCATGCGGCTCGTGGGCGCCACGCGCGGCTTCATCCGCGCGCCGTTCCTGATCGAAGGGTTCCTGCTGGGCCTGTTCAGCGCCGTCGCGACGCTGGCGCTGGTCATCCCCGGCTACCAGTACATCGTCGCCCGGCTGTCGCCGCAGGTGCCGTTCGTGCCGTTCGTCCGCGATCCGCTGCTGCTGGGGCAGGTGGCGCTGCTGCTGAGCGCGCTGTCGATCCTGGTGGGGCTGGTCGGCTCGGCGATCGCCGTGTCGCAGCACCTGCGCGAGGAGGTCTAGGTGCGGCGCGGCGGGCGGCGGGATCGCTGGGGCGTGGGGACGTTTGCTTCTGGCTCGGCGTCGTGGACGGCCCTGGCGCTGATCGCGGCGCTGCTGGTGGCGCTGATCGTGGTGGCGCCGCGGGCGGCCGCGCAGGTGGACACCTCGGTGCGCGACGCTCTGGAACGGCAGGCCGGCGAGTACCAGACCCTGCTCCAGGAGCGACGCGACGAGATCGCCCGGATCGAGCGGGAGCTGGGCCAGACCCGCAGCGTGCTCGAGGCCCGCATCGCCGAGCGGGACGCGGTCAGCGCCCGCATCGGCGAGCTGGACGCCGAGCAGCGCCGGATCGAGTCGCGGATCGAGGAGCTCGAGGCGGAGCGGGTCCGGACGGAGGCCGCGATCGCGAGCGAGGAGCGTGAGCTCGAGGCGCTGAAGGGCCGCATCCGGGCGCTGCTGATGAACCTTCACCGTCAGCGGGCGGGGCGCGGCGTGAACGCGCTGGCCGGCGCCGAGAGCCTGCACGATCTGCGCGTCAAGAACGTCTACCTGAGCCTGCTCTCCCGCCAGGACGTGGCGCTGGTGGCGGAGGTGGACGCGCAGATCGCCTCGCTCAACGAGCTCCGCGCCCGCCTGCAGTCGCAGCTGACCGAGCTGGCCACCTCGCGCGACCGCCTCGCGGCGGCCCGCTCCGAGCAGGAGCAGGCCCGCGCGCAGCTGCAGGCGCTGATCGAGGACCTGAACGCGACGGAAGCCGGCCAGGAGGCCCAGCGGGCCGAGCTGCTGCGCGCCCAGCAGCGCCTGGAAGCCGAGCTGGCCGACACCGAGGCGCGGCTGCAACGCGAGGTCGCGAGGCTGCGCGAGGAGGAGCGCCGGCTGCGGGAGCAGGCCGAGGCGTTCGTCGACGACCGCGCGCGACGCGAGCGGCTGGAGGCCGAGGCGGATCGAACGCGCGAGCGGATCCTGGCGCTCACCTCGCCGCAGGAGCCGAACGCGGCCGGCTTCGTCGGTCCGCTGGACGGCGGCCGCCTGATCAGTCGTTACGGCGAGGGGAACAACTCGTTCGTCGCGCTACGCGCGTCGCAGGACGACGCTGCGGTGTACGCGGTGCAGGGCGGCGTCGTGATCGCCGCGCAGTCGATCGGCGCGAACGACGGCTGGATGGTCGCGATCCGGCACGACACGGAGCTGGCCACCGTGTACACGAACCTGCGCGAGCCCCCGCTGGAGGTGGGCGACCGCGTGAGCCGCGGCCAGGTGATCGGCTACCTGGGCGGCGGGACGTTGCCGCCGCCCGATGTGCTGCGGCTGTACGCCCGCCTGAACCAGAACGGCCGAGAGGCGTTCGTCGATCCGCTGCCGCTGTTGGGTCTTTGAGCGACGCCCTGTTCCGAGGTTCGATCCGTTTCGGTCGGGCGTCCATACGTCTCCGTGACGCTACGCCCGTATACTCCGCACCATGACCTGTCCGACGTGCGGCACGCTGAACCCCGCCGGCATGCGCTATTGCGGCATGTGCGGGCGCGCGCTGGACGGCACCTCCGGTAGCCGCGAGCGGCGGCGCGTGAGCGTGGTGTTCGTCGACATCGCCGCGTTCAGCGACCTGACGCGCGACCAGGATCCCGAGGACCTCCGCGACCTCGCGGACGAGGTGCTGACCGTCGTCGCGGGCGTGATCGAGGACTACGACGGCTACGTCGACGCGTTTCGGGGCGACGGTCTGATCGCTCTGTTCGGCGCTCCGCACTCCCATCCCGACGATCCGGAGCGCGCCGTTCGGGCCGCCGCGGCGTCGCTGCGCGCGATCGAGCGGGTGGGCGCGGGCCGGGGCACGCCTCTGCGCGGCCGGGCGGGCGTGAACACCGGCGTGGTGATCGCGGGGGCGATCGGCTCGGGCCGGGTACGCGACTACACGGTGATGGGCAGCGCCGTGAACCTCGCGGCGCGCCTCGAGGCGGCCGCCCTGCCGGGCCAGGTTTGGGTGGGACCCGAGACGTTCCGCGCGGTCCGCCACCGGCTGTCGTTCGAGACCACCGACGAGCTCACGCTGCTCGGGTTTCCCGACGTCCGGCGCGCCTACCAGCTGGTACGTGAGGACGACGCGCGGTCGACCGACCCGTACGCGCACCTGGCGTTCGTCGGGCGCAGCGCCCAGCTGTCGCGCCTGCGGGCCGCGCGTGAGCGTGTCGCGACAACGGGCCGCGCGCACGAGCTCTGGGTCGTGGGCGAGGCGGGCGCCGGCAAGAGTCGCCTGATCCGCGAGGCGTTCCCCGACGAGGTCGCGTACGGCACGATCCCTGGCGGGGTGGGCGACCGCGCCCCGAACGGGGCCGGGCAGCGCACGGACGGTGTGCTGTGGCTACGTGTACCGGTGGGCGCCCAGCCGCCCTGGCCGCAGCTGGCCCAGGCCGTGTTCGGCATCGACGAGGCGGCGCAGTCGCCCGCCTCCCGGCAGCGCATCGAGCGCGAGCTGGCCGAGCTGCTCCCGGGCGAGCCGCGCTGGTGGCGGGCGATCCTGGCGAGCCTGAACCTGGTCGACGAGCGGCCGTGGCGGCGTATGGACCGTCGCGGGACGGACCGGGCCGCGCTGGCGTGGGCCGATCTGCTGGCGGCGCGCGCCCGGGCGGGATGGTCCCGGTCAGGACCGATCGAGTCGGAACGAGCCGATGCGGTGCGAGGCACGTCGGTCCGACCGGGCTCGTGGGTCCTGGTCGTGGACGACGATCCTCACAACCCGGACTTGAACGCGTTCCTCGGCTTGGTCCGGGAGGTGCACGCTCCGATCCTGGTGGTTCGTGCAGGCCGCGCACGCCACGTTCCGAGCCGTGCGGACCGGGTCACCGTGGCCCCGCTGTCCACGGAGGACAGCTTGGCCTTGGTGCGGCAGCTGATCGAGCCGCCCATGGAGACCGCAGCCCGGACGCTCGTCTCGCAGCTGGGCGGCGTTCCGGCGCACCTGATCGAGCTGGGCAGGGCGCTGTCGCATCAGGAGGAAGGCGCCGTGTCGACCTCGCTGGCCGGCCTGCTCCAGGCACGGCTGGACCGCCTCGATCCGCCGGCCCGGACGCTCTTGGCGCATGCGTCGTTGACCGGCGAGCGCGTCTGGGACGGTCTGCTCAGGGAGCTCGCTCCGAACCGGCGCGGGAAGCTGATCGAGGATCTGGTTCGCGACAAGCTGCTGGTGCCCGAGCCCGGCTCGTCGCTGCCGGGCCAGCGCGAGTACCGGTTCCAGAGCGAGCTGCTGCGCCGCGCGGTCATGCGCATGGTGCCGTTCGCCGAGCGCCCGCCGGTCCATGTGCGCATCGGCACGTGGCTGGAGGTGCACGCCCCCTTGGCGCTGTCCGAGACGATCGGTGAGCAGTTCGCCGAGGGCGGCGCGGTGGAGGCCGCCTACGCGCACTGGATGGCTGCAGCCGATCTGCACGGTGGGGCGGGGGACGCGGATCAGGTCGACCGCCTGTTCGGACGCATCTTGGGCCTGGCCGTCGACGGCGAGCTTCGCGGCCAGGCGGCGTTGGCCTGGGCGCAGCATCGGTTGGAGTCTGGCGACGTCGCGGGCGCCGCAGAGGCGATCGCGGTCGCGCGGCCGTCGATCGAAACCTGCGCGCCGGAGCCGTGCGAGCGGCTACGGGCCATCGCGGAACGGCTCGAGGGCGAGATCGAGGGCGCCCGGCGCGAGCGGACGGCGTCTGTCGACGCGTTGGACGCCTCCGGTGTCGCTGACGCACCCCGTGGCGCTCCGGACGACGCCCGCGCGGACGGTTGAGTCGGCAACGGCCGGTCAGGGCGGGTCAGTCGGAACGGATGCGCTACGAGGGTGGGTCAGGACGGTGCGTCAGTAGGGTGCATCAGGACGGTGCGGTCGAGGACCGGTGGACGCTCAGGCGTCCACGCCGTGCGTCCCGAGTCGCCGAACGACCACGCGCATCCGACCGTGAGGTGCCGCAGGCCGTGCGGCTGCCGACGGTCGCGACGGCGCTGACGGTCGCGTCGAGATCGGACCCCTCGTCGTCGGGGAGGCGAACACCGGACCGGGACTCCGAGCAGGGGCCTGCGCGATTCGTGCGTTCGGTCCGCGCGTCGCCCGGACGGGACCACGGTCGGCTCGGGTCGGAGCGCCGAAGGCTCCGCGATGCCGGCCTCGCGACCGTGCCATCGCACGCCGTGCCCACGGTCGCCGCGCCAACGGTCGCCGCGCTTCGAGCGCGTCGTGCGCCCAGGCGGCCAGCGTCCCGATCACGATGATCGACGCGAAGGCCAGGGCGAGCTGAACAAGCGTGGTCACGGCGTCTCCTTTCG